>WNGJ01001269.1_pt1 | contig 24593 bp, 22 predicted proteins | sample 5400611 | NCBI WGS metagenome assembly WNGJ01 (sample SAMN13153375, study PRJNA577476) | soil metagenome | isolation source: 40 cm soil or saprolite under Garry oak tree replicate 1 | place: USA:California | collected 2016-06-15
ACAACCGTGAAGTGCTATTCTCGCGCGCGATTATGAAGCCATCTACCAGCGGTACGTCATGCGTACCCTTGGCAACCGTTTACTCGGACCAAGCTTTGGCGTCTTCGATAGCGCAGCTATTCTCGGATGATGGCGCCGGAAACGTCCGTTTCATAGCGCCATCGGGAAGTTATTGGCTGGCCTACTCGGCATCGGGAGCGCAGCCTTATATTGGCCTGGCTTCCGTTTCCCCGCTGACAACCTTTGCGAATACCTGGCCAGCCGCGCAGACTCTTTCAAACTCGGCCAATGCCCTGAGCGGAACGGGGCCAACAATGGCGATGTGGGATGGACACTCAACGGCGGATTCGCAAACGTCCCAGCCGATACCGCGCAATTCGGCGGCAACGCTTTGAATGCGTCTGCCTTCATTGCAAACGACTCAGGAGCGGCGCTATCAGGTGCCTATCGCCTGGGGAAAAACCAGAATATATGCTGGCGGAACAATGCGAACGGCGCAGACATTTGTTACGGGAAAAACGCCAGCGAAGGACTGGCCGGGAACAACGTCCCTATCGTAACTTCATTCACCGCCACGGCGGCTACTACGGACAACGTTAACGTGGTAGGCATGACGGCGAGCGGGCATTGCACTCTGACGGCGACGAACAGCGGCGCGGCGGGCGGTATCGCTTCCGTTTTTGTTTCCAACAAAACGACCAATCAAATCACCGTGACGCACACGGCAACGTCTGGCTGGACGTTCGACGTTTCCTGTACGCCGAATTAAGGGGATAACTTATGATTGCCGGTCCAGTCTGGGATCTAGGGATTCTGTTAAGCGGGATAGGCGGGAGCGGCATCACGACTTGGCTCGTCATGGGCTACAGGCTCGGCAAGCGAGACGGCGAACAGGTACAGGCAATCGCCACGCTTTTGCGGGAACGGGCCGATGATCGGCAGCAAGTCGCAAAACTGCAGGGGCAGGTAGTCGAATTGGAGCGGGTAAAAATGAATCAGTTTTTGCGCGTGTTTCAGGCCATCGAAGAGGTGCGGCGCAGACTTGGCAATGGTGACAGGGATTGGATTGACTTAGGAGGAGACTAAAAATGGGCGGACAACCAGGACCGCACGGCGCAATAGTGAAGGAAGCTACCACGCTCAAGCATGAAAACGTAGTGGTGGCGATCACGGAGAACAACGTCACCGTCAGCGTCACGGCGGCGGACGGGCGGACTAAATCCGTGACTATCAGCAGGACTATCGGAGAGGTTATCGGCATCCAGTGAGATTCGCGGCGCTACTACTTGCGACTGTGTGGGCGCTAGGTTGCTCACTGGCCGTGCCTTGCCCGAAACCTCTGCGCTGGTACTTCGCTTCCGAAGTACTCCATACCATCGCAACGCAGCCGTTTTTGTCTTTGTACGGGGAAACGTCGCTGGCCTATGCGCTGGCCTACTACGTCACCAAGGTTCTGATTCTAGCGGCGGCGCTGAATCTGGCCGTGTCTCAGAGCGTGCGGCGCCGCTGGCCGCTGATTGTCGGCGCGATCGTGGCGGCCATCGTGGCCGGGCGGGCATGGGCCGGAATGCCTCACCCATTGCACGCCTATTCCGTGTTTTCGATTTTCGAGGGGGGATTGCTGGCCGATGCGGGAACGATTCTGATTTTCTCGGCGGCCTACCTGTCGAGGAAAGCCGATAGCCTCATGCGCGAAGTGGCGCTTGCGCTGTCTCTTCTCTGGTTGGCCCTGGCGTGGTTCCGCATGGGCTTCACCATGAGCGTGCCAAGCGAAACATGGCTCAAGTTGAATGAAGTGCTCCCAACTCTTTTTGTCTGCGCGGCGCTTGGCTGGAGTGGCCTAAAGCTGACTGAAATCCAGAAGCCAATGCAGAGGTTAGGTGGAACTAGCAGTCCACCTTTCAAATGAAATTCTTGAACGTCGTGGAATCAATTCGCTTGTGAATGGTTTCAAGCGGACAAGGGTCATCTAGTTCGATATAGGCGGAAGAGTTCTGGAAATTTTGAGGATAGATGGCGGAGCAGAGATTATGGGTCAATACTGAATCGTACAAAATCCCTTCAATACCCGCGTCCAATACGATGCGTCCGAATATCTGCGGGGCTGCCGGAACGTCATAGCCCATTGGCCATTCGCGCCACCTGAACCCATGAGTGTGCGCTTATAACTTGGACAAGGTGTTCCCACCGGAGTTCGCGACCCACACATTTGCTCCGTCGAAGGCCAGATTCTGCGGAGCAACCCCAACCGGAAACGTGCCAAGCGCCGCTCCGTTGCTCGCCTGTAACACAGTCACCGTATTGTCGAACGTGTTCGCAACCCACACGTTGTTCCCATCAAACACCACAGCCCGGGGCGCGCTCCCAACCGCGAACGTCCCCAGGGCTGCTCCGTCGCTTGCGCGCAGCTTGGTGACATTGTTGGAGTTCGCGTTCGTCACCCAGATGTGCCCTCTGTCAAAGGCAATTCCGAGCGGGAACGTACCGACGGGAAACGTCCCGAGCAATGCGCCATCACTCGCCCGGAGCTTCGTGACGTTGTTGCTTAACCGGTTTGTTACCCAGACATTTTTCCCGTCGAACGCCACCGCGCGCGGCTGGTTTCCGGCCGCGAACGCGCCCAACACCGCACCATTCGTGGCGCTCAGCTTGGTCACGTTATTCGTTCCCGAATTTGCCACCCAGACGTTTGCGCCATCGAATGCCAGCCCTTCAGGCCCGTTGCCGACGGCAAACGTTCCGAGCGCCGTACCGCTGCCGGCCTGAAGCTTTGTGACGGTATTCCCGCCAAAATTCGCGACCCAGACATTCGCGCCGTCAAATGCTACGCCTTCGGGAAACTGCCCCACGGGATAGGTTCCCAGTTGCGCGCCGTCGCAGGCTTGCAATTTTGTGACAGTGTTCCCTTGGTTGTTCGCGACCCACACATTGGCGCCGTCGAAGGCCATGCCAAACGGGAACGGTCCAGCCGGAAAACTCGTACAAAGATTTGCATCGTACCAGCGCAGGATTGCGAGTTGCAGCGGGTTCATGGGTGGTCACCAATTTGCGGGGATATTAACCGGGATTTCCATTTTGAGCTCCCGGGCGATCGCTAGCGTACACCTAACTCTGTCGGCATACCAATGCCTAACCGTGGTCACCGTGGTCAAGAACGCTATCCAGCGAATGCTAGCTCGCGCCAGTGCCCGGTTAGTTGCAATACCGGAGATGTAAAGTAAAACTTCTCCGGTAACCAGGCATCTGCCTCGCGACCTGGGCCAATGCTCCCAAAGCCCTCGCTGGCATGCCTCTGACGTGCCGGTCAAAGGTGACTCTCCTCCAGGGTCGTGAGACATGAATCGTAGTGTCGTACGAAGGCGAGTTTAATTGAGTCAGTTTTTGAGCAGTGTCAAGCCCGCTAACCCTAGCAAGCCGATGCTGAGGAACAGCAACGTTGACGGCTCTGGCGTGCTGACTAGGCCAGCTTGCCACTGGGTCAAAAGTGCCGTTATACTACGGGTATGAAAACTGCTGTTTCTATTCCGGAAGACGTCTTCAAAGGGGCCGAGCGCCTGGCTCGCAAAACCAAAAGATCTCGCAGTCGCCTTTTTAGCGACGCTCTGAAAGAATACCTGGCCCGCCACACTCCAGACAGTGTTACCGAGGCGATGAATAAGGCTTGCTCCGAGCTGGGCGCCGCGAAAGACGAGTTCGTTTCCTCTGCGGCCCGTCGCGTTCTAGAGCGCAGCGAATGGTAATTTCCCAAGGCGAAATCTGGTGGGTGGATCTGCCTGCTCCGACGGGGTCCGGTCCAGGTTTCAGAAGGCCAGTGATTGTCGTGCAATGCGATGCACTGAATGGGAGCCGCCTCGCCACAACAGTCTGTGTTCCGCTGACCAGCAATCTCAAATGGGGCACGGCTCCAGGAAATGTGACCCTTTCGGCGCGTCTCACGGGGCTACCCAAGAATTCTGTAGCCAACGTCTCTCAAATCGTCACCGTGGACAAAGATCTCCTGACAGAGCGGGCTGGGAAACTCCCGCGCCCAAAGCTGGAGTTACTGCTTTCTGGAATCGACGTTGTGCTTGGAAAGTAGTCCTTGCGCCGTTTCTCTCGCACCTGACGGGTTCCACACGAATTTCTTCACCTGTAATTTCACCTGTAAGAGTTCCGGCTTAGGCGTACTTACACGTACTTAGGCCGCTCCTGACGGGCCTTGAAGTTGTTGGCCGCGCATAATAAAGCCGCTTTGACACGGTAGAGGTCTGGGGTTCGAGTCCCCACGGGCCTACCATTTGTTTCAGTACTTTAGAGAGTTTTCTTCGGAATCCCAGAGAAACTTCACCTGTAATTCTTCACCTGTAAAATGGTTCGTTTGGGTATCGTTGCTTGTGATTGCGGGAAACCTCACGTGAATTCCCCTAGGCTCAGTTCCAGCAATTGGTCCACCAACCAGGCCCAGTGCGCACCAAAGCGCGGTGTTGCTGTCTTACCGATACGCGAACGCGAGCATAGGTCCCTTTCGTGTCCCCACATACAGAACATCACTCGAGACGCCGATCCCACGAATCATCCCCGGAAGCTGGTGTGACCATGCGCGCGAGCCATCGCTGACCCGAAATGCAACAAGCTCGTCCCCATCGCCAGCGAGCACGGTGTCACGCCAAACATATGGCCGGGCGGATGTCCAGTCCTGAGACGCTTTCGCGGACCAGCGTACTCCCTTGAGGGAAAGATCTAGACTGGCAAGGGTTTGCGTGCCAAGAAAGACAAGCAGCGAGTCGTAAGAGACGAGGAGGCGCCATCTGGGTTCGGCCTCAACCGCTAAGTCGACCAAGACCTTGCCAGAATCCGCATCCAGGCGGTAAAGATGGCGGCTGGCTGTTCCGACATAAATGTTGCGCCCTTGTGAGGCTATGGAGGTTGTAACGCGCGCGCCCAAGTCGGTTTTCCAGATCAATTTGCCAGAGCCGGAATCGACAGCATAGGCAATGCCATCCAACCCTCCAAAATACGCGCGGTCGCCCATTACGACCGGAGATGAGGTCCAGTAAAAGAGCTTGGGTGGAGCGCTACTCCGGAACGTCCACTTGGGCGCTCCGCTCTCCAGGTCAAGACAGAGCAACTCGTCTCCGAGGGTCATCGCATAGACGTTGTCTCCCGAGCGAACGACGTCCGAGGCGAGTCCCCGCCACGCCACTCGATATTTCCACCGCACAGCGCCAGTGAGCCACTCGAAGGCGTACAGGTGTCCCATCTTACCATCGGTACCGATGATGATCAGCTTTTCGGTGACCAGCGGGTCGCCGTGAAATTCAGTCTGATCGCCATCCTTGTGAATGTCGTACGACCAGCGCACTTGGCCGGTTTTCTTATCCAGGGCTCGAATCAGCCCGTTGCAGGAACTAACGATCAGCAAGTCGCCCACGACCGTGGGAGTGGAGAAAACTCACCCGCCAGCATCAAACTGCCACACCAACTGGAGCTTGTCTGAATAACGGGGAACAGTTGCTTGCTGGGCGAATGCCAGTCCTGAGAAGGCTAGTAGTATTTGGCCGACGCTTCGCACTCTCATACGAAAGCACCTGCAAATGAAAGTCCACACATTTTTCACTCAAGACTGCATCACCACCTGTTTTTCGCTTCCTCTTACTGCATCGTAGAGTTTCGAATTAGAGTGTTTACTCTAGCGCTAATTAAAGTAACTAGCTGCTTGTACAAGTCCGCGAATGTTCATACGCTGCGCACCGCTATCGCTTGCGGTAGTCCTCGTCGGTCCGCTTAGTGAACGAAAAACGAGCACAGGTGAACGTAAGTACCTAAAAGTGGAAGCAAATGGGTCTCCGAGAGGAGGACAGCCATAGAGAAACAGGATCAATGTGGCTTTGGAAGCCAACCGCGGTTGCTCATCAATGAACAAATCTCATCTTAAGGAGGTTGAAATGGATCGTCTAAACCATCGGTGTTCAGCGTCAGCGGCACTTGCCGCGATGCTGGCCGGCCTGCTGGTTTGGCCGCTAGTCAGCTTGGCCGTGCCAGGAAGACTGCAGCCAACGCCCGCAAACACCAACTCGCCGTCGGTCACAGGGAGCGCTCTCGCAGTACAAGCAACCAGTCTGGGATCCGACGGGACGGCAACAACCACCACTGTGTCCGACACGGGATCTCTGGGCGATGCCAATGATGCTCGCGATGCCTCACAACTGACCGCCAGCGTCCCATCTGTGCTGACGGCGGAAACCCCTTCCTCGGCAACCATCAGCTGGTCGAACGAGGTTGACTCGTCAGCGTCGGTCACCAACTTGAACGTGACCGTAGGCGGCGTCGTGATAACGGCCACCTCCGTTCTAACCATGGTGTCATCCGCCCAGGGCCCAAACAGCGCCATCACCATGATTGACAACCTTGCAGTCAACGGCACGCCCGTCAGCATCACCGGGAAAAAGAACCAGACCGTGGCCATCCCCGGCGGCCAGTTAACCATCAATGAAACAACGAATAACGCCGGCGCGATGACCGTGAATGGTCTTCACATCATCGAGAACGGCGTCGCCGACGTAGTGATTGCGTCTGCCACCGCGGGTATTTCTTAACCGCGGGGAGCCTCAAGAAAGGAGCAAACACTAATGAGAATGAGCAAAAACTTTACAACCATAAGTAAGCTGACATTCCCACTCGTGGCGGCCGGACTCATCCTGGGGGCAGCAATCCTGGTCATCGGCACCGCGACGGCTCCTAACCTCATAGCCTGCGTACAACCCAGTTCCTGCGACTTCCTCACCGGCGGCGGATGGATCGTCTATCACGGCGCCAAAGGGACCTTCGGCGTCGGCGGGGGCTGCAAGCACGGCTCTGGCATAAATGGCGTCCCCTACTGGGGACATCTCGAGTACATTGATCATGGCATCGGCCTGAACGTTCATGCCACCGAGATCACCGCGTACATCTTCGAGGACACCGGCGTAGACTTCGATTCTAACGGCCACCCAGTCGGCAGGCGAATCATCTGCGGCACCGCCCGGACAAATATGTGGGGTGACTCCAGCTTTGCGGTTCGCGCGCAAGACAACGGAGAACCCGGCGTTAACGATAACTTCGACATCAAGGTGACTTCACTCGACGGCTCAACCGTCCACTACAACACGAGCGACGAGTGCCACTGGCACTTTTTGGGTTCCTACGCTCCCTGCACGGCAGGCAACGGCGGCGGAGGCAACATACAACTCCATAAGCCCAACCCGTCCACGACGGGAACCTTCGGTGGTTCCTGCCCCGCAGCTTTTTAGCGGGCACGCGTACTCCTGGATCTTGATAATGCTGGCCCCACACGTCGCTTTTACGTGTGGGGCTTTTGATTTTGCTTTTTTCTTGCTCGTCTGACATCCGCCGAAACCGTTCAACCTATTCTTATCCTTGATCAGGTCAGTGTTAGGTCGCGAGGGTATTTCTCAGAGATAGAGGGTTTCAGGTCAACGCTATCGACGGTAGGAAGCCCTCGCCAGTTGTTGTTGCGAAGTCTGCAAAAAAGGTTGCCGCCAACAATCAGAAGCATACCTAGTGAGCATCCCGGCCTGCTGAATGCTAATCGTGGGATAGCCGAACCGGGCGGTGAATTCCAGGGGGTACGAAGGCGAGCGGGCTTATCGCAGATGGAGGTTCCCTAAAGCTCAGGATGACGATGCGGCCAGGCCGAATTCGCGGTGCGTTGAATTCAGGGCGGTTTTGACGAATTTGACGTCGATCACGAAGGAAATGTTGCTTTCTGAAGATCCCTGGGCGATGGCGATTAGGTTCACGTTGTCACGCCCCAGCGCGTTGAAGGTTCGGCCGGCAATTCCGGGCGTGCCGCGCATGTTCTCTCCCACGACGGCTACGATCGCGATATTTGAATCCACGGTGATGTGCTCCACCTTGTGGTGAGCCAAGTCTTGCGCAAACTCCTTGCGCAACGCCTCCACCGTTCGCTGCGCATCCACAGTGGAAACGATGAAGCAGATATCGTTCTGCGAGGATGACTGAGAGATCAGCAGGACGTTGGCGCGCACTTCGGCGGTGGTGGAAAATGTCCGTCCTACAACATCTGGCAATCCCACAATTCCCGGCCCGCCCACGCTGATCAATGTTACGTCGCGGATGGCCGTCAGCGCTTTAACGCCGCCGCCGATACTGCGGCCTTCGGGCGTAATTTTTGTTCCGGGCCTTTCAGGCGCAAAACTGTTGCGAATCCACACGGGAATGGCGGCTTGCACGACCGGGTTCAACGTTTTAGGGTGCAGCACTTTCGCTCCGAAGTAAGCGAGCTCGGCGGCTTCACGATACGAAATCACCGGAATCGTGCGGGCCTCCGCCACGAGCCGCGGGTCGGCAGTGAGCACGCCGTCGACGTCGGTCCAAATGATGACTTCATCCGCATCCATCGCCGCACCCAGAATTGTCGCCGAGTAATCGGAGCCACCTCGGCCCAGCGTGGTCAATTGGCCTTCCGGGGTGGCACCGATGAAGCCGGTCACCACCGGCGCGATGCCTTTTTCTAGTAGCGGCCGCAACCGCGCTTGCGATTTCGCCCGCGTCAATTCCATTTGCGGTTCAGCGCCGCCGTGGAACGCGTCGGTCACAATCAGCTCGGTCGCTTCAATCGCTTCGCTCGGCAGGCCCAGCTCTTTGATGGCTGCCGCCACCAGCGGCGCGGAGAGCCTTTCTCCCAGGCTCGAAATCGCGTCGAGGGTGCGGGGCGTGAGTTCACGCAGCAAAGCTGTTCCTTCACAGAACCGCCGCCCTTCCGCCAGCACTTCATCCATCCGTTGCCGGATGCGTGCGCGTTCGTCTTCGTGCTGGACCAAGCTCGTCAGCGCAGTTTCGTGTTGCTGTTTCAGCGCATCGAGAACGGCTGTAGCCTCACGCGCGTCTCCTGCCTGCGCCTTCTTTGCCGCCTCGATCAATCGATTAGTCGCGCCGCTCATCGCCGAGACCACGGCGACGCAGCCGCTCTCCTTCGCGGCCTTCGCGATAATCTGCGCCGTCCTGACGATACATGACGCATCGCCGACGGACGTGCCCCCAAACTTCATCACCTGTAAGCGCGTTTTCATTTCCGTCCCAGCTACACCGTGGATTCGATTCGCCGGTCAGGTATAAACCACATCACAGCCACCACAACGTAAAGCACGAGCGCGATCCAGGGGCGTGCGTACGCCAGCAGAATCGCCAGTGCGTAGACCGATAGCGACACTTTACTTTTTAGATCGTTGCCGACCGCACGGGCTAGTTTTGAGTCGGGACCATTGCACGCGATGATGGATCGTTCCAATACGATGTAGGCAATCGCGGCCATCGCCAAAACCAAACCGTAAGCCGCAGTTGGCGCGGCGGCGAAATGAGTCTCATCCATCCAGCGAATGACGAACGGAACTAGCGATAGCCAGAACAGCAGGAACAGGTTGGCCCATAACACGGCGCCATTAATTCGTTCCGTAGCGTGGAGCATGTGGTGATGGTTATTCCAAAAGATTCCGACGTTGCCAAAGCTGAGCGCGTAGGCCAGAAATACCGGGAGACCGGACGCCAGCGATAGAAGATCCGAGCCTGCTGGCACCTTCAGCTCCAACACCATGATAGTAATAATGATGGCGATCACTCCATCCGTGAAAGCTTCCAGACGTTGCTTATCCATCGGCAAACCTGGATTCGCAGCAATAACTAGCGGCCCAGCGATGTAGCCTTGCTGATTCTGTTCTCAGACCTCGAAGGAGTGTATCTCACGACCGTAGGACATTCACAAGCTCCGATGATCCCGCCAATCATAAACCGAACCATTACTGGGACGACCCAAGCGTTGACTTTCTTTCTGTCGCGCACCTAACATGGCAAGCGGAAATTCCTCGCCAATCAGGTTGCGGCAACCGGTTTCGCATCGGCGCGGCAGATTTTCGGCGACTCGTTCGAAAGGCGGCTGGGCATGAATCCACGACGCACTCTCGGTCTGACTCTCGTCCTTGTCGCGATCGGAGTCGCCATTGCTCTTCGCTCTTCGGCGGACAACAAAGCGAAGCCCGGCGACGTGAACGAAGCGCGTGTCATGTCCGATGGCGCCACGGGGAACAACTGGCTGCTCAACGGCCGCACTTTTGATGCCAGCCATTTCAGCCCGCTGCAGCAAATCACCGACAAAAATATCGCTGGGCTGGGTCTGGCTTGGTCACTGGACATTGACAGCGCGATGGGCGTCGTATCGGAGCCGATCGTTGTGGATGGAGTGATTTACGTCAGCGCGCCACTTTCGAAAGTCTATGCCGTGGAAGCAACGACTGGAAAACTGCAGTGGAAATTCGATCCCCAAGTTCGCTTGGACCAGGCCATCAACGGTTCTTATTCCGCGCGCGTCAATGGCGGCGTTGCTGTTTGGAACGGCAAAGTGTACGTCGGCACGGGGGACTGCCGCCTGCTAGCCATTGACGCCGCAACCGCAAAAAAAGTTTGGGAAGCGACGGTTTGCGAACCAACGCAGACCGGCATCACCGGCGCGCCGCATGTCGCGAAAGGCAAGATTTTGATGGGCTTCAACGGCTCGGACGACGGCGTGCGCGGCGCGTTGATCGCCTATGACGCGGAAACCGGCCAGGAAGCTTGGCGTTTCTGGACAGTTCCTGGCGATCCCTCGAAGCCATTCGAAACGAAAGCGCTCGAAATGGCTGCGAAGACTTGGGCCGGAGAGGGATGGTGGCGGGTCGGCGGCGGAGACGTGTGGAACGCCATCACTTACGATGACGCGACAAACCAGGTGATCTTCGGAACGGCTGGTGTAGGCGTGGATTACGGCGAGTTCCGCCTGATCAAGGCAACCGGCGACCGGCTGTTCGGCGAGTGCATCATCGCCGTGAACGCGGACACCGGAGAATACGCCTGGCATTACCAGACCGGTACCGAAGGCGTCCACTCCGAAAACAATCACATTGTGATGGCGGATCTGTTGATCGACGGCGAGAAACGCCACGTGGCCATGACCGCGCCGAAGAATGGCTTCTTTTTCGTGCTCGACGCCAAGACCGGAAAACTTCTTTCCGCGAGGCCTGTTGTCAAAACAGTTTGGGCATCTTCGATTGACTTGACGACGGGGCGCGCGGTGCGGATTCCGGCATTGCAAGGCGGCGGTAGGCAGTGGACGGTTCACAACTGGTGGCCGATGAGCTACAACGCGCGGACCGGCTTGGTGTACATCCCCACAACCGATCGCCGCGCTGATGCCAAGGCTGCATCCGAAGCAGGCGAAGGAGGCGAAGGATTATTCGGCCGCCTGATCGCTTGGGACCCCGTCGCGCAATCGGCGCGCTGGTCCGTCGAAGAAGAAATCGCCACCAACGGCGGGGTTCTCTCCACGGCAGGAAATCTCGTTTTTCAAGGGCAAGGGACTGGCGAATTTGCAGCCTTTACCGCGGATACGGGGAAGAAGGTCTGGTCGATCAAAACCGGCTCGGCCATCGAGTCGATTCCCGTTACGTTCTCCGTGAAAGGCGAACAGTACGTGAGCGCTCCGGTCGGATGGGGTTCAGGCTCACGCTTGTTCGCACCGGCCCGCACGATGGCTACGCCCGAATCGAAGCGGGGCCCAGCGCGCCTGTATGCCTTTAAGCTCGGCGCGACGACGCATTTTCCTTATCCGAAAATTGTGATCCCACCTGTGCCCAAGCCTCCCGAGCAAAACGTTAGCGAGGAAATCATTCGCAAGGGCGAAAAACTCTACGGAACATTTGTCTGCGATGGTTGCCACTCGCCCGGACTTGATGGGAGCGGCGCCTGGGTTCTTGACGGCGCGATTCCCGATCTTCGCTACATGCCGCCGGATGTTCACAAAGATTGGTATCAGATTGTCCTGGGCGGCAGCCATTGGAACAAAGGCATGCCCGGCTTCGCCGATCCGCCGAAGTTCGCGTTCCCGCATGACAAGATGACCGTGCAGGACGCTGACGCGATTCACGCGTACGTCATCGATGGAGCCTGGAAAGCGTACAAGAGCGAACAAGCAGCGGCGCCGTCCAAGGCAGAAAACCGCTAGTTCGACTTCGCGCTGGCCAAACCGGCCGCCAGGCTGAGCAGGCCAACTCCGAGGTGGATGAAATTGAAATGCTTATTCAAATCCAGTTGGATGGGGCCGCGGTCGCGCAGACCGGCGAAGCCCGCGATGGCCACTAACGCATAGATCGCTCCAAAAATCAGACCGAACCGCCGGGGACCATCCACGCTCTTGCCCAGCCCGGCCCATAGGGCCACTACTCCGCTGAGGAGATGAAATACGTTATGGGCGGGAGGGAATGTAAGGTTGAACATTTCATGGCGAAAGAATCCCACCACACCGACTATGACAAGGATCGCTCCGCTCAGCGCGATATAGATTTTTGCCAGCGTGCTCGCCATTCGTTCCTCGCAGCCGTTTGTTTGTCCCAGATACAATCGCGAAATGTTGTGGAGCTTACGGCTCGCCCTGATGTGCCGTCAAGTCCACGTAGATTTGGCTGCTCGGAAAACGCCAAGCTTTAAGGCTATAATCTGCGCCGATCACTGGATTTAGAAATGGGGAAATATGAGTGCAACTGAACCGAACTCGAACGCGCGTGGCTGGTGGGCAAGCATTCTCAGCGATATCCATTTTTGGGTGCCAGTCGCGGTGCTGATGGGCGGATTGCTGCTTCTTCGATTTATTCGCTGATTTTCGGATTGGAGCAAAATGCCGCCTCTCTCGTTTACCCAGACTTCCACAGCAATCCCAGACGCGTCGCGTGCGAAAAAACTTCAACTACTTGGCATCCTTTCCGGCTTCGCGGCAGGAGCGTGGCTCGGCGCCGCGGAAGCGCCCACCAAGCTCGTTTCCATCGGCATTTCGCCGATGGTCATCTCGCTCATCATGGTCATCGGCGTTTTCCTCGCGCGCTGGAGCTTGCCCGCGCTGATCCTGGGCACCTCCTCCGTCCGCGCGGATGTTCGCCGAGCGCCGCACCTGGTTATTTGGGCGCTTCTTGCCGGATGCCTTTGGGCCGTGGCCAACACGCTGACGATTTATGCCATTCGCGACATCGGCTTGAGCATCGCCTTCCCACTATGGAATTCGAACAGTCTCCTCGGCATTCTTTGGGGTTTTCTTTTCTTTAACGAACTGCGTCAGGCAGGCTGGCGCCGTCTCGCCGGTGTCTTGGGTGGTGCGCTGGTCATGTGCGTCGGTGCGACGCTCCTGGCAATCGCGTCCTCCTCAGGGCGTGGCCCGGCCGCACATTCCCTGAACGGAGTCTGGGCCGCGCTTGGCGCCGGAATTCTTTGGGGCACCATGTACATCCCGTATCGCAAAGCCTACCTGACCGGTATGAATCCACTTTCGTTTGTCACTTTCTTTTCGTTCGGTGAACTCGGCATGATGATGCTCCTCTCGGTCAGTTCGCTGGGATTTGCTCCGTTGTGGCAGGAATTGCTCAGCGCGCGCAGCATCATTTTCTGGCTGATGCTCGGCGGCTTCGTCTGGGTGATTGGCGACATCTTCCAGCAATTTGCCGCAAAGTACGTGGGCATCAGCCGCGGCATCCCGCTTTCCAATTCGAATCAGCTCTGGGGCCTGTTATGGGGAATTCTCGTTTTCGGTGAATTGCATGGCCGCAGTTCTTCCACCTACCTCGAAGTCATCGGCGGTTCTCTCCTCATGATGCTGGGAGTTGGTGCCATCGCGTTTTCTTCTGCTACTGGCCAGGAGCAGACTCGCTGGAAAGAAGCGGCCATTCGCGAGAGCGACCGTTACGGCGTCGCCACGGATTTCGTCGAAGCCCGCATGGACGGGCGCCGGCTTCTTAGCGAGCCCAAACCTTCCCGCGGCACGCTGGACTGGCTGTTGGTCGTCTTCGCCACAAGCGTGTTTGTGATCTTTGCGGCGATGGCTCGCATGCCGCAGCTGTCCTTGCGCTGGGGACCAGCCGCGCTTCTGACCGCGGCCCTGTTCCTGCTCCTTATTATTTGCGGCCTCGCCCTCTGGCGCACCACGCGCTTCCACTGAAGCCGTCCCGCCTTTGAAAACGTGCACGCATCCGGTAAAGTTGCCGGATCCTCTATGGCCAATCCGTCCAAAGTGCCCAAAGTGGATATCGTCGGCGTCGGGCTCAACGCCACGGACACGCTGATTCCCGTCGCGCACTATCCCGCGCGCGGCTCCAAAGTCGAATTCCGTTCCGCGAAAGTGCTGCCCGGCGGCCAGGTCGCCACCGCCATGATTGCCTGCGGGCAGTGGGGCTTGCGCGCACGCTACGTGGGCAAGATCGGTGACGACAGCGCCGCGGCGCTTCATCGCGCGGAATTCGCGCGCCTCGGCGTCGAAGTGCATCTCTTTTCGGCGGCCGGGTGTCCCAGCCAGCAGGCTTTCATCCTCGTCGACGACGCCGGCGAGCGCACCGTTCTTTGGAAGCGCGACGACCGCTTGATCCTCCGCCCCGAAGAGCTCGACCACGATTGGATCGTCGGCTCCCGCGCTCTTCATGTCGATGGCCACGATACGGCTGCGGCGGCTGCCGCTGCGGAATGGGCGCGCGCCGCCGGCATTCCCGTCATCGCCGACTTGGACGAACTTTATCCGGGTGTTGAGGAACTCCTGAAGAGCGTCGACTACCTCATCACCAGCAGGGATATCCCCGGCCGGATAACGGAAGAACCGGATCTGCGGAAGTCCCTGCCCGCGCTACGCGCACGTTTTGCATGCCGACTTGCCGCTGCAACTCTGGGCGAAGAGGGCGTTTTGGCTTGGGACGGAACGCGTTTCCACTACGCGGCCGCGTTCTGTGTAGAGACGGTTGACACCACCGGCGCGGGCGATATTTTTCACGCGGGCTTTATCTATGGTCTGCTTCAAGGCTGGCCGCTTCAGCGCCAGCTCGATTTCGGCTGCGCCGCCGCCGCACTCAATTGCACCGCCATCGGAGCCCGCGGCGGCATCCAGTCCGTCGAAGCCATCGAGCACCTCATCGCCACCGGCGCGCGGCACTCCCCGGCCTACGACCTTTCGAAGATAATTTGATTGTTCTCTCAGGAAACTCGCGTTTCAAGTGCAGGCGAGAGCGTGCTTACCCAAGACAAGGAATCGAAGCTCATCAAGCCAGAGAACATTCAGGGATGCTACGAATTGTGGACTCTGATTTGACGACCTAATTTGAAGCTTGGTGAGGACATAGAATTCGTAACTCCTCCCCGACTTATCCAAATCTTGGCTGAACATGGAACTAAGGTGTTTGAGCTTGATGGTTACTTACTCCGGCCTGCAACTGGAGTCTCTCGGAGTATCTATCGCGCATGTTATTGGGTTCCGACGGGGCCGAGTTCTATTAAAGTCACCTGGACGACTGGCTTCAGCGGCCTATTCACGAACCTGAATCTTGAGAATGAAACACTGCGGGGGAAAGCAACAACTTTCTGGGATTTTCCTTCGAAGAAAGCAAACTGCCGACGTTGTCCCGCACAGGGTTGATTGCGGGAAGAATGAATAGTGTTACGCCAGCTGGACTACAGGCGGGAAAACGCAAATCAGCCACGAAACGCGCGCCTTAAGTTGAGCCTCCGCCAACGCGGGTGTTATCCTGCCTTCTATGGCGGATCCCGTCATTTCACCGCCCGAAGTCGCCTTCGCCTCGCCTCTCGAGCATTCCCGGCGTCAGCTCGAAGCCTTGCTCGAAGTCAGCGAAGCCATCGCCCAGCAGCGCGATCTCCCCGCGCTTTTCCACGACCTTGCCGGCCGCCTGCATTCCGTCATTGAATTCGACTTCCTCACGCTCGTCCTGCACGATCCCGTCCGCAACGTGATGCGCCTTCACATTCTCGAATCTCGCGTCCCCACGGAAAAAGTGACCGGCATGGAATCGCCCATCGAAGGCCATCCGTCCGGCTGGGTCTGGCAAACGCAGCAGCCTCTCGTCATCGCCGATGTTGACGAAGAGATGCGTTTCCCGGACTTCATAACGCGGATTCGCGAACACGGCGTCCGTTCCATGGCGATTTTTCCGCTGACCACGGCGCAGCGCCGCATCGGCTCCATGGGCTTCGGCCGCATGGCGCCGCAGGGCCTCACGGACACCGAGCTGCAATTCATGCAGCGCGTCGCCAGCCAGGTCGCCGTGGCCGTTGATAACGCGCTCAATTTTGAGAATTCTCAAGCCTACCAAACGCAGCTTGCCCGCGAGCGCGACCGTCTGCGCGTTCTTCTGGAGATCAACAATGTTCTGGTGGTCAGCCGCGAGGTCAGTGAAGTTTTTCGCGGCATCGTCTCCACGCTCGAACGCGTCATTCACCACGACTACACCAGTCTCGCGCTTCTCGATCCCGATACCGGCCTGCTGAAAATTCATGCGCTCGATTTTCCCGGCCGCCCGGGTCTGCTGGCTCGCGAAGTCACTGTGGCGCGTGATACATCTCCCGCCGGCCACGCTATCTCCACCGGCTTACCTCTCCTCGCGCGCGGCGCGGAACTCGAACGCTATTCGAGCGAAATCATCTCCATGCTGCGCAAAGACGGTATCCAGACGATCTGTTGCGTTCCGCTCATCACCCACGGCCGAACTTTCGGCTCGCTCAATCTGGCCAGCCGCCGCAAAGATGCGTTCACTCCGGAGGACGTCGAGCTGCTTCGCCAGGTCAGCGCGCAAATCGCCATCGCCGTCGAAAACGCACTGGCCTTCAAGGAAATCGACGCCCTGAAAAACAAGCTTGCCGAGGAAAAACTCTACCTCGAGGAAGAAATCCGCAGCGAATTCAATTTCGAGGAAATTATCGGCGACAGCACCGCGCTCAAACGCGCCCTCGCCCAGGTGGAGCTTGCCGCTCCCGCCGGCACGACCGTCCTCCTCCGGGGAGAAACGGGAACCGGCAAGGAAGTTTTTGCCCGGGCCATCCACAATCTTAGCCCGCGGCGCGAGCGCACGTTCGTCAAAGTCAATTGCGCCGCGATTCCCAGTGGCCTTCTCGAATCGGAGTTATTCGGCCATGAAAAGGGAGCGTTCACCGGCGCCATCAACCAAAAGATCGGCCGCTTCGAATTGGCCGACCGCGGGACGCTCTTTCTCGATGAAGTCGGCGACCTACCACTTGATCTCCAGCCCAAATTGTTACGGGTCTTGCAGGAGCAGGAATTCGAGCGCCTCGGCAGCAACCGCACACAGCGCGTGGATGTTCGTGTGGTCGCCGCCACTCACCAGGATCTTGCCAAACTCGTCAGCGAACGCGCCTTCCGCAGCGACCTCTACTACCGCCTCAACGTTTTCCCCATTCAAATACCCGCGCTTCGCGAACGCCCGGAAGATGTTCCTCTTCTGGTGCGTTACTTCGTCCAGATTTTCAGCCGCCGCCTCAATAAGGATGTCCAATATATTCCGGCTGACGTCATGGACGCCCTCTCGCACTATTCCTGGCCCGGAAACGTCCGCGAACTCGAAAACCTCATCGAGCGCGCCGTGCTGCTGTCTCCCGGCCAGGAGCTTCGTGTTCCCCTCGCGGAATTGAAATCTCCTGCCGTCTCCGGCGCAGCCTCAGGCGCCGATTCCTCTTCCTCCTTTACTTCATTTCCTTCGTTGCCCTCCCCCGGCTCCTCAATCTCCACGCTCGAAGAAGCCGAACGCCAGCACATTCTTCGCGCCATGAAGCAGACACAATGGCGCATCGCCGGCCCCAAGGGCGCCGCCGTTCTCCTCGGCATGAAGCGCACCACGCTCCAGGCCCGCATGCGCAAGCTCGGTATCCGCCGCCCGGTTTGATCAATTTGAAGGGAAGGGTGTCGCGTTTCCAGAGCCAGCCGATGCTCTGGATTTATTTCACTACTCGCGCCCCGGCAATCCTTTATTCGGTCGTTACTCGCCTGGGCATCCCGCTTTGTCTAGTTCCTGCAATCTCTTGATAGCCCCGGCGTTTCGCTTCTCGGACGCCACCATCAACAGCACGCGCGCTTGCGTACAGTTCTGGGGCACGCCGCTTCCCTGGATGTACAGTTCGGCGAGTTCCAACGCCGCCTTGCTATTGCCGGCTTGTACGGAGGCCCATAGTTCCGCTGGGGTTCTGGAGGGCTTAGTTTTGCTCGCAATTTCGCCCGAATGTGGTTGAGTGGCGGCGGGTGGTGCAGATGCAACGGCGGGCCTGGAGGGCTCCATCGTGTGCGAACGAGTCGCCGCCAAGGTGGCCGTTGCCAACTGAGGATTCAACACGTGGCCGGAAGACGACGCCTTCTTCGGATTGCTGCCTGAAAAGACATCCGCGGAACCCGGATAGGTTACCGCCGGAGTTGTAACCGCGGGAGCTGGCGCCGCCTGGTTGATTTCGAACGATGGTTTCGCGGTGCGCGCCTCTCCAGCCACCTTTGCTGAGTCCCCCGCCTGGCCCAGGTAATTCGAAAACTTGACCGCAGCGATGGCGAACATCGAGGAGAGACAAATACCCAGAACTAAGCCGAATATCAGCTGTTTTCGCTTTGCGGCGATGTACTTCTGCACGGGAACCAACACTGACGGCTGTGGTTGTGTCGCCGGTTCTTCAAAAATCGATGGTATGTCGGCACTGGCAGAACTCTCAAGGCCGCTGAAAAGTGTAGAGTCCCGCAGCCGGGCTTTCGAGACGAATGCCGCAACCGCGTCTAATTTGCCTTTCCCGAACTTGTCAGGCCTGCCCTGGGGGCCGGTTCTGCGCGCGGATTCTGCGCCAACGGCTTGCCGCGTCGAGAATTCCGTCATCCACCGGCGGACCTGCGCGCGGGCTTCTTCGGAAAGGCGCAGAAACCTCAGGCCCCCGCACTTTTTTGCCGCGTTGGTCCAGACCACTTCCCCCCACGCCTCGATGCGGTCCCGGAGGTTGAGCGAAAACCAAAAATGTACCGGTCCATTCGGGTTCACCGGGGCGAAAGTCTCAAAGCCCAGGCCTCCTTCGGAAACATCCAGCACGGTTCCACCGTCATCCCGCTCCAATTGAAGGAACACAAGTTCGTTCGGGACGATTCTAAGTTTTTGCCGGCGATTCAGGTCTACGTTCCGCAGATTCATGGTCCTCAGATTCATGGTGTTTGCGAGGCGCTTTCAATTTTCGGAAACGGCCTTCATCGGTGGGAGATGAAGGGATACCGAATCGGCGGGCCCAGGGCGGGTGTGGGGCCGGCCCTCCTGGCCTCACAGGTGCCATTATACTCTTGCCTGCCAGGATTAGAAGAGATTCGAATCGCAAATGGATGCCTGGGGGTGCCACCGCGCCGTAGGTCGGCAGCTCGCGAGCGAGGTGCGGTTGGTGCTGGCCTTGGTTCTTGCTTCGAATTGCCTGCTTGTCCTCTTCGATGCCGCTTGCGTTGGCGGACTCCCCGGTTCCCACTCAGAATTTTTACAATTTTTCTACTCTGCTTTTGCTAAGATTGGACGTCCACTGGCCCTCACGAGGTGACGATGAAGCTCCTCATGAGTCTGTCCCTGCTGATGCTTTCTGTCTTTTTGTTCGCTTCGCCGCTTCCCGAAGCTCCATCCGGTTTTGACAATAAGACGAATGGCATGGTCGACGACGCCACGCACGCCGCCGATCAAGCCAGGTTTGAGGAAACTGAAGCCATCGCCGACGGCCTGGGACCCCTCTACAACGCCCAATCCTGCCGCGAATGCCATCAGAATCCCACTTCAGGCGGCTCCAGCCAGATTTCCGAATTGCGCGTCGGCCATCGTGGAACCGAAGGCAAGTTCGTCAATCCAGACATACCAATTGCTCGCGGAACAGAAATCATCAAGGGCCGCACTCTGGTGAACGACCGCGCCATTTGTCCGAACGGCGCGTTCCCCAGCACGGAAATTCAGGAACGCGTCCCGGATTCCGAAAAAATCCGCACTTTCCGCGTTTCGCTGAATCTTTTGGGCGATGGATTCGTGGAAGCCGTCCCGGATCAGACTTTCGTGGACCTTGCCCGGGAGCAATGTCAGAAAAGCCAGAAGAAGATCTGCGGCCAGGTCCTCTACGTTCCCGTCCTCGAGGCCCCTGGCCAGACCGCCGTTGGCCGTTTCGGCTGGAAGGACCAGCATGCCAGCCTATTGTCCTTCTCTGCTGACGCCTATCTCAACGAAATGGGCATCACCAGCCGCCTCCAGCCCGACGAAGTCACCAACCTGTGCAACACCGTCAGCGAGCCTAACGACAAGCCCGGGGCGGACGGCCTCTCCGACATCGATCATTTCGCGCGCTTCGTGCGTGCCACTGAAGCTCCCGCCCGCGACGCACAATTGGCGCAGACCACCAGTGCACGGCACGGCGCAGAATTATTCAACAAAGTCGGCTGCGATATTTGTCACATCCAGACGCTCACGACTGTTCCTGCCGGAACAAAAATCAACGGCGGCGCTTTCACTATCTCGCCCGCCCTTGCTGAAAAGCAGTTTCATCCCTACGGCGACTTCCTTCTCCACAATGTCGGCACCGGCGACGGCATCGTGGTGGCCATGCTGGAGCACTATGGCAAGCGGATGTACCAGACCACCTGGAAAAACTTCTCGATCTCCGAATTCAACAACACCGGCAATAAAGTCCGTACGGCCCCGCTCTGGGGTGTCCGCCTGCACTCGCGCCTCATGCACGATGGCGCTTCCGTAACGCTTCTGGACGCTATCCTCCGCCACGGCGGCGAGGCCCGGCATGTCACCAAGAAATTTGAAAGGCTCAAGCCTAGCGAGAAAGACGCTCTTCTCGAGTTCTTGCGCTCCCTGTAAACGGCCTAGGTTCAACACCCTACGCCGCTCCAAGCCGCCCCACCCTGTCCTGCCAGGCAGGGTAATTGTTTACGCAAAGCCCCCTTCCGAACGGCTTCGCTGCGCCTATTTCTTTGCTAGCCTGTAGATAAGAAACGACATCCCCGGATCACTGTCCTTTTAAGACGTTGTTCCCGGGAGGGCCACTTATCCCACAGGAATGGCCGCCTAGCGGCCTATGGAAATCTATCGCCCAGCCAGGCGATCAAGGGGTGCTAAAGTGAAAATCGCATCGCTCTATCTCGCGCTAACCGGGACGCTCGCCATCATGGCTGCTCCCGCGCTCGGACAGGCGCCGTCCGCCGGCGCCGCCAAAAACGTCTCACGGACGACCAAAGCGGTCAACTATCGCCGCGCCGGTGCCGCCAAAATTGACTTTCAAGGCACGGAATTGATGCAGCAGGCCAACGGCGAAGCCAGAGTCCAGAACAAGGGCAGCCGCACGGAAATCGATGCAAAATTCCTCGGCCTCGACGAGGCCACCAAGTTCGGCCTCGAGTATCTGACTTACGTCCTATGGGCCGTTTCTCCGGGAGGCCGCGCCGTCAATCTCGGCGAAGTCGTCCTCAAGAACGGCGGCGGCGAAGTCAAAGCCATCTCTGACATGCAGACCTTTGGCATGATCGTCACTGCCGAGCCTTATTTCGCCGTCACGCAACCCGGCAACACGGTCGTCCTCGAAAACGTCTTTGGTCCTGCCACGCTCGGCAAAGTCGAAAACATCGACGCTAGCTACGAACTTATCGGCCGCGGCAGCTACTCCTCTTCCAACACCAAAATTGAAAACGCCATCTTCGGCATCGACCGCAAGACTCCGCTCGAGCTTTTTGAAGCGCGCAACTCCGTCCGCATCGCGCATATCGCGCTTGCCGACAGGTACGCCGCTCCCACTCTTGCCAAGGCCGAGCAGCAGCTCAGGAATGCCGAGGACGTTTACGCCCGCAAGAGCGACAAAAAATCCGTCATCGCCGCTGCGCGCGAAGTGGTGCAAACTTCTGAAGAAGCCCGCGTCATGGCCGTAAAACAAAAGGCCGAGGAAGACGCGCAAGCCAGAATCGCCGCCGAAAAGAAAGCCGCGGAAGACCGTGAGGCCAAGGCCCGCGCTGATGCTATAGCTGAAGTGCAGCGCCGCAAGGACGCCGAACTAGCTCGCCAGCAGGCCGAAGCCGCCAAGGCTGAAGCTCTCCGCATGCAGCAAGAAGCCCAGCAAGCCGCTGCCGAAGCGGCTCGCCAGAAAGCGGAAGCCGAAAAAGCCAGCGCCGCCGCTTTAGCGCAACAGCAATCCGCGCAAGCCGCCGCCGACCAGGCCGCCAGGGATCGAGCCGCCGCGCAAGCGCAGCAGCGCGCCGCCGAAGCCGAAACCGAAAAAGCGCGCCAGGCCGCCGCGCAAGCTGAAGCGGAAAAGGCTCAGCTTCGCGCCCAGCTCCTCAATCAGCTCAATTCCATCTTGCAGACCCGCGATTCCGCCCGCGGCCTCATCGTCAACATGTCGGACGTGCTCTTCGACACCGGCAGCTACACGCTCAAGCCCGGCGCCCGCGAAAAACTCGCCAAAATTTCCGGCATCGTTCTCGCGCATCCCGGCCTCTCGCTCCAGATCGAAGGCCACACCGACAGCGTCGGCGGCGACGAATTCAACCAACAGCTATCTGAACGCCGCGCCGATTCCGTGCGAGACTTTCTCGCCGAGCAGGGCGTAGCTCGATCATCCATTACCGCGCACGGCTTCGGCAAAACGCAGCCCGTCGCCTCCAATGACACCGCCGATGGCCGCCAGCGCAATCGCCGCGTCGAGCTCGTCGTCAACGGCGACGCTATCGGCAACGCCACGGCTTCCGCCGGGCCAGTCGCCCAGCGCTAACCAACCGCCACATCCAAGTTTTTCCTTGTAGGGGCATGATACATCGTGCCCCTCTTTTTTGCGTTTCCCGCTCTCCTTGGTACTAAATTGTCCCTCCACTCCCCTCCTTCTGGCCCTGGGCTTGCCACCACAGGTTGTGCGCAGCAGCGGACGCATTCCCAAGGAAATCCCCATCCTCCTCATCGGGAGCGACTTGAACGGCAAAGTCTTTTCGGAGCCCACCACCACCGTCCTTCCCAGCCTTCAAGGCGCCGGCCTCCTCTCCCGCCACAAGCTCTCTCCAGAGCAAAGAACTTGTCCTGTGCTGGCCCGAGCGCAACAAGGAAGCCGAAATCCGCGTCGTCGGCCAGGTCGGCTCGCAGAACGACAAGCACACCTACGGGCGTCGCCTTCTTCGATACCAACCTCAATTTCTGGGAAATCGACTTTCCTCCGGTCAGCGCCAATGGAAAGGGAGCTGGGCCTTCTCTCTCTCGTCTGCGGCCATTGCAAGACTCTCGAAAAAGTGGACGACTCCAACGCCGAAGCCGATGTCTGCGCCACCAACGACGGCGTCCTTCGTTTTTGCAAACGCTGCGGCTCCAGCACTCTTTGGAAGCCCGCCAACGCTGCCGTAACGCAGCAACCCGCCACCCCCTCCAAAGCTCAGTTGCCGCTCTTCTCAGTCCCCGCCGCTCCGCCGACTGCGCCAGCCCCGGCGCCTTGTTCCAATTACGATCCCGCCCCGCCTTCTTCCCCACCCGCACCGCGCGCTCCCGAGCCTTCGCCGAAGAACGCCCCGAGCAGCACCTCTTCCGCTGCGGCGTCCAATACCTCAAGCCACCAAGCCCCGCGACTATTTCTAGAAAAGAAAATACGTGGAATTCTGGCGCTCCAATAAAAGGGCGGGCGCCCCTCGGCCCACCTTGGCACGAGTCACGCCCGCCTTCTTCTGTGTGACCTTTTCTGCGTGTGAATGGGCCCGAAAAAACTTTAGCCCTTCACGTTAATCGTCACTGGTTGAGCCAACTCAAACTTGAGCGGCGTTTCCGCCCTCAGTTTGATGTCTTTCTTTCCGGTCACCAGCGCAACCGTCGCTCCGGCGCCCGCTCCCACGGGTCCGCCGATCAGCGCGCCGGTACCGCCGCCGGCCAGGGCGCCAATCACAGCTCCCCCAGCGGCACCGCCGCCGATCCACTCCCAGTTGCGCTTCTTGTGGTCACGTCCAATCCTCGGGTGCGGCAGGGTTCGGACGTCGTAGTTCTGCCCGTTCACGTCCACGGTTTGCAGGGCAAGCTGCAGCCGCGCCCGTCCCATCAGCCTTCCGGATTGCCGTGCGTCCACCACCAACCCCTCAGCGTGAGCGCCCTGAGGGATCACCGTCTTGCCGTCTATCACCACCGGCTCGGAGACCGTCGCGTCAAAGCGGTCTCCCGGTCTGCTCTGGTTCGTTGCCAGAGCTTGATCCAGAGTCACGTGAATCGCCGTGTGCTCTGGCAGCGTCACGGGGTCGGACCTGTCTCGCAATGTGGCGGCAGACAGCGTCAACGCTGCCGCCAGCACGGCAGCGACTCCGATCGTGAGGTAGTGCCGTTTGGTCAAATGCATGTAGCACCTCCACCCTAATACGAGGCATCACCGCCGCCTTATACGGCCCTCCTAAGCGCCTCAAAATAAAATGGATAGGGTTTTTCCTGCCCGCATCTGGTGGCAAAACCTTCAGTCCCGGTGCAATTTTGGAGTACTGCAAGTACCAGCGCGCCGCCCACGGCCCAGCTCTTCTCTCAAGCCCATCTATGAATAGCAATTGAGCTAACGGACGAGTAAAATCCGCCGGGCAATCCGTTTTTGCCATTTCTAGTTTCTGATTCAAAGCTTCGGGCCAAACAGAAAATGCTACAAGCTGCCGCCCAGCCAATCGCCCCCAATGGATTTGAAGCTCAGGACGCGCGACTTCGCCCTGCGTGTGATTCGCCTCTATGCTTCGTTGCCAAAATCCGCGGAGGCCC
>WNGJ01005496.1_pt1 | contig 24591 bp, 23 predicted proteins | sample 5400611 | NCBI WGS metagenome assembly WNGJ01 (sample SAMN13153375, study PRJNA577476) | soil metagenome | isolation source: 40 cm soil or saprolite under Garry oak tree replicate 1 | place: USA:California | collected 2016-06-15
CTGATGGGCGCAAGTGGACGACAAGAGAATCGACGTCTCAGAACACTTCGACTGCTACTGTCTCGGAAGTTCTCACCAGCATTCGCTGATTGCTGGTGGGCCGTCGGGGACTCGAACCCCGGACCCGCTGATTAAGAGTCAGCTGCTCTGCCAACTGAGCTAACGGCCCGTCCCACCCTCACGACGCGCGATCGCGAACCTCGACCCAAGTGGTGCGCCCGGCAGGAGTCGAACCTGCGGCCTTTGGCTTCGGAGGCCAACGCTCTATCCAGCTGAGCTACGGGCGCGGCGTACCACGCATATTCTCTTTTGGGGTGACCGATGGGAATCGAACCCACAACCCCTGGAGCCACAGTCCAGTGCTCTAACCAATTGAGCTACGGTCACCGCGCGAAACCGCAAGAGCCTGATCTTACAGGAGCGCCCGCGCAGCGTCTAGCCTTCCATCTCCCTCGGCGAGGGGCCACCGTCGATGACGATCGTCTCGCCGGTCATCCACGATGACGCGTCCGAAGCGAGGAAGATGCACGGATAGGCGATCTCCTCGACCTTGCCCCAGCGCCCCATACCCACACGCGCGGCGATCGCGTCGTACGTCTTCTTGCCGTCCGGCCCCGCCTGCTTGAGCACGTCCAGGTAGCCCTCGGTCTCCACCGGGCCGGGCGCGATGCAGTTCACCCGGACGCCCTTGCGGCCCCACGCGGTGCCGAGCTCGCGCGTGAGCGTGATGACGGCGGATTTCGCGGCCCCGTAGTGTGGCATCATCGTCGAGCCGTAGACGCCGGCGATCGACGAGATGTTGACGATCACGCCGCCGGTCGGCTGCTGCATCATCTGGCGACCGGCCCACTTGCAGCCGAGGAACGCTCCGGTCAAGTTGATCCCGACCACGGTGTTCCAGCCGTTGACCGAGATGTCCTCGGGCTTGGCGCGGAAGGAGGCGCCGGCGTTGTTCACCATGATGTCGAGTCGGCCCCACTCCTGGACGGCGCGATCGACCACCGCCTTGACCTGGTCTTCCTGGCGCACGTCCATGGCGACGGCGAACGATCGCTTCCCAATATCGCGAACGGCCTTGACGACCGGCTCGAGGTGCTCGAGCTTGCGCGAGCAGAGCGCGACGTCGGCGCCGGCGCGCGCGAACTCGATGGCGATGGATTTGCCTATACCGGTGCCGCCTCCGGTGACGATCGCGGTCTTGCCCTCGAGCGAAAACGGGGATTTGGCCATGGCGCGCACGATACCCCAGGGGTCTCCCCCTGTCCACTGGCCCCACCGGGCAGTTCGGCACCGGGAACAAAACGCCTCGCTCACGTATCTCTGTATGTGACATGAGCTCCCGAGAGCAAGCTACCCGCGACCGCATCCGCCGCTTCGAGGCGGACGTGCTCGTGCACCTCGACGACCTCTATCGGGCGGCGCTGCGCCTGACCGGGAACGCCTCCGAGGCCGAGGACCTGACCCAGGACACGTGCCTACGGGCGTTCGAGCGCCTCGACCAGCTCCGTAGCCCCGGCGCCGCGCGCGTGTGGGCCTTCACGATCCTGCGATCGATCTTTCTGCGCCGCATAGAACGCCAGTCGAGAACGACCGGCGTCGACGTCATCGAGTGGCCGCTGCTCGAGGCGGGCGAGGTGCTGCAAGACACCTACGAGGCGCTGCGACCCATCCAGCACACGCCGCTCGGCGAAGTCCGGGAGGCGCTCAGACGGCTTCCGTTGCCGTACCGCGAGCCCCTCGTGCTCGCGCATGTCGGGGGCTTCTCGTACAAAGAGATCTCCGAGATCCTGGCGATTCCGCTGGGCACGGTGATGTCGCGGCTCTTCCGGGCCCGGCGACTGCTGCGAAGCGAGCTTCGCGAGCCGGCGCGGCGCACACGGAGTACCCCATGACCTGCGAACAAGTCCCGCGTGTGATCGACGCTTATCTCGACGGCGAGCTGTCCGTCGCCGCTACCCTGCAAGCTCACGAGCACTTCGCGGCGTGCGAGAACTGCCGTCGCATTCTCGAGTCCGAGGCCGCCTTGCACGGCCTGCTCGTCCAGGAGGCGCGCGCCGAAGCGGCACCGGCAGGGCTCCGCGCTCACATTCTCGGCACTCTCGCCACGACGGGGTCGGCGCGAACCTGGCCTACCCGTCGGCTGGCCATGAGGCTCGGCATCATCTCGGGATTCGTCGGCCTCGCCGTGCTGGGCTGGATCGTGACAGAGCGGACTGCCTCCCATCCGATGACGCCGCTCGCGGCCGAGCTGGCGAGCAAGCACCTTCTTTATGGCGAGGGCCACGGCGGCGCCCTCGAGCTCGTGACGTCCGAGCCCGCGAAGATGGGAACCTGGTTCCATGGCCGTCTGGGATTCCCGGTCCACCTGCCATCGGTAGCCCGGCGACCGGAGCGGCTGGTCGGCGGGCGCATCTCGTCCGTCGCGGACTCTCCTGCGGCCTACGCGCTCTACGACCGGAGCGGCCAGTCCCTCTCTCTGTTCGTCACGCGACGGGTTCCATTCGCCCGGCGCGGGTGGACCGAGCGTTATGTGGGCGGCGCCGAGATGTATTTCGCGTCGCTACGAGGTGTCGCGCTGGTCTGGTGGGAGGAACAGCAGGCCGACCGGCTCTACGCGGCGGTGTCAGGCGGTGACGAGGAGGCGCTCGTCGAGTTCGCCCTTCTGTGTATCAAGGGAGAGCAATCTCGGCCCGCCGGCGTGGCACTTCCTGTTCGACTCGCCGCCAGACCGCTCGCGGCTCCAGGCTCACCCCGTCGCCGTTCACGCAGGACTCGAGCTTCGTGACCAGGCTCTGAGCTTGGCCGACTTGAGCCCGGGGCGCCTTCGCGGCGCGTCGGACGTCCTTGTCGGATGTCCGCTTGGCTTCCGACCAGGCCTCTTCGAGATGCGCGACCAGGAGCACCACGCGGTCGACCTCGCCATCGACGTAGGCCCGTCGCTTGGCAGCCGTGTCGAACCGGGGGCATGCCTCGGCGATCACGCTCTCGAAGTGTCGGACGATCTGCTCGGCCTCTAATAGATGATGCTCCACTCGCGGGCGCGCCTCGTCGGCCGTCCGGTCGCCGGCCGTAGTCACGGCTGCCGATCCGAGCACTTGCGCCGCAATGAGGCCCGCGAGCAGCCGCATCGTTAAGAATCTTACCATCGGTCAGTCATGATTCCTGGACCCGGCCGAATCGGGCCAGGACACCTTGTCGGACAGTCCGTGGCTGCCAAGGATCGCTATAGCGGCGCATACTTCGGGAGATTTCCGGCCCGTGGCATCGGGTAAGCATCATCACCAGAGCATGACGGCGCCGAGCCAGGATCCCCGAATCCTCCTGGTGGACGACAACACGATCGTCAGAGATATGCTTGTCGACCTGGTCGAGTCGCTGGGTTACCGCGCCGATGCGGCCGCCAGCGGGGCAGCGGCGCTCGCCCTCTTCGATCGCGATCGGTACGGCGTCGTCCTCACTGACCTGGTAATGCCTGGCATGAGCGGCTGGGACGTTCTCGCTGCGTTGCGCGAGCGAGACCCCCACATCCCCGTGATCATCGTTACGGGCTCACCGATCGTCGGAGATCCTCGCGCTTCCCAGCCTGGGGTTGCCATCCTCAAGAAGCCGGTCGATGTGACGGCGCTCGACGCGATGATCAAGCAAATGCTCCACGCTCGCCTCGCGCTCTGACCGCAATCTCTTGTGCACGCCCGGAGCCTTTAGACCTTCTCGTCAAGCCGGCGAGCGGCAACACGCGTCATTCTGGTATTGATCGTCATGGGTGCTTGCAGCCATTACCAAGGACCGCGCCGAGGCGGTACAGTGGTATCGCAAGGCCGCCCCGAATCAGCATTTACGCCGGCCGTCGAAAGGTTCGGTTGACGGTTGATACTGGACGTTGCTCGTCTGAGAGCTGACACACCGGGTGTCGGTCAGGTTCTGCACTTCAACAACGCCGGGGCGGCGTTGCCGCCACGCCCGGTCCTCCAGGCGGTGACCGGCCACCTGGAGCGCGAAGCCGCCATCGGCGGCTACGAGGCGGCGGCCGAGGCGGCGGCTCGAATCGCCGACTTCTACAACGCCGTCGCCGCGCTCATCGGCGCCAGCCCGGACGAGATCGCGTTCGTCGAGAACGCCACGCGAGCCTGGGACATGGCCTTCTACGCGATCCCCTTCCGCGCCGGAGACCGGATCATCACCGCCCGCGCCGAGTACGTGTCGAATTACCTCGCGTTCCTGCAGGTGAAGCGGCGAGTGGGTATCGAGATCGACGTCGTCGAGAACGACGCCACGGGACAGGTCGACGTGGCCGCGCTCGAGCGCGCGATCCGGCCGCGGACCCGACTCATCGCGATCACCCACGTGCCGACCCAGGGCGGGCTCGTCAACCCAGCGGCGGCCGTGGGAGCCGTCGCCGCGCGGCACGGCGTCCTCTACTTGCTCGACGCCTGCCAATCGGTCGGCCAGCTCGCGGTCGATGTCAATCGCATTGGCTGCCACATGCTCTCGGCCACCGGGCGCAAGTATCTGCGCGGCCCGCGTGGCACCGGCTTTCTCTATGTGCGCCGCGACACGATCGGCGCGCTCGAGCCGCCCTTCATCGATCTCGAGGCCGCGTCGTGGATCGACGCCGATACCTTCGCGATCCGCGATGACGCCAGGCGCTTCGAGAACTGGGAACGACACGTCGCCGGCCAGATCGGGCTCGGCGTCGCCGTGCGCTATGCGCTGGCCCTGGGCCTCGCGCCGATCGAGGCGCGAGTGAAGGCGCTCGCGGCTCTGCTCCGACGCGAGCTCGCGAAGAGCCCGGGCGTGACCGTCCACGACCTCGGCGTCGAGCAATGCGGCATCGTCACGTTCCTGAAGGCGGGCGAAGAGCCGGATGCCACGCGCCGGCGCCTTCGGGCGATGAACATCAACGTCACTCACACTCAGGCGCGCTCCTCACGACTCGATCTGCCCGTGCGAGGTTTCGATGCCCTCGTTCGCGCCAGCGTCCACTACTACAACGACGAGGCCGAGGTCGACCGTTTCGTGCGCGCCGTCGCGGGCTAGTCGCTTGGCGTCGCGCACGTGACGTCCTGGTCGCCCTACACGAAGTTCACGCGAGCCGAGTGGGCTCGCCTTCGCGCGGGCGCCGCGCTGACGCTGACTCCCGAAGACGTGCTGCGTCTCCAGGGCCTGAACGAGCCGATGGCAATGGACGAGGTGGTCGCCGTCTATCTGCCGCTCGCCCGTCTCCTGAGTCTGTACGTCGAGGCCGAGCGCGTCCTGTACCGCGCGCGGGCCACCTTTCTAGGCGACGCGACGGCGAAAGTGCCGTATGTGATCGGGCTCGCCGGAAGCGTCGGGGTCGGCAAGAGCACGACCGCGCGGATCTTGCGTGAGCTTCTCGCGCGTGGGCCGGATCAACCCAGGGTGGATCTGGTCACCACGGACGGCTTTCTCCACCCGCGACGAATACTCGAGGAGCGCGGACTGATGGGACGAAAGGGCTTCCCGGAAAGCTACGACCGTCCACGACTGATCAGTTTCCTGGCCGATGTGAAGGGGGGGCAATCGCCTCTCTCGTGTCCGATGTACTCACACCTCACGTACGACATCGTGCCCGGGGCCATCGTCACGATCGACCAGCCTGACATCGTGATCCTGGAGGGGCTGAACGTCCTGCAGGTCGTGGCCGACCGGGCTGCGGATGCTCGCGTGTTCGTCTCGGACTTCTTCGACTTCAGCATCTACGTCGACGCGACCGAGACCGACATCCGGCGCTGGTATGTTGAGCGGTTTCTTCTCCTTCGCGCCACCGCCTTCAAGGAACCTGAATCGTACTTCCACCGGTACGCCGCCCTCTCCGACGAGGCCGCCGCGCGAACGGCCGAGGCCATCTGGGACACGATCAACGGGCCAAATCTCCGCGAGAACATCCTGCCGACACGCGAGCGCGCCCATCTGGTGCTCGTCAAGGGGCGCGACCACCGGGTCGATGAGGTCTGGTTGCGCAAGCTGTGACCCGAGCCAGGCGAATGACGACCGCGAGGTGTCACCGACCCGCCGTGTTGGCGATGCTCGGCGCGTAGTCCAGGCCGCGGACGGCACGGCGCTAAGGATGGGCTCCCACCCTACTCCGGTCGCGTGCGCACCTCGACGGTGCTGACGACGCGTTTGACGCCGCGAACGTTCTTGACGACGGTCTCGGCTTTTTCCTTCTGTTCGGCGGATTCGACCGTGCCACTGAGATAGACGGTCGCCTCCCGGCTGACCACGCCGAGGCGGGTCAGGTTCGCCTCGTGTTCCGCGACCAGACGCGCCTTGACCTCGGATTCGATCCGGGTGTCCGCCCACGGATCGACCGTCGCACACCCGGAGAGCACCGTGATGCCGAAGACTATGACGGCGAGAGCACGATATCTCATGCGATTCCTCGTGGTCACCGGGCGGACGACTTCGTCGTGTCCGCGTCACTCGTCAGCTTTCGCAGGAATTCGGCCGGACCTCGCCCCGGGCGCTCAGGATTCTCGGGTTCCGCTAGATCGAGCTTGACCTGCGGCTCGTCCCCCTCCGCGTCGCCGGCGGGTTTGGCTTCGAGAAGTCGCGATTGATCGACTCCCGCTTTCTTCACGGCCGCTCGTACGGCCTTGAGGCGCTCCTCGGACAGCGTGGACACCGCTTCCGCGGGCGACGGCTCGGCTTCCAGGAGCGCAGCCCGAATGGCATCGGTCGTCTCGGGCACCGGCTTGCCGGGGAGGCGCTCCTGGAACACCCGCGCTGCTGCCGCGTCGGGAGGAATTTTCGCCTCGCGCGCGACGCGCTCGATCGTCTTATCGAGGCCGGGCTGCTTCAGCGCCGCGAGGTCGCGTCGAGAAACAACCGCGGTGGCGGTCAGTCGCGTCGCGGGCGTCTGGTCGAGAAACGCGACCAGCCGTGTCACCTGCTCCTGTCCTTCGGGCGTCGGCTTCGCCGTACCCGGGTCGAATCGGATTGGATCCACCTCGATCCGCTGGATGCGCGAATCGTCGCTGAACCGTACCCGGCCGATCCAGCTCACCGGTGCGGTGATCGCCTTGATCGCCGCGTTGCGCAGCGTGCTCCAGATCACCTCGGTGAAGTCGAAGCGCGGATCGTTGACGCGCCCGCCGACGGGGAGCACGAGCTGAATATCTCCGCGGCGATTTTTCATGAGCGACACGATCATGCCGAGCGGCAGACCGATGCGCGCTTGCGCCTGGTCATTCCCGCTGGCTCGGGCCACCTGTAGCCGGCTCAGGAGGATCTCGGTCTTGGCCTCGAGATTGTCGCCGTCGATCCGGCAGTGAAGGCTGGTCGTCAGCCAACCATCTCGCGCTTCCCAGGCCACCTGATTGACGAGATAGGGGTTCGTCCTCGGCACGGCGAACTCGCGAAGCTCTCCCGCCAGATCTACCCGGAGAGGTCCACTGAGTGCGGCGACCGTGCCCTGCAAGCTGAGCGACCCATCGCCGACCCGCCCCTTCAGATCCAGGCGAGCCGGCTTCGCTCCCGGCGCCGTCGAGACGCCGTCTATCCGGCCAGCAAGCCCGGCGAGATCCACCGCGAACGGCGGCGTCAGACTTCCGTCGACCACGCGCGCGCCACCTTCCTCGATGACGAGTTCGCTCAACATGACCGGAACTGCCGCGGGGCCCTTGCTGTCGCTTGGTGATTCACTTCGTGTCGGCGTCGAGCCGGGCGTCGGCGCAGCGTTCCCCACTTCGAGGGCTAGCAGGGCGCGCAACGGTAGAGCCCCCGACTGGTCGCGCTCGAGCAGGACCCACGGCCGCCGGAGTGCCAGCCCGCGCACCTTGACGCTGCGCGGCCAGTTGACCTCGAGCGCGGTCGCCGCCGCTCGATCGACCTTGATCACCGTCCGCTGCCCGTCGCGCACGTCGACCCTCGAGAGCGCCGCGTTACCGCGGACAGTCCCGCGCAACTCGGACGCGCCCGCCTCGGACAAGGCAGGAAGAATGACCGCCAGATCGAGATCTGCCCGCCCACTGAACTGAGCCCGCACGGGGGCGTACGCCTGATAGTGCGCAAGCTCGGTGTCTCGCGCGCTGACGCGCAGGTCCGCATCGAACGGATCGACTCCCACGCGGCCCACGACCTGGAGCTGACCGCCGCCAGGCGGACGAACGGCCAGCTTCACGCCGAGTGGGCGCAGCGGCCATCCGCCTCCGGTGACCGTGGCGTCGAGCTGCGAGAGATCGAGTGCTACACGAGGTTTGACCATCTCGTCCCGCCACGAGAGCACGCCGTTGCGCACCGCGACTTCGCCGACCTCGATCCGGGGCGGTCGAGGCGCGGTGATACTCTTCGGCTCCCTCTCCGGTGACGAGATCGCCGTACCAGCCGGGCGATCCCAGAGCGCCATCAGCGGGAAGCTGCCGTCCTTGTCCCGCTCGACGATCGCCCGCGGTCCGCTCACGACGAGCCGCTTCACGCCCAGCCGCGTCGGCCACTGCACCTCGAGCCCCGTTGCTTCGACACGCTGGGCGCCCAAGAGCTCCTGCTGCGCGTCTCTGACAGCGAGACGGTTGACGGCGATCGAGCCACTCACCCGAGTCGGCACACCCGCGGCGAGCGGCTCGTTGATCCGAAGATCGGCTTCGCCTCGACCGTTGAGCCGAGCCGCCACTGGAACGAAGCGATTCCATGCCGCGAGGTCCAGATCGTTGAGCCGGAGATGGAGCTGACTCGCTGCCGGCGGTGGACGGAGCATGCCCGTCACCGAGAGCGTTCCGCCGCCGGGAATGGCGGTCTGGACGTCCAGTCGACCAGGCGTCGTGATGGGCCACGTGACATCGGCGATGCTGGCGCGAATGGCCGACACCTGGTATCGCGCCCGCTGCTGACTCCTCGGGTCGCGCACGCTGGCCGAGCCCTTCAACTCGAACTGGCCGACCCGAATCTGCTCGTCCTGGACCGCGAAATCGGTGAGCTGCGCCGTCAGCTTGGGAATCTGGGTAACGGGATCACGCTCGCCGGGCCTCACCAGGACCAGGTCCTCGAACTCGCCCGTCAGGTCGGCCCGGACCCCGGCACGCGCATCGACCGTGACCAGGAGGGTCGAGCTCACGCGACCTCGATCGAGCACCACCGGAGCGTCGGCCGGCAGGTAGAGGCGCGCGAGCGCCAGATCCAATCCCTTGACCACCGCCTTGGCCTTGAGGTGAATCGGGTAGAGTCGAAATTGCTCGATCTCGACGAAGTTCGGAGCGCCCGCGGTCACCGAGCTGGCGACGACGGTACCATCGTCGCGCAGGGTCGAGACGTTGTGCGCCTCGATCTGAATGTCGTCCGACGTCCACGTCCGCCGTTCGGGCAGCGCGCGGTCCTCGAATGCGACCGTCCCATCGATCAGCGTGAAGCGATCGACGGTGACATCGAGCCGCTTCTCGGTCGTTTCCGAGCCTTCGATCAGATCGGAGAAGTTGAAATCCTTCCCGAGCCGTACGATGCGAAGGATCGGCTTTCTGAGGACGAGCTCGCGCACCCAGATATGGCCGCGCAGCGCCGCGAGCAGATTCAGGCGGGCCTCGAGGCGCTCGCAGTCGGCGAACGGAGCGCCGCCGCCCGGCTCGGCGACGTGAAGCCCGTGGATCGCGAAGCGGCCGCTCAGCAACTGAATGTCGACACGATCGATGCTGACCGGTCGCTTGGTGATCGCCTGCAGCTGAGAGATCGCCACGTGACGCGCGATGGTCGGCAGCGCGTAGAGCGCTGCGGCGATCACGACCATGACCAGCAGGACGCCCGAGATGACGATGAGCGCGCGACGAGACTTGATGTTCATCGGTGCACCTCGTTGATCTCAGTATGCCGACGCTTCCGGTTCGCAGCTACGGGTGAATCATAAAAAAGCTGCGGCTCGGGGGTCGCGGATTTTACCTGACGACGCTTTCGGGACTACACCGGAGCGGGCGGCGCGATCGACCATCGCGGCGCGTGAACCCTCGACGACCGCCGCCCGAGGGGAGCGACGGTGCGCCGCTGGACGCCTACTTCTACTTGAACCGGTACGTGATCCGACCGCGGGTCAGGTCGTAGGGGGACAGCTCCATCGTGACCTTGTCGCCGGGCAGGATCCGGATGCGGTGCATTCGCATCTTGCCCGACACGTGGGCCAGGACCTTGTGGCCATTGTCCATCTCAACCCGGAACATCGCGTTGGGCAGTGGCTCGACCACCTTGCCCTCCACCTCGATTGCGTCTTCCTTGCTCATGGCTTTCGTTTTCGCCTTTCATCGGCGTCTTGGACGGACGCCCAAATGTATACCCGGCGCTGAGATGCAGAAGCCGCTCCGAACACGATGGCTCTCGCGACCTGGACTCGCCGTCACGGACAGGAAGGAGCCGACACGCGAGAGCGTATCACGCATTCGGCGCCTGCCCTCAGGACGTGGGTCCGGCGAGACTGATAGGCCGTAGCGGTATGAAAATTACCGCCATCTGGAAAAGCTAGCGCCAGTCGCCCGGAACCCATTCATCGCCGAGAATCCGGCACGTAATTTCGCCTGAATATTCAACCTGTTGGCACCGCCAGCCCGGGCCCTGCCTGGCACATGGTTTGCGGTTTTCGGAGATGGCGCGGGAGGCCGGGTGCCATCGCCAGCCGGCCTAGACGCCTTGGTGTCTGGGAAGGAGTCGCCGTGAATCGAGCCGTGGCGAAGGGCAAGATCGCGAGGCCAAGACCACGAGTGCGCCCGCGCTACGAACGGCTCGAGACGCTCGTGGAAGCCACCCGTGAGTTGTCGCAGCTCCAGTCGCTCGACGCGCTATTGGCGAAGATTGCCGAAGCGTGTCGACGGCTCCTCAAGGCGGACTCGGTGGGCATCCGTGTCCGACGCGGCGACGATCTCGTCCTTGCCGCGGACTCCGGCGATACCCGGCACGCCATGCCTACTGTGAGGTTAAAGATTGGAGAGAGTCTCTCGGGCATGGTCGCGGCGACCGGCCGGCCGCTCATCGTCGCGGATGCGGCGCGCGATCCGCGCATGCCACCGGCTCACCGAGAGGCCTACCGCCGAAGCGGATACCGCGCCTTCCTCGGCGTACCGTTGAATCTCGGCACCCACGTGCTAGGCGTCTTGAGTATTCGTACGAGACGGGCACGGGGTTTCTCGCCCGACGACCTCGCGCTTGCCACCGCGTTCGCCGCCCAAGCGGCTATCGCCCTCGAGAACGGACGTCTGCTCGACGCGTTGACCACGCGTCAAGATCGCCTCGAGGCCCTGCTGGAAGCCAGCCGCCAGCTTTCCAAGATCCAGACCGTCGAATCTCTCCTGGACGCGATCGCCCAAACGTGTGGACAGCTCCTATCATCGGAGTCGGTCGGATTCTGGCTCGTCGACGGCGACGAGCTCGTCGTCACCGGCACGTGGGGCGACGCTCACGAAATCATGGTCACACCGCGACTCCACCTCGGTGAGAGCCTGAGCGGACGAGTGGCGGTCAGCGGAGAACCACTCGTGGTCACCGACCTCGCCAACGACCCACGCCTGCTGCCGGCGCACCGTGAGACGAGCTGTCGGCTTGGCTACCGCGGCATGCTCGTGGTCCCAGTCAAGATCGGCGAGCGGGTGGCTGGGGTTCTGAGCATCCGGACGAAACGAGACAGCGGGTTCTCTCAGGAAGACGTGTCCCTCGCGCTGGCGTTCGCCTCGCAGGCGGCCGTGGCCCTCGAAAATAGTCGCCTCTACCAGGAGACGCGCCGCGCCTACGACGAGCTCTCGACGACCCAGGATCAGCTCACTCAGGCACGCAAGATGGAAGCTGTCGGACGGCTCGCCGGTGGTATCGCGCACGACTTCAACAATCTGCTCACGGTCATGATCGGACGGAGTCAGTTGCTGCTGCGACGCCTCGACGCTCAGGATCCGGTGCGGCCGGATATCGAGCTCATGGAGCAGACCGCAGACCGAGCCGCCGATCTCACGCGACAACTCCTCGCCTTCAGCCGAAAGCAGGTGCTCCAGCCTGTGCTGCTGGACCTCAACGCGGTCGTGACGAACTTGGCCGAGATGCTACGGCGGCTGATCGGGGAGGACATCCACCTGGTGACGGCGCTCGACCCGACGCTTGGCCTCGTGAACGCCGACCCGAGCCAGCTCGAGCAGATCATCATGAACCTGGCCGCCAATGCCCGCGATGCTATGGCCGGGGGCGGTCGGCTGACTGTCGAGACGGCGAACGCCCAATTGGATGCGGCCTACGCGCGACACCATGTCGACGTTCGTCCGGGCCCGCACGTCATGCTCGCGGTGAGCGACACCGGCGTGGGCATGACCATGGAGACGCAGGCGAATATCTTCGAGCCCTTCTTCACCACCAAGGCGCCCGGTAACGGGACCGGGTTAGGACTCTCGACGGTTTACGGGATCGTCAAGCAGAGTGGCGGGCACATTTGGCTCTACAGCGAACCAGGGCGCGGCACGACGTTCAAAATCTACCTGCCGCGCGTCGAGGGCGCCGTCGCCTCCTCGGCGGCTCGCGCACTTCTCCCCGACCCTGCTCGGGGCCACGAGACAATCCTCTTGGTCGAAGACGAACTGGAGGTACGCGAGCTCGCCCGCGACGTCCTCGAGGCGCAGGGGTACACGGTCCTGGAGGCTCCGGATGCCCTCGCGGCACTGCGGATTTGCGAAGCGCGCGTCGGGCCGATCGACCTTGTGCTGACGGACGTGGTGATGCCGCGGATGAGCGGCCGTGAGCTGGCGACCCAGCTCGCCACCCTTCGCCCGGCGATGCCGGTCGTCTACATGTCGGGGTACACAGACACCGCGATCGTTCACCACGGCGTGCTCGAGCCAGGAACGGCCTTCCTTCAGAAGCCGTTCACACCTGACGCCCTTGTCCGAAAGATTCGTCAGGCCCTCGATAGCCAGAAGTAGACCGAACCTTCGCCAGAGCTTCTTTCTCGCCGATCGTGACCGGGCCGAGCACTGTCAAATCGGCGAAGAAATCTTTCAGAGACGCAGGGGCAAGCCTCCGTGCGTCACCGACGAGCGGATGCGTGCCGGTGCGGGCAGCGATTCGACTGATCGCGTCGCCTATCTCGTCGCTCGTGTGAAGTCCCTTCACGCCCGCGACGATCAGCGCGTGAACGCCGGTGTCTACATGGCTCGTGACCAGATGCATGTATTCCGCGACAACCCGCTCGATCCGGTCTTCGCGCGTCGAGGTCGTCACCGGGGCGCGGTCTTTGCGCCGGTGCCTGATGAGGAGCCACACGTTCACACCGAAGAAGACGGCGTTGAGAATCAAAGCGATGAGGTTGAGCTTGTCCATCAGCCTACTTCCTGTTCGACTTCGTCCAGCCCTTCGAGATTCGTGCGGCCCTGCTTCAGTTTATCGATGACATCCTCTGCCATGGGCAGTGTGGTCTTCTGGGCGCTCTTGCTGATGTCCGCGAACGGTGCCCCGCGGTTGATCAACATTATGTCGGCGTCGTTGGGGGTCCACAGCTCGGCGAGGACCATTCGACCGCGGTATCCCGTGTAGTTACAGCCGCCGCAGCCCCGGCCCCGGTACCAGTCGAAGTCGGAGGAGGCAAGGTGAAGAAGAGTCGACAAAAGCTCCGGGGACGGCGTGGCGGGCTCGCGACACTCCGAGCACACTTCGCGTACTAGACGCTGTGAGAGGACGCCCAGGAGAGATGAGGCGATGAGGTTCGCGTCAACGCCGAGATCCAGGAGCCGCGGGAGGGCGCTGATTGCGTCGTTCGTGTGCAGTGTGCTCAGCACGAGGTGACCGGTCTGGGCAGCGCGGAAGGCGAGGTCCGCCGTCTCGCTGTCGCGAATTTCGCCGACCATGATCACGTCTGGGTCGTGGCGAAGGAATGACCGGAGGTACCTTGCGAAGGTATTCCCGAGCTGATCGTTGACCTCGTGCTGACGGAAGCCGTCACAGACGTACTCGATCGGATTCTCCGCGGTGAGAATCTTGATGCCGGGGTGGTAAATGCTTCTCAGCGCGCCGAAGAGGGTGGTGCTTTTGCCGGACCCGGTGGGGCCAGTGACCAGGATGAGGCCTGTGGAAGAGCAGAGGAGCTGGCGGAGGCGCGCCGCGACGGGCTCTCGGAGACCCAAGGCGTCGACGGACTGCGGGAGACCGCGCGGGTCGAGGATTCGGATGACCGCGCTCTCGCCGTAGTAGCCGGGGATCATGGAGACGCGGAAGTCGACGGTGGTAGTTTGACCGTCCCGCTCGAGGCGTGCGCGGAAGCTGCCGTCCTGGGGTCGCCTACGCTCCGCAATGTCGAGCTTGCTGAGGATCTTGAGGCGCGACATCAACTTGCCGCGGGTCGACGCCAGCGTTTCGTCGAGGCCGGCAAGGTCGAGCCCCTGCAGCACGCCGTCGATGCGGAAGCGGATTTGAATCCCGTGATCCACGGCTTCCAGATGAATATCGGAGGCGCCACGATCGATGGCCACGGTCAGGAGCTGGCGCACCATGCCGGACGTACCCTCGGAGCCACGCAAGACGTCGTTATGGACCGGCGCCAGATCCTCCGAAAGCCGGTCGAGCTCCTCGAATTTAATGACATGTGGCTCTCCCGCGATTGGAGACGGCTCGCATCGCTTCGTGGGCAGCGCCCGCCCATTCGAGCTCGGCTGCTGGCGCTCCGGATACAGCTGCGCCAGAGCTCGGCGGATACTGGCCGTGGTCGACGTGATCACCTCGATCTCGAGGCCGGTACTCGACCTGAGCTCGTCGATGACCGCGGTCCGCGTCGGGTCATCCATCGCGACGACCAGCGTGTTCCGTACGCGCGCCACTGGAACGAGAAGCCGAGTCTCCGCGAAGCAGGGATTGATCAGTGCCTTCAATGACGTGTCCAGCACAAGCGTGTCGAGGTCGAAGAAGTGGATGTGCAGTTGGAGGCACAGCGCCCGCCGTAGCTGTTCCTCGGTGATGTGCTTCAGTTGAAGCAGTATCTGACCGAGCAGTTGCTGCGTGCGCCGCTGTTCCTTCAGGCCGGCCGCAAGCTCATCTGATGTAACCGCCTTTGCCTTGACCAGCAACTGGCCGAGCTTTGCGCTACGCCGGTGGCGGACGAGGACCGAGGTGAGTTGCCGCCGGGTGATGACCTTCTGGGCGATCAGGATGTGGCCGAGCGGCATGTAGGACTTGGACGAGTCTTGCACGTGCAACGCCTTCTGCACCTGGGCCTGTGTCGCCAGGCTCTCAGAGACGAGAAGGTCGCCGAGCCGCAGAACGGCTCCGGGGCGCCCTAGGCTCCCGTTGCGGACAGACGGCGGCGCGCCGGGCGGCTCGAGCTCAAGCCGCGGCGCCGAATTCACGCACAATCTCCCGCGAAGTCCGCGCCGGCGGGCCTCCTACCGGGCGTGCGTCTACTCGGCAGTCGTCGGGCCATCGTTGGTCTGGTACGCGAGGACATCGGCAAATCCTTGGAGCTCGAGCGCCAGGATCGCCTCGGCCACCCGGTGGTGGGGCACGCGGAACACGACGGTCGGCGCGCGCCGAAGCTGCCGGCCCCGACCGACCATCTCGATGGGGATCCCGAGCGGCTCGAGGATATCCGTAATGCTGGAAACTGGCTCGTCTTCTCGCTCCAAGCCGACCACTACGAACGCGTATGTCGACTCCGTTGTCATCACCTATCCGATCTGGCTTACCGCGCCGCTTCCTCGGCTCACTCCGTCGACTGGCGGGCAGAGGGATGCACGTTTCGGGCCACGCTGGAGAGCGCTGAATGCCAGTGCCGCAGGCTTTCATGAAATCCAGCGGTTACGCATGAATCGAGGTAGGGCCGGGGACGCAACACTGTATGCGAGCGTGAATCATGCCGCGCGCACAAGTCGTGATCGAAGGGCGGTTGCCGCCGCTCGCATGCGGCTAACTCGGTGTGAATCCACGCAAATCAGCGCACCCGATCGGGGCGGCCGCGTGACCCTCGTTTCGATACTCAGGAATTCAGAAATGAATAGGCACTAGCGTTTCCCACGAGCACGGAATCGCCAGGCCACGCGGACCAGGATCAGGCGCCGAGGCCGTACCGTTTCGTCTTGCGAGCGATCGTGGCTTGCGCCACGCCCAGGTGACGGGCGGCCTTGGACTGGGTGCCGTAGCGCTGAAGCGTCTCTCGAAGGATCTGGGCCTCGACCTTCTCGAGCTTCTCTCGCAGATTGCCATCCTCGAGCTTCAGTAGAGCGGTCCTGGAGGCTTCTGGCGTTCCGTCCGTGTGACCGGGAAGGTCGGTCGTTTCGATGGTATGGGTCCGGGCAGTGACGGTGAGACTCTCAACCATGTTCCAGAGCTCGCGCACATTACCGGGGAGTGGAAGCCGGCAGATCTCCTCGAGAGCTAGGGGGGCGATGCGTTTGCGCGTCCCCAGCTTGCGCTCGAGCTGATCGAGCATCATTCCGACGAGCCACGGAATGTCTTCGGGATGTTCGCGCAGCGGTGGAATGCGGATGGACAGGACGTGGAGTCGGTAATAGAGATCTTTCCGGAAGGTCCCCTCGGCGATCATCTGACGGAGGTCGCAGTTTGTCGCGGCGATGATTCGGACGTCAGGGCGTTTACTCTTGGACGCGCCGACCGGCCATAGCTCGCCCTCTTCCAGGAAGCGGAGGAGCTTGACCTGCAGGCCCCGTGGGAGGTCGCCGATCTCATCGAGCAGGAGCGTTCCGCCGTGGGCCAGCTCGATGAGACCCACCTTGCCGCGCGGGTCAGCGCCGGTGAAGGCGCCCTTGGCGTAGCCGAATAGCTCGGCTTCTAGTAAACCCTCGGGAATCGCGCCGCAGTTGAGGACGTAGAATGGTCCTGAGGAGCGCGCCGACGCCTCGTGGATCAGCTTGGCGAAGACGCCCTTACCGGTGCCGGTCTCGCCGAGCAGCAGCACGGGCGAGTCCACGGCTGCGCACTGCAAAGCCCTGTCGCGCACGGCCTGCATGGCCGCACTTCGCGCGATGACTGGCGCGCCGTCCGTTACCGTCGTCTCTGTCCGGCGCATCTCAGCCCAGGCGCGCTTGCCCACGCGCCCCGCTCCCTGCGCGCGGTTCACCAGCTGTTTCATGCCCGAGACATCGCAGAGTACCAGCAGGACTCGCGCAACGCCGGCGGCGACAGGCCGGGCCAGGATGAGGATGCTTCGGTCATCAGCGAGATCAAAGGTCCGGGTCACCGCGACGTTGGTCGCGAGGACTTCATTGATAAACGACGCCTCGAAGGGAGCCTTGAAGAGCACGTCATGGATGCGCCGGCCGATGATCCCGGGGTGGTCATCCCCCATCATCCCGACGGCGGCGCGGTTGGCCTGCAGGATCACACTGTCCGCCGAGAGCAAGACGAGCCCCTCGGACGCGCCTTCGACCATGGCTTCGAGTAGCTCGGCGTCTCCCGATAGCCAGCCGCGGGCCGAGCCATTCAGCCGTCCTGAAATGTTGCGCTCCTCGCCCATTGAAGCGGTAAATGCAGCACGACACATGCCAATCGAGTCGCGATCTGCGACCGACGTGATCGGGCATGTGGCAAACGTTCTCCGGAAAATCCTGACGGCCCAACCGAATAGGTAAGTCCCTCACTACTTTCGGCTTAGCAGACAGGACGAGGCGCAAGGGGTCACGAGATATTCCGGAAGAGTCGTTGCGCGCGGGCCTCGCTCGATACAATGAAGGCAGGCCGGCGCGCGCGCGGGTTTCTTGCGGATACAAACACACCACATTGGTGCGAGTCTGTACAGTGAGGCGGCAATGCGATGATGTGCAAAGACCATCACAGTTGACAGCCTTGCGGCTCAAGGCACCACGCTCGGCCTGACACGGCCATACGCACCTCGACCAGGGCTGTCCTGACGCTCCTCAGCCCCGCGCGGCTCGCGGGTGTCTTCGGCCTTTCGTTCAGCTTGTCGCTTTTGCTCGTACGAGCGTACGGCGCCTCGTGGCCAACGTTGGCGCTGACGCCGCTCATCGTCGCGCTCGCTGCAATCGTTGTTCTGGATCTTGCCGCACGGGTTATTCCCGACGTCATCACGCTCCCAATGCTCGTCTACGCCTTCTTGCTGGCGGCGACGAACACGACAACGACTCCCGTCCAAGCAGTCCTCGGCATCGTGATCGGCGGCGGGTTGCCCTTGATCCTCGCGACGGTCAGCCGCGGCGCCATCGGCGGAGGTGACGTCAAGCTCATGGCGCTGCTCGGTGCAGTCTTGGGCTGGATGGGCGCCCTGTACGTATTCGCGCTTTCCCACGTCGCGGGGGCTCTCTTCCTCCTGGGGGGGTCCTTGGTCCGTCGCCGATTCCCGCGCGCTCGTTTTCCCATCGGCGCCTTTATTGCACTCGTCGGCGCGATCTTCGTTGCCGTCGGGCGCTGACTCGATCTCATGAGCCACTGGGAACGGTGCTCCTCGACGATTCTTTTGGTCGGCACGCCATCTGTGCGACGATTTCTTCATGGGGGCTGCATCGCGCGTGCGCGTCGTGCTCTCCGTGCTCGCGCTGTCGAGCGCTGCCTGCGTCTCCACCGACGCGCCACGCGTGCCGGAGCGCCTCGGCGCGGCGCCGGCGCCAGCGGACCGCCTCGTGTCGGTCGCGTCGCCTCCGGAATGGCGACCGGGAGATCGCTGGACGTACGATCTCACGAGCGGCAACGAGCGTGGGACGAAGACCATGGAAGTCGTCGAGGTGCGGGAAATCGATAAAGTCCCATACTACGTGGTGCGCTTCGGCGATGTCGACCACTACTACACGCGTACTCTGAATTGGGCCGCGGTGATCCGAGACGCGAAAGTCGAAGCCCGCATGATTCCGCCGCATCAGGGATTCGTCTGGCCGCTCGAGGTCGGCAAGCGCTGGACATACCAGGGGGTCTGGGAAGATCAGAATTCGAAGCTCGACCTCAACGACCGCTTTGCGGTGATCGCGGTGGAGACGGTCGAGGTGCTGGCGGGCCGCTTCGAAGCACTCAAGATCGTTCGAGAGGGCTCGACGCAGAGTTCCGACGAGTACTGGTTCGCCCCGGCGGTGCGGTCCTATGTACGCTGGGTGGGTCGCCGCGGCGATCTTCGGTTCGAGGAGCGGCTCCGAGAATACCGGGCGGCCCCGCGTCTCATTCCCGAACGAATCGTCCCCGGGCCGAGCTCGAAGTAGCGGCCGCGGTGGATCGATACTCAGCGGTCATGGCCTGCGACCGCGAGGCAGGCGTCGTCCTGGAGTTGTCGGTCATGTTTGCGACGCCACTCCGGTATCGTCACGAAAGTCCCGAGCGCAACCCCGGCCACCGCGTCGATCACGTAGTGATAGCCGAGGAATACGGTGCTCAAAGCGAGCGCCACGTTGACGGGCAAGAATGCCCAGAAGTGCCCAGGACTGAAACGCAGCATGGCCTGCAGGACCACCGCCATGGCGACGTGAAGACTCGGAATCGCAACGAAATAGCCGAATCCGTTCACCGACGTCCGCTGCAGCGACGCGGTGTACTCCGCTGCCATTCCGTCCATCAACCGGAACGTCAGCGTTCCACGGAAGTCCGGATGAAAGCTCTCGGGAAAGTAGATGCAGGGTCCGACAACTGGATAGATGGCGAACACGACGAGTGCGATCAGGTAGCAGGTGAAGAACGTCCGAAAGAAAACGATCAAGTTGCGCTTGGCCATGACCCAGAGCCACGCCACGACAAAGATCTCCGGCAGGAGCATGAGGTACGCGTTCTCGAAGACGTGGAAGAATAGTTCCGATCTGACGACCGGGAAAAAGCCGACGTAGTCGATCGGGACCGGCATGATCAGCTGATAGAGAGCGACGTCGAGCCTTTTCACTACGGGGTCGGCCACTCGGCCACGCGACAACAGCGCGGCCAGGTAGTTGAGATTCCAGATGCTCGCATAACCGAGCGCCAGCGTGCCGGTCACGACTGACAGTGGCCGCACCATGCCCGACCGCCAGACACTTCTGAATACGATCGGGAGTAACACCACATGGCCCAATAGGAACAATGTCGAATCCAAACGATAGGCGAGCAAAAACATCGCCCCCAGCAGGATGCAGGGTCCCCGGGTCATCGCGAGCTCGGGGCGGGCGTGTCCCGCGACGAGGGCGACCGCCCCGGTTGCCCCAAGCGCGAAAGGAATGACGACCAGCGCGAGAAGCGGAAGGAGCGACCAGGGCACGGCGGGCTGAATTCCGACCGAGTGAAGCGCAACGAGCGTCGAAGCGTAAAGCGTACAGAGGACCACCAAGGCTCGCTTCATTGGCTTGGCGGATGGCTCTGGAGCCATCGCCGACATCGTCAGCTGACACGCCATGGGCACTTCATTCAACGCGGGCCTGACGCTGCCCATCGCGGCGCGCCACGGACCCCTCACCGAAGCGCTCTCCAAAGTATGACGCCACCCACGCAAAGAAAGAACCATGACGCCGAGCACTCGTCGAGGCATCCGACCACCACGGCGTGAAGATCCTTGAGAGACTCCGGACGGTAGACCCATGAGAGAAATCCGCCCGGTAGCGTGAACTTGACCGTAGGCGACTTGATTAGATCGAGTAGTGAATACTCGGGCCAGTGCCCGGTCTCGATATAGTCGGCGGCCTGCCAGCTCAAGAGCCCCAGTCCGACGCCACTCAGCACCAGGCCGAGCGCCGCCAGCAGAATGCCCGCGATCAGCCGCGAGCGACGAATCGTCATCGGCTCCGATCGGCCCACGGCCATCATCGTGGCCCGAGGTTGAGAAGCCGCCGCGCCGGGTCGATCGTCACGACGTACCCAGACAGAAAGCTCATGCCCAGGATTCCACCGCTTCCGAGGTTTGCCGAAGCGACGATGACACTCGGGACGTTGGTCGCCTCCGCCTCGCCGACGCGAATCGACGCGATCCGGACGAGGTGGCCCGACGTCCGGCCATTCGCGGTCTGGAGCTCGACCACACGCGCATCCGGGTCGGGACGGATCCCTAGCGATTCGGCGAGCTCGGGCGAGATCACGCACAGTGACGCTCCTGTGTCGATCATGAATCTCGCCGTACGTGCCTCATTGATCGTCACGTCTGCGAACCAAACGCCGCCACGTCGCTCCAGGGGAACAGACAATACTTCGGGCGGCGCCGCCCGACGCGTGCGCAAGAACGGCCCGAGCTCGCGCAGGGCGGTACGGGTCGTGGCGGCGATGTCCGCAGTTGGGTTCAAGGCGAGCACGGTCTCGTAGGCGCGGGACGCCTCGCGCCAACGCCCCAGCTGGGTGAGCGCGACCGCATGATGGTAGTGAAGGAGGGCTTGGCGGGGCTGCTGCTCGATCGCCCTGGCGAACAAGCGCTCGGCTTGGGCGTAGTCGCCACGGGTATAAGCGGCCTTTCCGGCCTCGTTCAGGTCCTCGACGATCGTGGCGCTCGCAGGTCGGGCGAGGGAGACGATCATCAGGGCCACAAGCGGCCAACTGGCCATCGAGCGCATCTTCTCTCCTACCCCGTGCCTTTCAGGTATTCGAACGGGCCGATCACCTTGAAGTCCTGCGCCAGCGCTTCGATCGGCTCGCCGACTTGGACGATCTTCTCGCGCTCGACGTTGCCCAGGAATTCTCCGGCGATCCTGATGTGTTTCACTTTGGCGGGGTCGAGCCGCATGAGCCGCGTGCCGGTGGCGTCCACGGCGACTGGGTCCTCGCCAAAGATCAGCGCGCCCGCGCGCTTCGGCGTCCCCTGGATGGGGCCGTTCCCTTCCATCCCGACGATGCCATCCACGATGGCGAACCGCGGCATCGAAAGCGCACTGTTGATGTCGACGATACTCTCGTCGATGCCCGCCCAGTGGAGCACGTTCTTGGGCCAGCCGTAGATCGAGCCGGGAATCACCCCGAACATGTTCTTCATTGAAAGCGTCACGCCCGCCCAGTGGTGGGTCTTGAGTTTGGGCATGGAAACAACGAGGTCGGCCTTGAGGACGGTCTGTGGGAAGTAGAGGCGCCCGAAGCGCGTGAACCGGCTCGGCAGGGACAGTGCCGACACATCGTCGCTGTTGAGGTCGACGTAGCGAGTCCGATGCTCCTTGAGAACGCTCTGCAGCCCCGAAGCGCGGAGAAGATACTCGTTGTCGCGGCGATGGCCGGGCCCCTCGGCGACGGTGACGTCCCGGGCATCCAGCCGCCTGAAGGCTTCGATCGCAGCCGCCACCACCGCCGGGTTCGTATTGATCACTCCCTGCGGATCGAACTCGACGAGGTTCGGCTTGAGCAGCACGGATCGGCCGGTGACGCTGAGACCACACAACCTCACGCCCTCGACGATGCGCTCGACCAGAGGCGACTCGTAGCTGTCGACGCGCGACACGACGACCCGGGACTCGGAGCGCTTGCGGTATGCGGCGCGGTCCCATCGCGACGTGGCGGCGCCCCCGCCTACCGTCGCGAGGGCTGGCGCTGCCAGAGCTCCAAGAAGGAAGTCTCTGCGCTTCATGACACGCCCATGCGGAACGGGCTGGCCCGTTCGCTGAGTGCCAGCAGCGCCAGCGCCACCACTCTCGTTTCCTCCAGAAAGCCGCTCCTCGCATAGAGACGAACCAACCGTCGTTGCAAATACGCGACGTCCTGGCCGCGGACCGAAAGACACACGATCGCCCAGCTCAGGCTCAGCCCGGACTCGATCTCAGCGAGCATCGTGACCAGGCGCTGGAGACTTGCTCGATTTGCCGGCTCTGCCTCGCGGTCTTGAAGCGCGATCAATGCGAGGGCGGTGGTTTCCGGGTACGGCGGGATCCCCACGCCATACGCATTCGAGTTGCCGTGGTTCCAGCCGCCTCCGCTGCACACGCGATCGTAGAGCAGCCGCTCCGCCTCTCGGATGGGCTCTGCGGAGGATCCGCCGAGATCGGCGTGTAGCCTCTTGAGGGCGATCAGCGCGTACGCCGTCGGTTCCACCCAGCTGAAGCCATCCGGGGTCCAGGACCAGGCTCTCAAGTCCGGGTCGAGCTGAACCGCCATCTTCTCCGGGACCAGGCGATACGCGAGAGACGCCAGCCAACCGAGGGACCGCCCCCGGTGGCCGAGCAACCAGCGGGCTCCCTTGACCGCTCGCGTGCGATGGTCGTCGGAGCCTGCAAGGGCGAGCGTCGCGAGGGCGGTGGCCCACGATCCGTGCGGTAGATCCCGGTGGATGGGCCAGCTACCGTCGGAGCTCTGGAGCTCGATCAGCCACTGGAGGCCGCGTTCGATGCACGCGGCTCTCGCCTCCGGACACGAGGTCAGCGCGAGGACCGCCAGCGCAGTCGCCTCGGTGTTGCTCTGCCGGGTCGGCACGGCGCCCCATCCCCCGTCCGCGTTCTGGGTCTTCTGGAGAAACTGGAGCGCCGCCGTGAGCATCACCTTGGACCGGCCTTGCCTTCGACCCAGCTGATACCTTCTGGGAAGCGGAACTTCAGCACCGTGTCAATGCTTTCGCTGCGCCCGCTGAACCACTCATCCTGGTCCCAGAAGACCCCGTATGGCAGCAGGACGCGAGCCATGACACGCCGCCCGATACCACTCAGCGAAAAGGGCTCCAGGTCTCTTTGCGCGACAGCCCCCGCAGCTGGGAAGTAAAACGTTGACCGAATCTCCTCGGTCGCGACCGCTTTGCGAGAACGCAACACGAACGTGTAGACTCCTGGCTTGAGCATCCGCAGGTAGAACGCGTCTCCAGGTCGGCCATCGACGCCCGCGATGGTTTTCATGACCGCCGTGTGCGTCGGGCCGTCGAGCCGTTCGGGGGTTGCCCGCCAAGTGGCGCTGACCTCCACTTCGGGCCCGTCGCCCACGGTTGGCCAGTCGAACACGATCACGCCGAACTGCGCGCCGGCGGTCGAATGCACCGTGACTGTCGAGCTCTGACGACTTGTTCCGTCGACGGACGCCTCGACACGGAGTCGAACCAGAGGCTCAAGGATCGGCAGCGCTCGGCGAAACCGCCCGGCATGGACCGGAACGGCGACCCGCAACCCGTTGGCGGCCAGCACAACGGTAGAGATGGACGCGTCTTCGACCTCGCCCTCGACGACGACGACCGGTGGATCGTCGCGTGTGAGCTGAAGGCCCTCGCGTGGACTCGTGAGGATGATGCCGGTACCGCCCCGGGATCGTGGTACGGCGAGCGGGGCCGTCGATGGCCGCGGCGCGGGCTGCGCCGGCTGAGTCGTCGGCTCGGGCTCGGATCCGGGCGCCGTGCTCTCCGAGGAGCTCGGAACGGAAGGCGGCGCGAGCGACTCGATTCGAGGCAGTGTGGGCGACGGGACTTCCGCGGCCATCAGTGCCCGTACGCCCCCCGGACTCGGCTCCAAACCAGTCATAGGTGGAACGCTCGCCGTCATTTCTTGCGGCGCAGGCACAGGGGGTGGTCCCACGGATGCCGCAGCACCGCCTGCAACCCCCTGACCGCCAACCACCGGCGCTGTCGTCTCCGCATCGCCAGGGACAATACGGGACGAGCTCGCCGGAGCCGGCTCAGAGTCCGGTGCGTCTTGGAGCCTGGCATGGTCGTCGGACGATGAAATCGACGCCGCGGCGGGCTCGGTGCTCACCGAGGCAGGTTCCCCGCGCATGCTGTGAGCTCCAGCATCGGCAACAGGCGCCGATGGCGCACTCGCCGGCCTCGTCTTGTGCGGACCACTCGGC
>WNGJ01001984.1_pt1 | contig 24587 bp, 18 predicted proteins | sample 5400611 | NCBI WGS metagenome assembly WNGJ01 (sample SAMN13153375, study PRJNA577476) | soil metagenome | isolation source: 40 cm soil or saprolite under Garry oak tree replicate 1 | place: USA:California | collected 2016-06-15
TGGCACTTGCGCCACACCAGCAGACGACGCGCGTCTACGAGGTTCCCGGGACGAAGCTGAGTGTCTTTGCCGACGCGGCCGGCGGCAGCGGCACGGACGCACTCGATGTCCTGATCTACGGCTGGAAGGAATAGGTCATCAGCCGCGGGACCTGGCGCCGGGCCAGAACCCGCCCGCAGGCGCCGGACCGGTGCCCCCGCGTGAGCCAGGCCACTTGCGGTGCCCGCTGACACAGCTCCGCCGGGCAGCCGGAGGTCCGGATAGGTGCCTACCAGCAGGGGCGAGCTACCGACCGTGGAAACGCGGTTCGCGTTTGTCCATGAAGGCCTGAGCGGCCTCGCGATGATCCTCGGTGAGCCCGGTGTGCACATGGTGGGTCGCTTCCAGGTCCATGCAGTCACCCAGCTCTCCGGATACGGCCCGGTTCAGGTTCTCCTTCATGTAGCGATAAGCGATCGACGGCCCTTGCGCTAGCCGGCGAGCACGTTCCATGACCTCCCGCTCGAAGTCGGCTGGCGGGAAGATGGCGTTGACGATCCCGAGCCGCCGGGCATCCTCGGCGCTCAGCCGCTCCGAGAAGTAGTAGAGCTCCTTGGCTTTGCTGCTGCCCACCAGCCGGGTGAGAAACCATGTCCCGCCGTAGTCTCCGGCGAACGCAACCTTGGCGAAGGCGGTGGTCAGCACCGCCCCCGGTACCGCGTAGCGCAGATCGCAGGCCAGCGCTAGTGACAGGCCAGCCCCGGCCGCGGGCCCCCCGATGGCGGCGATCGTCGGCTTGGGCATGCTCCACAGGCGGCCGCTGGTGGCCCGCTGGCTCAGTCGCTGGCGGTGGATGAGGGCGTCGGGTGACCGGCCGGCACCGTCGCCGCGGTCGGCGAGCGGGGCGGCCATGTTCTTGACGTCGCCGCCGGCGCAGAAGGCGCCGCCCGCCCCGGTGAGCACGACGCAGCCAACCGCTTCGTCGGTCTCCACCTGGGCCAGGACCGCCCCCAGGGCGGACACCATGGCGTGGGAGAAGGCGTTTCGCCGATCCGGCCGGTTCATGGTGATCACCGCAACGCCGCCGTCGATCTCGGCGCGCAGATCCTCGGTCCCGGTATCGAGCGCGGTCATGTCATCCTTCCTCGCCGGCGAAGCGAACCCCGCCAATCACCCATGGCCCGCCGCCGGGCAGCCCGGCGATGGTCACCTCGGTGATTCCCTCGCCATGACCGCCCTGGGCAGGCACAAACCGCAGCCGCTGGCCCGAGTCCGGCAGCTCTACCACTCTGGCGTGCCCGCCGCCGGCAGCGGAGATCCCGAGCACCGCCGCCCAGCGCCGTGCCGCGGCGGCCGGGTCGCTGACCTCGATCGTCAGCCCGGTCACGCCGCCGGGAGCATGGTCGGGCACCCGCCCCGTCCACGACGGGCCCGCCCACCTCCACGATTGCTCTGGGGCCGCCCAGTCCAACGACACGATGGCGCCAGGGACGTCCCCGGGATGAAGGTGGGTCGCGGCGATGTCGGGCAGGTCGGCAGTCCAGACCACCCGCACCCCCAGGTCGGCGACCCTGCGGCGGGCCGCCGCCAAGTCCCGGACCTGGAATATCGCCATGTACCCGCCGTCACCGCCACGCCGCTTGAGGTACCGGCCGGCGGTCGTGTCGGGCTGCGCGGGAGCTACCACCTCCACGAACGTGCCGCCCACCGCAAACACCGCGTTGGTCAGGCCGAACCGTCCCACCCCCGGATCGTGAAAGGGTGGCGGCCAGCCGAAGGCCCGGCGTAGCTTGCCAGCCACCTGGCCGCAGTCGCGCGCCACCAGGGCCACCTGGCGCAAGCGCGGTCCGGTCAGCACACCCCAACAATAGGGGGTCCCGATCCACCTCACCATGGCCGTCGGTGCGCGCCCGGATGGCCGGCGCCCAGACCTGTTAACCCAACAGCCGGAAACACCGCTGGCGCCAGTACGCCAACGTGATCAATGGTGACGCTCACTGGCTAAACATCCTGGCCGAGCCAGGCGAAGCGCTCCCGCACGACATGCCTGTCCACCCAAGGCGCAGCGAGGTGGTGGGATCGCCGCCGGGATCTCCGGCCTGCGCGACGCGGGTTTCCTGCGGGCGGCGAGCCAGCGGGCAGGTTGACGGCCCGGATAGGCCGGAGCAGACTCGCTGATGGATATGTCGCGATCGCTATCCGGCCTTCCTGCTAAGCCTGCTGATTGCGCCAGATAAGGGAGCCGATCGCGATGCTGGGCAGGTGTCGTGCCGGGCAATCCCGTCGAAGGGGGCGGTCAGGTGAGCCTGTTCGGTTCGGAGGAGAAGGTCCCGAGTCCTGGCGAGGGCGGCGCAGCCCGTCTGCCCCGCAGGTACCCGTGGACGGCAAGGATCATCTCGCCGAAGGCAGTTGACTCCTTCGCAAGCGGCTCGCTGGTGAAAGTCTCCGGAATGGTGGGGGAGCGTTATCTCATCTCGGCCCGCACGCAGAGGGCTGCGCCGTCTCCTGACGCGAAGCAGCCCGTGCCCGCCGATGCCGGATCGCTTGACGAAGCGCTGAGCTGGGCACTGGATACGCTGGTCATGGGTGCTGCCGACGTCCGCTTGGAAGCGGTTTCTGCGGGGTGATGGTGCCGGCTTTGTCCCGGCTGATGGGTCAGCAGCAGCTCGAGGAGCAGATCGCCCTCAGCGACGGATGATAAATGGCGGCAGAAGAGGGTGCGCTTTTTCCTCAGATCGCCAGGCTTGCCCAATCGGATGAGTGGTACGGCTGGTTCACGAGAGGCGGATGACACCGCAAACGTCTGAAGCGAATTCCGCCATCCTGGCAAAATTGCATATACCGCCGTCATAATGACGCCCTCCTGAAGCGAAGGTATGGCTGTGGAGGTAGGAGCCGGTGTCCAGGCTCTTAGTCGAAGGATAGTCAGCAGTCAGCAGTCAGCAAGAGCGGGTTAACTGTGATTCCTACGGTAGGGTGCCGACAAATCGTATATTGCGTACATAACTGCCATTAGCTACCTCTAGTTTCTGCATGTGCAGATGAGATCCTCATTTGCACGTGCAACTCGCGTCACGCGTCAGCCGGTAAGCGGACTCGTCAGTAACATCGTGTATCAAATGACGCATATCACAATCTTTCTGCAGGTGGGGTGCTGTGTATAGACATGCGCCGAACGTCACGGCGCGCAAGTTTGCGACGGATAGCCAGTTTGTGCCCCGGCGTCCGGGCACACAGAGTAGGCTTTCGCCGTCCGAATCCGGATGCCGGGCTTGCAGAAATCCCGATTCCGGGCTGCCGCGAATACTGGAGCGCGCATTAGCGTGCTCCAGCCGTTTTACCCCGGGGGAAAACTGGAGGACCGTCTTCGGCCTGGCCCGCTGCTGCACAAGTAAGGCAGGAGGCCTGGAAGGCGGTTCTCCCCGTCTTTTCCCAGCAGGAGGATTATCGTGATTGCCATAGCCCGACGTGCACGGAAAAAACACGCCGGACCGTGCCGGCTGGCCTATCCCGTAATCTGCGGACTGCCGTACCTTCCCCTGTTCCGCCAGCTGACTATCCGCATTGGCCGACGGCTGCCAAGACCTTAAACAACAGGAGGGCCGGGAGAGCGCCCGCCACCTCAATCCAGAAGGAACGCAAATCCAGAAGGAACGCAGACCGATGCAGTTGGCAAGATCACGGCGCGGTGCACCGGGCCGACGCGCTACCGCGAACGGCCCAGCGTTATGGCCAGCCAGCAGCACACGGTCAGGACTGGCCTCACCGAGCACGAAGACCGGCCTGCCCCCTCGGTGAACGTCTACGTTGACGGGTTCAACCTCTACTACGGCTGCCTGAAAGACACCGCCTTCCGCTGGCTCGACATCGGCGCGCTATGCCACAGGCTGGTCCCCAAGAATCCAATTATTCGCATCCGCTACTTCACGTCAAGGATATCTGCGCGACCGGAAGCTCCGGATGGCCCGGCTCAACAGGATGCTTACCTGCGCGCGCTCGCCACGACTGACGGGCTAAGCATCCATCTGGGCCATTTCCATTCGCACAAGGTACGCCTTCCGGTCGCTGATCCGTCGCTGCATCAGGGACGGAGGACGGTAGAGGTGATCAAGACTAAGGAGAAGGGCAGCGACGTGAACTTGGCGACTTTCCTGCTCCTTGACGCGTTCCGGCATGAAAGTGATATTGCGGTCATAGTGAGTAACGACTCGGACCTTGAGCAGCCGATCCGCGTCCTGATCCAGGAACTAGATGTGCCTGTGGGACTCGTGAATCCTCACCCAGCCAGGGACCGCCAATGCCGCTTAGCTTATTTTTGATCATGCTGCGGTTCTGACCTTTGCGCTGGTCAGGATGGGATTGGCGAGTTTAATGGTGGCGCGGGCATCGTGGCGGGTGCCGTGCTGGCCGGGTTTCTTGACCGGGTAGTGGTTGCCGAAGCGAGCGGGGGAATCGGTAGTGCTAGTAAATCAAATGCTAACGCTGCTCGTCAATTATCTCCGAGACGCTGGTTGCGTGCGAAATGTCACGATGGTCCGCAGCCCTGGTCGGCGGTGATATGCAGTGATCATAGATGCGCGATGTTCATAGGTTGTTTATGGCGTTGAGCAGCTGTACTGGGGGTCGGGCCGTCCGGCGCGCTGTTAATGATCTTCATCATGGCCTGATCAGTGAGTGGCGGCGGCTATGCCGTGTACGTGCCGGTATGCCAGCCTCTCCCGCATCTGCAAGCGGCAGCCCAGGCACATGTGCCTGGGCTGCCGCCTAATTCCCCAAGCCAGGAAATTACCTTGCCTGAGGTCCGAACCCTCCAGGTGCGGAGATGGCCGGCCAGACAGATCAGGTCCCCTGTCGTGCAGCCGCACGCAACGAATTCCCTCCGCGCATGCGGACACACCTGTTAGCACTAGCAGGGACCGTCTTCCGGCCTTGTCCCGGTACCTTCTTCTGCTGGGCGCGGGTCTGCTGTGGTTCAGGCAGTTGCGCCACCTCCTTCACGCGGGTCCGCTCTGCGAGGCACCTGAGTGCCTGGCGTAGCCGGGCCGGCACCACCGAGATCTCGTGGGCGCCCGTCGGCTTGGCTCACCGCGCGTTGTTGATCTGTTCCAAGACGTCGACCACCTCGCTGGTGCGCCGATGGTAGGCCTCGAGGGCCTGGTGGTAGTCGGGCGTGCCGACTCTGTGGGAGAGGAAGAAGCTGCAGGCCTCGCGGATGACGGCATTCGGCGTCGTCTCGAAGATAACGGCGAACGCTTGAATCCGGCGCAGTTCCTCCTCACTGAATCTGACCGAGACAACCTCCTGCAGCTTGGCCTCACCGCGATCGGCAGCAGGCGGTGAGCCGCGGCTGGTCGCGGGATGAGTCGAAGGCTTGATAGTCACAGACCGCCTTTCACCATAGGGTCCAGCCGGAGTCACGGCATCCGAGTCTGGAGGACTCCGGCTTGCTCGCGGATGGCCGCCTCGTGGTGCCTGACTTATGCCAGTCATGCTGCCCCTCCCTCTCGCAGCTGTCCGGGCGACTGGTGACATTCCCGGCGGGCCGTAGGGCCTCCGATCCGCGGTCCTTGCACCGTAGCGCCTGGGCAAACCGGTAGGCCAGTGTCACTAGAACTTACTGTAATACAGCTTCTCTGAAACACGAAAGAGTAAATCGTCGATGACGTTATTGTCATACTTCCATCGTGTAGTACGGTAGTGCCTCATAGCCCCTAGTGGCTGCCAGCAGCTGAAGTAAACCACGAGCGCCCCAGGAGGCAAGGTGGCCACGAACCGGCCAGTCGCTCGTTCCCAAAGCCCGTGCCTCGAGGCGGATGTGGCCGCGCTGATGGCTTCGGGAGGGCTCACCGGGGCCAGGGACATCCGAGCCGACCTGCGCCGCCTGCCTCTACGTGAGCTGGACCCCGAGCCGGGCGAGCTCAGCATCCCGGTCAACGACAAGCCGAACCCGTTCACCACGCCCCTGATGGCCGATCGCTACCTGCGCAACATCCGGCCATCCGGCAACGTCGTGCAGCTGGCTATCCGGAGCCGGAGTTCCTGGGAACGGCACGCCGATTACATAGCAAGCCGGGCCTTCCGCGTAGTCAGCCAGATCGGGACCGACGCCCTGCCCGGCCTCGCCGTGTTCGGCGACGGCGACGGTCTCAACGACCGTGAACGAGCCGAGATGATCAGGGCCTGCCTGCGCGCCAAGCGCCCCCTGGCGGCGATCAGCCCCATCGATGGACTCACGAGGTTCCTCGCCATCGACGGCGACGATCACTACGCGTCGGTCGCCATCGTTGCCCGCAGTCTCCAGCACGTGGCCATCGCCGTCGCCGCCGGGCCCACCGTCGCGGTAGGTACGCACCACACCGCCCTGATCCAGCGCGATGGTGGTACCTGGATGCCGGCCGGCGACCTACCCGGCGGGCCCGTCCTGCACGCGAGCATCGCCGCCCCGGTCGGCACGCCGGGCCGTGGCAGGTTGCTGACGGGAACACTGTTTCCGGAGTCGGGCAACCCGGTCATGCTCAATGGCATCGTGCTCGGTGGCGTGGAAGCTTCCTACCAGCCGGCCTGCTGGCCGTGCGACAGTGCCGCCATCTATATCGCCGCTGCGGCCAGCCGCACGACCGTCCGGGCTGTCACCGGGAGGCGGCTTACCCACCCGCATGAGGTGCAGGCCCTCCTGATCAACGCATTGCGAAAAGGTGAGAAGGTTCCCGGTCTCATAGCGGCACGCGACGAACTCGCCGCCCACCGGCTCCTCAAGGACCTCCGGCGATGCGGAATCGCATTAACAGCGAAAACCCTGTCCAGGACAGCCCGAAACCGCAAGGCTCCGGTTCCCGGCGGGGGCACCGACGCCTTCAGTACTACAGCTAGCACCCTCAGCAAGGAGCCTCCGAATGCCATCCGCCTGCATTGCCAGACAGACCAGCCCGCCCCAGCCGCCAGTGGCAGCTACGTGGCCCGAGTTCCCCGCGTCACATCGGCCATTCCGGTCCGTGCCAGCCGCGCCCCGGCACGACACGGCCGCCGGGCCGGGCAGCAGGGATTCGTCCCCATCGGGAACTAGCGGTCAAATATGCGGGCTGTTCGCCGTCGACATCGCAGAGTTCACGGCCCCCCGCCGCGACGAGCACATACAGCTCTATCTACGCGAAATGCTGTACCGCATGCTCGAGCGTGCCTTCGACGGATCCGGCGTGCCCTGGCACGCTTGCTATCACGAGGACCGCGGCGATGGCGCGTTGATCATCGTGCCACCGGTCATCCCGGTAGATGGCCTGGCCGACCCGCTCCCCGAGCGGCTCTGCGGCTTGGTCCGCGTGCACAACCGGGTGTCGAGCGAGGACGCGCGCATCCAGCTCCGCGCCGCCGCGCATGTCGGCAAGGTCTATCTCGACGACCACGGCGTCGCCGGCGACGCCGCGAGCCACCTGTGCCGCCTCCTGGAAGCGGCCCGGCTCAAGCGTCTGCTGGCCAGCTCGGTAAGCGAGCTAGCATTTATCGCCTCGGACTACTTCTACGACACCGTCATCCGCCGCCACCCCACACTCGTCGACCCAGCCGCATTCCAGCCAGTCACCGTAGACATAAAGCACGCCGCCGTCACAGGCTGGGTACAGCTCATGGGAGCCGCCTCCGCTGAGGCTCGCATCCTGCCTTTCGACAGGCCCGCATGATCTGCGAAGAACCCGGCCGTTCGAAAGACTGCATCAGTCCCGGGACGGGCTAGCTGACCAGGGCCACCGCGCGGGTCGGGCCGCCGTGGGCGCCCTGGAGCTTGAGCGGGAACCCCGCGAAGGTGAACCGCGTATTCACCACCTGGTCCAGGTTCGCGAGGTTCTCGTAGTGGGTGATGTGCTCCCTGCGGCACATCATGTGGACCGGGTAACTGGTGCTGGCCGGGTTGTCCGGGGTGGGGCTGTCGACGCCGAACGTCTTCACCCGCCGCCGGACGATCCACTCGCTGGCCGACTCGCCGAGGCCGGCGAACTCGGTGAGATACCGCTTGTCCCCGGCGAAGCGATTCCAGGTGCCGGTATGGAAGAGGACGATGTCCCCCGGCTCCACGCTCACCGGCGATCCGGCCTCGATCCGGTCCAGGTCCTCGGCCGTGATGTCGGTGCGCGGCGGGAAACCGGTGACGTCCAGGCACACCGCGGGGCCGTAGAACAGTTCCAGCGCCATCTTCTCGATGGTCTCGGCCGCCGGGTCGGGATCGAGATGAGAGAAGGAGTCCACGTGCGTGGGCCCGTTGTCGTTGAGCATGAACCCGGTGGTCTGGAACGAGAAGCCGCTATCGAACCGCGGCGCCGTCTCCTCGTGCGTCGCGTGCTCGAACTGCACGGTCTTCAGGTGGCCGGGATACACCTTCATGCCTTCGTAGATGTCCTGTGACAGGTCGATGATCCGCATAGGTCTCCCTTGAATCAGTACATGACGACGCCGGCCGTGACGTTGAGGTCCTCGCCGGTGATCGCGGCCGAACCGCCGGAGGCGAGGTACACGCAGGCCGCAGCCACCTCCTCCGGGCGCACCATGCGCCGCAGTGGCGACAGGCCGGTCACCTCGGCGCGCACCGCCTCCTCGGCGATCCCGCGGACGGCGGCCTGCCGGCGGAGCACCTGCTCGATTCGCGGCCCGGCGACGAAGCCGGGGCAGATCGCGTTGACCCGGACGTGGTGCGGCCCGAGTTCGGCGGCGAGCGTGCGGACCAGCCCGATGACGCCCAGCTTCGCCGCGGCGTAGGGCGTGCGGCCGTGCAGCGGGCGCTTGCCGGTGATAGACGAGATCGCGACCAGGCTGCCGTCCCGGCGCCCGATCATGGCGGGGATGAACGCCCGGAAGGTGAGAAACACCCCGTCGAGGTCGGTGGCGATCGTCTCCCGCCAGTCCGCCAGCGTGATCTCGTGCAGCGGCGCCGTGGGCCCGGCGATCCCGGCGTTGGCGATGACCGTGTGCACCGGGCCGATCTGCTCCGCCCGTTCGGCCAGCGCCGCGACCGAGGCCTCGTCGCGGACGTCGCAGGCGACAGGGACGGCCGTCCCTCCGGCCTTTCCGGCCTCCGCCACCGTGTCCGCCAGGCTCGCCGGGTCGCGGGCGCCGGCGGCGACCGCGTAGCCGGCGGCGGCGAAGGCCACCGCGATGGCCCGGCCGATCCCCCGGTTGGCCCCGGTGACCACGGCCACCGGGACCCCCGAAGCCGCCGGCGGGCTCACCCGGCCCTGCCACCCGTGGGGCCACCCATGGGGCCACCCGTGGGGCCACCCATGGGGCCACCCGTGGGGCCACCCATGGGGCCACCCGTGGGGCCACCCGTGGGGCCACCCGTGGGGCCACCCATGGGGCCCGCCGCCCGCAGCGCCGACAGGATCCGCTCGGGAGTCATCGGCAGCTCGGTCAACCGGATGCCGAACGGGTGCAGCGCGTCGTTCACCGCCGCGTTGATCGCCGCCGGCGCCATCATCCGGCCGCCCTCGCCGCCGCCCTTGACGCCGTGCGGCGTGTACGGCGACGGCGTCTCGACGTGGCCGATCGTCAGCTCAGGGACCTCCATCGCCGTGGGAATCAGGTAGTCGAGGTAGCTCGAGGACAGCAGCTGGCCGTCGTCGTCGTAGACGTACTCCTCGTACAGGGCCGTCCCGATGCCCTGGGCGGTTCCGCCGACGATGTGCCCGGCGAGGGAACGCGGGTTCACCAGCGTCCCGCAGTCGTGCACCGCTGCATAGTGCAAGAACGTGACCGCGCCGGTCTCGATGTCCACCTCCACCACGGGGACGTGGCAGGCATGGCCCATGAACGGGTAGAACACGCCGAGGTCCGTCCGGTCCGCGGACGGCATCGTCGTGTACGGGTGGTCGAACACCTTCGACTCGTCCAGGCCGCTTTCCATGTCCGCCGGGAAGCTGTGCTTGAACAGGTGCAGCGCGATCGCGATCTCGGCGAGCGACTTCTTCCGCTCCGGGTCACCCTTGACTCCGAAGCCGCCATCGGACCATTCCACGTCGTCCGGGTCGATCTCGAGCAGGTGGGCCGCGGCCCGGCGGGCCTTCTCCTTGATCTTGCCGGCCGCCCCCTCGACGGCGCCCGCCAGCATCACGGTCGTGCGGGAGCCGCCGGGCCCGGTGGCCGGGAGCCCGTCGCGGCTGCCGTGGTAGACCACCGAGACGTCGTAGGGGCTGCAGTCGAACTCCTCCGCGACGAACTGCGCGACCATCGTCTCCGGGCTGTTGCCCCAGAACGCGCAGGAGTACAGGATCGCGGTGATCCCGCCGGTGGCGTCCACCTTGAGCGACACCGACTCCGGCGTCGAGGTCACCGGCGCGCCCGGCTCGTCGAACCAGAACCAGAACTCCGTCGCGGAGAATACGCTGCGCTCCTGCGCGCAGATCAGCCCGATGCCGATGTAGCGGCCCTCCTGCTCGCGGAGCCGCCGCTGCTCGGCCCGCCAGTGGCCGTAGTCCGCCAGTTCCAGGGCCACCTCGAGCACCCGGTCGTAGTCACCCGAGTCGTAGACGTTGCCGGTGGGGATGAAGTGCGGGAACTCCCGGATGAAGTTCTTGCGCCGGAACGCGACCGGGTCCAGGCCGAGTTCCCGCGCGGCCAACTCGACCATCTGCTCGAGCATCCAGTTGTTCACCTCCGAGCCGAAGCCCCGGTAGGCGCCCTGCTGGTTCTTGTTGGTCAGCGCGGCCCGCACCCGGTACCGCACGCTGCCGATCGTGTACGGCCCAACGACCTGGGCCAGGGCGTTGCCGTGATGGCCCACGCCGAACTGGATGTAGGCGCCGTAGTCGTCGACGACGTCGATCTTGATGCCGCGCATGGTGCCGTCGCGCATCACGGCGAGTTCGACGTCGTAGACGCGGTCGGAGCCGTGATGGTCGCAGTTGGAGATGTTGTCGACCCGGTCCTCCAGGTAAGCGACCTTCCGGCCGGTTTTCCGCGCGCACATGGCGGCGATCACCGCCGGCTTGTTGGCGAACAGCTTGGAGCCGAAGCTGCCGCCGGCCGGCACGGGCCTGATGTCCAGCCTGTTGACGGGCACCTTGAGCGTGTTCGCGGCCATGAACAGGTAGCTGGTGAAGCTCAGCGTGTTGGTGTCGATGGTGAAGCTGCCGGTGCCCTGGTCGTACTCGGCGATCGCGCCGACGGTCTCCAGCGGCTGGCCGCCCGAGCGGTGCCAGCGGAGCCGGTCCCGGACGACGAGATCGGCCTCGGCGAAGTCGCGGTCGACGTCGCCGAAGTCGAAGGTGCGCTCGTAGGCGCAGTTCGACTCCAGGGCCTCGTGCACCAGCGGGGCGCCGTGGGCCAGGGCGCGCTCCGGGTCGGTCACCGCGGGCAGCGGCTCGTACTCCACCTCGATGAGCTCGAGCGCATCTTCGGCCAGGTACCGGCTGTCCGCGACGACGACCGCGACGCCCTCGCCGACGTACCGCACCTTGTCCGCCGCCAGGCAGCGCCAGGTGTGCCGGGCCGGGTCGGGGCCGAAGTCGGGCATCGGATCGCACAGCTCGGCGGCCTCGGCGCCGGTGATGACGGCGTGCACGCCGGGCAGGGTTCGCGCGCCTGAAGCATCGATCCGCGCGATCCGGGCGTGGGCGTGGGGGCTGCGCAGCACGGCCGCGTGCAGGGTGCCGGGGGTGATCCGGTCGGCGATGTAGCCGCCCCGGCCGAGCAGGAACTTCGGGTCCTCGACGCGGCGGATCGACTGGCCCACCCAGCGCCGCTTGGCGGAGTGGTCGCGGACCGGGGGAGCGTCCGCGCGGTTGGCGGTGGTCATGAGGCGACCTCCTTCGTGGCGCGCATTCGCGCGGCGGCGCCGATCACGGCCTCGATGATGAACTGGTAGCCGGTGCAGCGGCACAGGTTGCTCGCGATGGCCGAGCGCACCTCGGCCGGGCTCGGGTCGGGGTTCTCGGCCAGGATCTCACGCGCCCGCATCAGCATCCCGGGGGTGCAGTAGCCGCATTGCAGGCCCTGCTTGGCCGCGAACTCGTCCTGCAGGGGGTGCATCTCGCCGTCGCGGGCCAGGCCCTCGACGGTGCTGATCTCGGCGCCGTCCGCCTGCACGGCGAACGTGATGCAGGACCGGATGCTGGCCCCGTCGAGCAGGACTGTGCAGGTGCCGCAGACACCGTGCTCGCAGCCGATGTGGGTCCCGGGCAGCCCGAGATCTTCGCGGAGGAAGTCGACCAGCAGCCGCCGCGGCTCCACCTCGGCCACGTGCGGGCGGCCGTTGACGGTCAGGCTGATGGTGCAGGTGGTCGGGGCCAACGTGCTCACCTCTCGTTTCGCGCGCGCGATGTGGCCAGTTCGATCCCGCGGCGCAAGTAGGTGCGGGCCAGGGCGAGCCGGGTCTGCGGGCTGGCGTGCAGATCGCCGGCCGGCGTCAGGCCCTGGACGGCCGTCGCGGCGGCCTTGGCCGCGGCCGCCGTCACATCCGCGACGTCGGCGCCGGCCAGGACCCGTTCGGCCGCGGTGGCGCGGATCGCGGTCGGGGCGACGCCGGTGAGCGCCAGCGTGGCCCGCCGGATCCGGTCGCCGTCCAGGACGACGAGCGCGGCCACCCCGACCACGGCGAAGTTGGCGTGGATCCGGGAGAACTCCACGAACGCGTGCCCGCCGGGCCACACCGGCAGCCGGATCTCGGTGAGGATCTCGTCCGGCGCCAGGGCGGTGCTGAACGGTCCGGTGAGGAACTCCGCGGCCGGGATCACGCGGGATCCGGTCGGCCCGACCGCCACCAGGTCCGCGTCGGAGGCGAGGGCCACCGCGGGCAGTTCGGCCGCCGGGTCGGCGTGCGCCAGGCTGCCGCCGACCGTGCCGCGGTTCCGTACCGGGGTGTGCGCGACGAGCCCGACCGCCTCGGCCAGCAGGGGGGCGGCCACGGCCACCTCGGCCGACCGCTCCACCTCCGACATCGTGGTCATGGCCCCGATGACCAGGGTGTCGCCCTCGCGCCGGATGCCGCCGAGCCCGGCGACGTTGCGCAGGTCGATGAGGTAGCCCGGCTTGGCCAGCCGGAAGTTCATCAGCGGGATCAGGCTCTGGCCGCCCGCCAGCACTCGCGGCTCGGCCTCGGCGTGCTCGGTGAGCAGCCCGACGGCCTCGGCCAGGGTGGTCGGCGCGGCGTAGGAGAAGGGGGGTGGTTTCATGGCGACCTCCCAGGTCAGTTCCGATGCTGCCGCTGGGGACGGCCTCCCGCCATGTGCACCAGCCCAGGAATGACGGCGATGTGCTGGTCATCGGCACAAGGCGGCGATCTCGCGAATCGTCAGCGCGAGCTGAAGCTCGAGGCGCACACCGCTGTCCCGCAGCGTGCGCCCGGTGAGCTGCTCGATGCGGCCGAGCCGGTAGGTGACGGTATTGCGGTGAACGACGAGGGCGTCCGCCGCCGCGGCGGTCGAGCAGCCGGCCGAAAGCCAGGCCCGCAGCGTGGCCAGCAGGTCCCCGCCGTAGCGTTCCTCGTGTGCCTCCACGTCCTGAAGCACGGTGGCGGCGAAGCGCCTGAGCGCATCCGGCGTTCCCGTCTCAAGCAGCAGCGCGGACAGGCCGAGTCGGCCGACGTCCACGAACCCGCCCTGGCCGCTGGCGCGGCGCAGCGCCGCCGCGCCCCGGGCGACCCGGAACGCGGTCGCGTAGTCGGCCGGATCACGGGCCAGCGGCCCGGCGACCATGGTGACGATCCCTCGCGCGCCTACCGCCTGGCCGGCCTTGGCCAGGACGCGGCGCAGCGCATCGCCGGGATCGGGTTCGGCCGGCAGCAGCAGGACGTAGGCGCCGTCGTACGGCCCCACCAGCGGGGCCGGGCCCGGCTCGGCCGCGGCCCGGGCCAGGTCGGGCAGCCGGACGGCAGCCGGGATCGCGGCGTCGGCGGTCAGCAGGGCGAGGACGTGCGGCCGGGACAGGTCGTGCCCGATCGCCGCCGCCCGGTCAAGGACGGCCCGGGGCCGGACCGGACCGCCGTCCCTGAGCAGGTCGCCAAGCAGATCACCGGACAGCCTGCTCTGCACGTCGAGCAGGTGCCGTTGCTGGAGCATCACCAGCGCGACGGCGAGCGCGAACCGCTCGACCACCCGGAGCTGAACGGGCTCCGGGTCGGCGGGCGGGGCGGTCACCCACAGGCGCCCGGCCAGTTCGCCGCCCACCACGACCGGCGCGGCCCAGGCCGCCGCGCCGCCCCGCGGATCGCCCGCCAGGGCGGAGGGCTGGCGTCGGGGCCCCCCGCCCGGGCCGTTCGGTTCCATCACCGGCACCCTGGCCACCGTGTAGCGGCGGCCGGACGCCTCCTGGGCCTTCAGCGCGGCGCGCGCCGCGCGCGCCCGCCGCGCGGCCGGGGCGGGGGGCGGGCAGTAGCCTTCGGCGGGAGCGCTCGCCAGCACGCGGCCGTCGGTGTCCTCCACCGTGACCGACGCGCGCAGCGCCGACGCGAGCGCTCTGGCCAGTTCCGGGAGCCCGCCCTCGTCGAGCACGAGCTGCATCAGCTGGTGGTGCTGCTGCTCGGCCCACTCAAGCACGGCTCGCCCCTGGCGCAGCTCGCCGTTGGCCCGGGAAAGCTCCCGGATGACCTCCTGCTGCTCGGCTCGCAGCCGTGCCGTCTCCAGGGCCATCGCGGCCTGGCCGCCGAGCAGTTCGATGAGTTCCAGCTCTGGTCCGCTGAACTGCCGCGCGGTGACCGAGTAGGCGACGATGACCCCGGCCAGGTCGCCGGAGCCGCGCAGCGGCGAGGCCAGCAGGGCCTGGTAGCCCTGCGTCGGCGCGAGGTGACGTAGCCTGCCGTAGGCAGGGGCCTTCCGCACGTCGGGGACGACGATCGTGCGGTCCTCGCGGTACGCCCGGGCGGCCGGGGTGTCGAGGTCGGGACCGGGCGGGTGGATGCGCAGCGAGCGACCCTCACTGACCTGGGCCAGATAGTCGGGCGTGAGGCCGCTGCAGCCGGCGATGTGCAGGCACTCCCGCCGTTCGTCGGCCAGCATCACCGCGCAGAACTCGAATCCGATCAGCTCGCAGGCCTGCACCGCTACCCGGGTGAGGACCATCTCGAGCGGCTCGGCGGCATTGACCGACCGAACGATCTCGCTCACCGCGGACATCCAGGACCGGAGCGAGGCCGGGACTTCCGGCACCCCCATACCGGCCCATCCTTGCCACCCGCGCCCGCCCTGGCAAGAGCCGGCGTTTATGTCCGGATTTCTCCATACAATCTCCATGCCTTCTCCACGGAAATACCTCAGGCTTGTGCCAACCTGGCGCTGCTCGACGTCTAACGGGGGTAAGGCTGGGGGGTCGGCATGCGGGCACGGCTGCCGTTGTTTCAGGAGATCGGGGGGTCGCCTGGTTCAGCCGGCGTCCTGACGCGCTTCCTGCCCGTCGGGGCGGCGAGCCATGAGATGCAGTCGTGGCTATCTCCGCTCATCCTGATCGCCATCGCCGGTGTCGGTGGCGGGATCCTGGCTGGCGGCATGCCTGCCGGGATCGCCGGAGCCGGCGCGGTAGGCCTGCTGTTGGTCGCCGCCGTCCTGTCGGTGGTGACACTGTCCGAGCGGATCAACGACCGGCGCGTGGTCGTGCCGGGCCTGGTCGGCGTGGGGCTGTGCGGCGCGGGACTCGACTGGCTGGCCGACGGCCAGGGATACGTGGTCGGCTACATGGCGCTGGTGGGCCTGGCCCTGCGAACGTCGCGACGGGTCACGCTAATCGCCGGCAGCCCGGTCGTGGCCGCGGTGGCCATCGGAGAGGCCTACGAATCGGCGGTCCCGGCCGCCACCAGCCTGGCCGTCTTGTCCGCCTACGGTTTCCTCTTCGTGATCTCGGAGTTCGCGGCCGTCAGCCTGGATGGGCGCCAGCAGGCCGAGGCGCTGCTCGCGCAGGAGGCGGCCGCGGGTGAGAACAGGGAACGAGAAGCGGTGCTGGCTGAGCGCTCGCGGCTGGCCCGTGACCTGCATGACGTCCTGGCCCATAGCCTTTCCGTCCTGGCCGTGCAGCTGGAGGCCGCCCGGCTGACGGCCATCACCAGCGCCGCGGGTGCCAATCTCGTCGGTCAGATCGCGCATGCCCACAAACTGACCTGCATCGGGGTGCTTGACGCAGGGCGCGCTCTGGCGATGCTGCGCGAGGACGAACCCCCCGGGCCGGACAGCCTCCCGGGCCTGGTCGCGGAGACCGCCGCCGCGCTGGGCATCCCCATCGCGCTGGCGGTCGACGGCGTCCCGGGTGCGCTGGATTCCGACGCCGGGCTGATGTTGTACCGGGTCGTGCAGGAGGCCCTCACGAACGTGGCCAAGCACGCGGGGCGGGGAGCCCGGGTAACCGTGCGGCTCGTCTGGGCATCCGGCGGCGTGGAGGTGTCGATCGTGGACCGTGGCGGAGATGGTGTCGATGCCGGCGTGCCGTCGAGCGGCTTCGGTTTGACCGGCATGGCCGAGCGGGCCGCGCTGAAGGGTGGCCGGCTGCGCGCGGGTCACTCGGACGGCGGCTTCGCCGTCCACCTGTGGCTGCCCGCACGGCTGCCCGCGCCGGGGCGGACGTCATGAGGGCGGCGGTTCCGGATGGGGTACCCGAAATTCCCGGTGCCGCCGTCCCGGACGATCGCTTGCGGATGGTTCCCGGGACCGTTCGGGTGCTGGTGGCAGATGACCAGAAGGTGGTCCGCGACGGCCTGTGCCTGCTGCTTGGCCTGCTGCCCGGGATCGAGGTGATCGGCACGGCGATCGACGGGGCCGACGCGGTGCGCCAGGCGGTGGCCACCGTGCCCGACATCGTCCTGATGGACCTCAACATGCCGAACTGCGACGGGGTCGAGGCCACCCGCCGGATCGTGCGCCAGCAGTCGTATGTCCGTGTCGTGGTGCTGACCGCGTTCTCAGACGACGACTCGGTCTTCGCCGCTCTGCAGGCGGGTGCCCGCGGCTTCCTCACCAAGAACGCCAGCGCCGGCGAGATTCTCCGGGCGATATCGGCGGTCTGCGCCGGAGATGCTCAACTAGATCCATCGGTGCAGCGCAGACTGGTCGAGGCCGTGGTCAGCGGTGAGCACGTTGGCGTGCCAGGCGCCTCACCGGAGGGTGCCGACCCGAGAGATCCAGCATCGGACCGGCTTACCCAGCGGGAAGTCGAGGTCCTCACCGAGATCGCGGCGGGCCTGTCCAATGTGGAGCTCGCCGACAAGTTCCGCATATCCGGCGCGACGGTCAAGACCCACATTAACCATCTGCTCGCCAAGACGGGGGCGCGCGACCGCGGCCAGCTGGTCGCCTACGCGTTCCGGCACGGTTTAGCGGCTTGACCGCCGCCGCGCTTACCCCTGATGCTGCTCGGCAGGCTTGGTCGTCCGGTACACCTTGCTGACCCGGTAGGCGCGCCGGTCCATGGCCAGCACCTCGGTGCGTATCGTCGCCATCTCGGCCTGGCCGAGGTGGCGGACCGAGGTCAGCGTGAGGAACTCCTGGGTGTCCCCGCCGCGCGCGGCGACCTGGATGAGCCCGGTCGGCGGCGAGTAGTACTTGATCTGATGGCCGCTGGTGGGGTCGTTGGGGCTGGTCTCGTCGACCACGAGGACCTGCTGGTAGCAGTGAGCCGCCAGGCAGGTCTGCTGGCCGGTGCGGGTGACCACGGAGACGTCGTCGAACTCGATCGCCGGGACCAGGCCCTCCCGGTACTTCATGCCCGCCCTGGGCTGGCTCAGCATGTGAATGCCGCCGTAGGCACTGTCCACGCCCCTGATCCAGGTGCTCGGCGCCCCGGTGAACTTCCCGCCCTCGTACTCCTCCGGGTACTCGCCGAAGTTCCACACGTTGCCCTGATCGTCCTGGGCGAAGAAGGCGAGCTCCTGCTCCTGCAGCTTGCCTTCGAGGAAGTCCCGGTCCCACGCCACCACCGTCTGGACCCCGTCGACCACCTTGGACACGTCGGTGACGGTGAAGGTGACGCTGTGTGGCTTGGACTCTCCGTCCTTCACGATCTTGCCCACATAGCTGAACTGGGTGCCGACCGCGAGCGGGAACATCGGGTTGTCCACCGCGAGCGGCTGGCTGAACCGGCCGTTCCCGGCCTGCTGGCTGGCCTGGGCAGACTGGGCGGCCTTGCTGGCCTGGGCGGTCTGGGGCGCGGCGGGGCCCGAGGCGGATCCCCCGCAGCCCAGCAGCAGCCCGCACATGGCGCCCAGCGTCCCCGCGGGGATGAGTGATCGCGGTCTGGCGAACATCATGGGTTCCCTCCCGTTTCCGTAGTACTAGGCACCGGGGTACTGGGCACCGGGCCACTGGCCACCGGGGTACTGGGCACCGGTGTCGCCGTCCCGTGCCTCCGGTGGCCGAACCGCAGGTACAGCGACGGCAGGACGAACAGGCTGAGCAGCGTGGAGGTGAACAGCCCGCCGAGGATGACGACCGCGAGCGGGTGCTCGATCTCGTGCCCCGGCCGCGTGCCCAGCACGACCAGCGGGACCAGGGCCAGCCCGGTGGCCAGCGACGTCATCAGGATCGGGGCCAGCCGCTCGCGGGCGCCGCGGAGCACCAGGGCGGGCCCGAACGCCATCCCCTCCTGCTCTTCCAGATACTGGCAGTGGTTGATCAGCAGGATCCCGTTGCGGGCGGCGATGCCGAACACGGTGAAGAACCCGACCAGCGAGCCCAGCGAGATGATCCCCCCGGCCAGCCAGGCCGCCAGCACGCCGCCGACCAGCGCCATCGGCAGGGTTAGGAAGGTGAGGATGGCCAGCCGCCAGTGCCGGAACGAGGCATGGAGCAGGAGCAGGATGAGCAGCCCGGCGATGACCGCCGACTCGAGCAGCCGGCTCTGCGCCGCCTGCCGCTCCTTGTACTCGCCCAGCAGCTCCACGTGGTACCCGCGGGCCAGCTGCACCGAACCCAGCTTCTGCCTGATCTCGCTGACCACCGAGCCGAGGTCGCGGCCGGACACGCTGGCCCCCACGTCGAGGTACCTGGAGTCACCCTGCCGCTCGATGGCGTTGGGGTTGGGCTGCAACGCGACCGTGGCGACCTCGCCCAGCCTGATGTGACCCCCCGACGGCAGGTCGATCGGCAGGTTCTCGATATCGGAGAAGCTGTGCCTGGTCCGCTCCGGGCTCCAGACCACCACGTCGTAGGCCCTCCCGGCCCGGAAGATGTCCCCGACCTCCTCGCCGGCCACCAGCGTGGCCGCGTCCCGGCGGACGTCGCCCGGCTTGAGGCCGTACTTCTCCGCCTTGGCCAGGTTGACGGTCACGTTCGCCTGCGGGACGTCCAATGAGATGTCGCGGTGCGCGTCCGCCACGCCGGGCACGGACTTCACCAGGTTGAGGATCTGGTCGGATTTCGCCCGCAGGGTCTTCAGGTCCTCGCCGTAGGTGCGCACCACGATGGGCTCCTTGCCGCCGGTGAGCACCTCGGAGATCCGCTCGTCGAGGTACGTCTGGACCTCCCGGAACAGGCCCGGGTATCCGTTGGTGACGCTGTGGATCCGCATCAGGGCCGTCGCGTAGTCCGCGTTCGGCGCCAGGCTGACCCAGATCTCCCCGAGGTTGACCCCGGCGACTTCCTCGCCGAGCAGGGCCTGGCCGATATGCGCGCCGGTGCTCCGCACACCGGGGATGGCGAGCAGTTCCCGGCTGACCTTGGTGGTCGACCGTTCCATCTCGGCGGCGGACGTGCCGGGCGGCGAGACCCAGTGGATGAGGAAGTCATGCTCCTTGAAGCCGGGGAACAGCGACTGGCCGAGCTGCGGGTACACCGCGATGCCGAGGACGGTCAGCGCGGCGACCGTGGCGTACGCCGCGACCGGCCGGACGATGATCCGGGAGAGCCCCGCGGTGTAGGCCTTCTGCAGCCAGCTCACCAGCGGCGACTTGCGGCGCTCGATCCGCGCGCCGCGCAGCATCAGCAGGGCCAGCGCGGGGGTGACGGTGAGCGCGACCGCCATCGAGGCGGCGATCGCGAGCGTGTAGGACAAGGCGAGCGGCTGGAAGAACGCCCCGGTCAGCCCGGCCAGCAGGAAGACAGGCACCGACGCCGCGAGGATGATGAGCGTGGCGTAGACGATCGGGCTGCGCACCTCGAGGCAGGCGCTCAGGATCACCTCGCGGGTGGACCGGCCGCCGCCGGGCTGGCCACCCTCCCGCAGGCGCTCCTCACGCAGCCGCCTGGTGATGTTCTCCACGTCGATGATCGCGTCGTCCACCACCGCGCCCAGCGCGATCACCAGGCCGGCCAGCGTCATGGTGTTGATGGTGGCGCCGCGCCAGTAGAGCACAAGCAGCGTGGCCATCAGCGAGAGCGGGATGGTGAGCAGGCTGATCAGCGCCATCCGCCACTCGAATAGGAACAGCGCGAGGATGACCACGACCAGGATGAACCCGATCACCAGCGCCTGGGTGAGGTTGGCGATCGCGAGCTTGACGAAGTCGGCCTGCTGGAACACCTTGGTGTCGAACTTGATCCCGGGCAATCCCGGCTGGAGCTGCCGGATCGCGTCCTCGACCCCCGCGGTCATCTGCAGGCTGTTCGCCCAGGGGAGCTTCTCCACCACGAGCAGCAGCCCGGGCTGGCCGTCGACGATCGCGTCACCGATCAGCGGCTGATGCTCCTCCGCCACCCGCGCGACGTCGCCCAGCCGCACCTGGCCGGACGAGGCCCCGGATGAGGGCCCGGATGAGGACGCTGTGACCGGCACCTTGGCCAGGTCGGCCGGCGTGATGATCGGCAGCACGTTGCGCACCCCGATCCGCTGGTTCGGGGTCTCGATGGTGCCCCCGGTACCGATCACCGCGCCGGTGGAGAACTTGAGCAGGCCGGAGTCGACCGCGTCGGCCGTGGCCTCCATCACCTTCTCCAGCGAGACCTGCCGCGCCTGCATCTTGGTCGGCTCCGCCTGCACCGTCATGAGCTGGAGCCGCTCGTTCCAGATGGCCACGTTGGCCACCCCGGGCACGCGCAGCAGCCGGGCCCGGATCGTCCAGTACGCCGTCATCGACATCTCGATGAGCGAGTGGTTCGCAGACGTCATGCCGATCTGCATGGCTCGGCCGGTGGCGGAGACCGGCGCCAGCATGACCGGCGGCGCCGCCCAGGTGGGCAGGCTGGGGGAGACCGTCGCGACCCGCTCCTGGACTAGCTGGCGCGCCCGGAGCAGGTCGGTGCCCGGCCGGAACAGCAGCTCGATCGAGGACAGCTGCGGTACCGACTTGGATCGCATGTCGTCTAGGCCCTGGATGCCGTTCATCGCGGCCTCGAGCGGCACGGTGACCAGCTGCTCGACGTCGGAGGTGGACAGGCCCACGCACGCGGTCTGGATGACCACCCGGGGCGGGGCGAACTCGGGGAAGACGTCGACGTGCATACTCGGCAGCGAGGTGATGCCCAGGATCATCAGGCCGACCGCGGCCGCGACGATCAGGTGCCGGAATTTCAGGCTCGAGCTGATGATCGACCGCATCAGGGTCCACCGGGACTCTGCTGGCTCCGGGTGGGACGACCCCTCGGCTGCGTTCATTCTTCCCCGCTGATGTTGTACTCGGTGCCCAGCAGCTCCGCCGCGCCCACCGTCACCACCGCCGCGCCAACGGGCGGCCCGGCGGACAGCAGCGCGATGTCGCCGTCGATCTCGGTGACCGTTATCGGCTTGCGCTGGTAGGCCCGGGCCGCGGTGTTCACGTAGGTCCAGGTGGACCCGTCGGTGTCATAGACCACGGCCGAGTACGGGATGACCTCGTGCGCCGGCTGACCCGCCGTTGTTGCCTGCCGAACGGGCTGGGTCACCACGCCCAGCCGCTGGACCGCGCGCTCGGTGAGCTGGAGCTGCGGGATCTGCGAGCCGGCCACCGGCTTGATCAGGGCCGGCGGTGCCTGCGCCGGGGTGGCGGTGGCGCAGCCGGCCAGGATCGCCGCGGCGCCGATGACCAGCCCGGCCACGGACAGGTGCTTCGCTGACATCGGGGCTTCCTTACGGTCGTTCGGTGTGGGTGGTCCGCCTGATGCGGACGCGGTACCTGCGCCCGGCAGGCTGGAGTATCCGGCGGCTGCCACCCTGGCTCACCGCGGAGCGGTCCGGGCCAGGCAGCAGCAGCGCGGGCAGCAGGAACCCCTGGACGAGGAGCAGGGTCACCAGTCCGCCGAGCATCGTCACGGCCAGCGGGTGCAGGAGCTCCAGGCCCGGGCCGGAGCTCATGAACGCGGCCGGCACCAGGATGGCCGCCGTGGCCAGCACCGTCTGCAGGACCGCCACGACGCGCTCGCGGGCCGCTTCCACCCCGAAGTCGATGCGGCGGCCGAGCAGGACACAGGCGCGGAGCGCGAGCGCCATGACGGCGAACAGTCCCGTCAGCGACGCGATGTTCGAGATCCCGCCCGCCAGCGGCGCGATGAGCACCCCGCCGACGGCCGACAGCGGCAGCGAGGCCAGCATCAGCCCGGCACGCCGCCAGCTGGCCGCCGCCGCTTGCAGCAGCAGGAAGATGCCGACCAGTGCGACCGCGCCCCAGGCCAGCCCGCGGGTCGCGTCGGAGCTCCGGGTCGTGGCGCTGCCGAACACCTCCGCGTGGTACTCGTACGGCATCGGCATCCGCGCGATCTGGGCGCGCACGGCGGAAGCCACCGCGGACGGGTCGCCGGTGACCCCGGCGGCCACCTCCACGCTGCGCAGCACGTCGTCATGGACGATGGCGGCCGGCTCCGCGCGGACGGTGAGGGTGGCGACGTCCTTGAGGGCCACCGTGCCGCCGCCCGGCGTGTCGATCAGCATGTTCCCGAGCTCGGTCAGGTCGCTGCGCGTCTGCGGGGCGCCCCAGACCACCACGTCGAAGATCTTCGACTGCTCGTAGAGGTTGCCCACGATCAGGCCCGAGGTGAGCGTGGTCGCGTCTCTGCGGATGTCGCCGGGCCGCAGGCCGTACCGCTGCGCGGCCGCGAGGTTGACCTTGACGGTCACGGTCGGCTGTTGCGGTATCGGGCGCACCACGGGATTCGCCACGCCGGACACGTGGGCCAGCATGGCCCGCACGTCCTGAGCCTTCTGCTGGAGCACGTTCAGGTCGGCGCCGTAGACGCGGACGAGGAGGTCGTCGCGCTGGGTCGCCGTCACCTGGCCGACGCGGTCGCCGGGGTAGGTGACCAGGTCGGTCCGCAGGCCCGGGTAGCCCTTCATCACCGTGGTGATGGCCGAACGGGTCCTGGCGTAGTCGGCCCGGTCGTCGAGCGTGATCCAGACCTCGGCGGAGTTGACGTTGGTGAGCTGGTCCGAACCGACGGCCCGCCCGACGTGCGTGCCGACGCTCTTGACCCCGGGCAGCGTCTGCAGCTCGTTTCCGGCGGCCGCGGTGATCCGGTCCATCTCGATCAGCGAGGTGCTCGGGACCGCCTGGACGTGCAGCAGCAGGTTGCGGTCCTGCAGCGCCGGAAGCAGGGAGCCGTTCCCGGCCTGCGGGATGATCGCGAGGAGCGCGATCACCAGCACGCCGGCCAGCGCCCACGCGCGCCCCCGCGGCGCGATCGCGGCGAACCCGCGGTCGAAGATCGGCCGCATCCCCCGGGTCAGCGGGCCCGGCCTGCGCTCGCCCCGGCGGCGCAGCAGGAGCACGGTCAGCGTCGGCGTCAGCAGCAGTGACACGACCATCGAGGAGAGCACCGCGAGCGCGAAGGCGAGCACGAGCGGGCGGCTGAACGCGGTCACCACCGAGCCGAGGAACAGGAACGGCAGGGTGCCGAGCAGCATGGCCAGTGTGGCGAACATCAGCGGCCCGCGCACGGCGGAGAACGCCGCCCTGACCGGCGCCTCGCCTTCGGCCGTGATGCGGCGGGCCGCGTTGATGTCGGTGATGACGTCGTCGACCATGATGCATACCGCCGCGGCCAGCCCCAGCAGCGTGATCGTGGTGAACGTGGTGCCCTGCAGGAACAGCACGTAAGCCGCCGTGGTGAGCGAGACCGGCAGCACGATCGCGCCGATCAGCGCCGCCCGCCACGAGGCGAATATCGCGAACAGCAGCGCGATCAGCAGCACGAACCCGATCAGCGCGGCCCAGCCGACGTTCCGCAGCGCGGCCTCGACGAAGCTGGCCGGGCGGTAGCCCTGGGTGTCGACGGTGATGCCCTTCAGCCCGGGGGCCAGGTCCGCCATCGCGGCCTCGACGTCCCTGGTGACCTTCAGCGTGTCCGCGCCGGGGAACTTCTCGATGACCAGGAACAGGCTGGGGGGCCCGTTCGAGACCGCGTCGCCGATCAGCGGCTGATGGTCTTCGATCACGTTGGCCACGTCGCCCAGCCTCAGCTTGCCGGAGTCCTGAACCGGCACGGCGGCCAGCTGCCGTGGCGTCGATATCGGGGAGATGTGCTGGACGGAGAGGCGCTGGCTGGCCGACTCGAAGAAGCCGCCGGTACCCGGCGTCGACGCCTCCACGAACGTCAGCGGCGACACCCACAGCGCGTTGCCCGCGGTCTCGATGAGCTGGGTGAGCGTCACGTGCTCGGCCCGCAGCTTCTTCGGGTCCACCTGGACCTGGAGCTGCCGGTCCCGCTGGCCGTAGATGGCCACGTTCGCGACGCCGTGCACGCCCATCAGCCGCGGCTTGATCTTCCACCGCGCGAGCACCGACATGTCGATGGGGGACACCGACGACGACG
>WNGJ01002352.1_pt1 | contig 24587 bp, 19 predicted proteins | sample 5400611 | NCBI WGS metagenome assembly WNGJ01 (sample SAMN13153375, study PRJNA577476) | soil metagenome | isolation source: 40 cm soil or saprolite under Garry oak tree replicate 1 | place: USA:California | collected 2016-06-15
ATTTTTTGATAACTGAAACTCTCCTGAACCCCGATAGAAATCGGGGCTACAGATATTTTCAGACTCAGCTCTTAAAGTTGTACTTTCTTACTACCCTGTATGTAGATGTCAAAGAACCAGCCGTTCTGCACATTTCGGCGACAAAAAAACTCAATCTTGCACCGACGATAATTTCCTGCCAGAAAATCATGCCGGGACAAAATTGAGTTCCAATTTGCAGTCCCAAATGTACGTAGAACGAACTCCGCGATTAGAGGAGCCCCGCTTCCAACGGGATTAATATCATAGTGCGGCTCGGGCGAACGTCAATCCCCCGTTTGCAAAATTTTGTAAAGATCTTCAACAGCATGCATCACTCACATTTGCAAGTAGTTATGCGGATCTGGCCTGGAATAGTCTTGGCGCGAGGTCCGAAGTAGTTCGGCCCGCCTCCGTCAGTTAATGGTTCGCTTGGGACGGAAGGTTGCCGGAAACGAGCTTGTCTCGAGCTCGGCCTTCATCCAGCAATCCCTCTGAATGAATATTTCCGCGCAGATCATTTCCCTTTATTACCAGGTGTTCGATAGCCTTGGGCGAAAACCTCGGATCCGGCCGCATTGGAGGGCCGCAGAGAATAATTCCCCATGTTTGGGTTTTATTTGGCTGATCATCGAAGCATCGATTACCGGAAATCTCTACGTTCGCCGCGCCGTACAGGACATAAATCCCTGACCTACACTGCGGCCTGTTTTTATCAGCGATGTCGTGGCCAGAATTTGAGACGGTATTGCCGGTAATCGTAGCTCGAATAACGTTATGGCCCACGCCCATCCCAGCAAGTCCATGATTGCGAACTATATTGTTTGTCACGGTGAAGCTGCCACCGCCCATCTCAATTCCGCCTGTCCTCACGGTACCGCCGTTTAGAATGCTGTTTCCGGTAATAAAAGCAACAGTGTTCGTGGTAAATGCATTTCCGATATCGATCTGCCCTCCGCCAGGATTTGGCTCTCCGCTTATCTGGTTATCCGCGATCGTTATCTGACCCCCAGTGCCGTAAAGGCCAGTATTCTTAATCACGTTGTGGTCAATCATGATTGTCGAGTCGGTAGAGGTGCGCCCTGCGTCGTGCCAAATGGCCATGGTTGTTCGGGTGGTTGGGCCGGTGATTAAGCAATTACTGATGCGACATCCCGAACCAGACGGTGGAACTGCAATGCCGATATGCGTGAAGCCTTTGACCTCGATCGTATCGGCCACGTCTCCCGTCCGGGCGAGGAAAACCATGTTGACCGTTCGCTTGCCGTCAATCGTTAAATTGGTGATTGAGCTATTTTCCGCTCCAATTATCACTAGAGGTCCAGTGAATGTCGGTTCGCGAGTTAGAACCGTCTTGCCGATCCCTGCGCCGCGGATCGTGATTCCTGTTCTACGGATGGTCCAGGTACTGCCAATCGTGTAAGTGCCTTCCGGCAGCTCGAGAACGGAACTACCAGGGGGGAGTTCTGATAGCGCTCGCGCGAGCGCGGGGACCGAATCTTCCGAGACTGTGCAGGAAGCACGGTCGCAAAACGCGACAACGATCATCGCAAAAAGAAGCGTGGAAAGGCGCATGACTATTTTATCGAGACGCAGTGCGGTGCATCTGATAGCAGATGAGTGCAACTGGCGAGTTGGCGACAAAGCCCGCATCATGTAGTCATACGGACCTGTGAGCGGTACCATGCCAATCGTGTTCTCGGGGGTCAAGGGCAGGCCACCCGAAACGTTTTGCAGATTGTTGCGGGAACGGTATCTGCGAACGACCGATGTACTCATAAGTGATAAAAAGACCGCCGGGCCTTTAAGTGTCCTTTTGATCTGGTCGAGCAAGTGTTCCAGTTGAAAAACGGATCGCCGCGCCGTTCAGCCGCTTTTTCAGTAGTCTCACTCATGCGAAATAATGCCTCCTTGTCAAACATAATGGAAGACGCGCATGGACGTGAGAATGGTTTCAGCAGGTTCCTCCGGGCGCGCGCGCCTGCAGCCGTAAGGGCGATCACATTGCTTGGAACCGATGTTTCTGTTAGTCTACACTGACTGTTTAATCGGCATCAGTCGAACTGCTACGCGTTTTTATGGGGAAGCACTCATGGTCACTGTTGCGAGCGTGTTAGCGGAAGTCAGCGGTAAATTGTTGGAGACATTCTGCAGATAAAATGTCTGCCCGTTCTGCACCCAGTGTCCGGTTATCGCCGAGAAAGTACCGGGGCCGCTACTCGTGAGCATGTTGCCATTAGGTGCATTAACGTGAATTTCAATCCTGTTGGTTCCAGCGCTTGTCCAGGTGAGAGTTGTTTGTCCAAGTCCCTGTGGATCTGGGGTAAATGGATTAGGCTGGGCGCTTATCGAGCCAGTAGGGGGACTTAAGGCAGTCACGGTTACGGTTGCGAGGGTGTTAGCGGAAGTTAGCGGTAAACCGTTGGAGACATTCTGCAGATAAAATTTCTGCCCGTTCTGCACCCAGTGTCCGGTTGTTGCCGAAAAACTGCCCGGACCGCTGCTGATGAACCCGTTGCCATTGGGAGCATTGACGTGGATTTCAACGTTAGTGGTTCCGTAACTTGTCCAAGCAAGCCTTGTTTGTTTGTCCAAGTCCCTGTGGATCGGGGGTAAACGGATTCGGCTGGGCGCTTATCGAGCCGGTAGGCGTGGGACGTAAAGCAGTCATGGTCACGGTTGCGAGGGTGTTAGCCGAAGTTAACGGTAAGCCGTTGGAGACATTCTGCAGATAAAATGTCTGCCCGTTCTGCACCCAGTGTCCGGTTGTTGCCGAAAAACTGCCCGGACCGCTGCTGATGAACCCGTTGCCATTGGGAGCATTGACGTGGATTTCAACGTTAGTGGTTCCGTAACTTGTCCAAGCAAGCCTTGTTTGGTGCGGCAGCCACGTGCAGAGTGACTGAATCAAGAGTAAATGCTGAAGTAAGTGGCTGGCCGTTGCTCACGTCCTGCAAAAAGAGCTTGGTGCCTTCAGTTACCCAGTTTCCCGTAGGCAACGAAAAGCTGCCGGCCGCAGTTCGGGCAAAGAGCGGCCCGGAGGGCGAATCTTGGTGCACCTCCACCACCGCAGTTTGTGCAGTTGACCAAAAGATGTTCGTCACACCTGTCGTACTGCCAGCGGCTAGCTGAACAGGATTGGGATTGGCGGTGATCGTGCCATAGGCGGGTCGCCTCGCGAAATTGGCGACATAGCTAGTGGCGGTCGCCGGCGTGGCAATGTTGTGAAAACGGGCGCCGCCGTCTGACCAGGAATAAAAATCATAGGTCAGGCCATTTAAGACCTGTGGAGTATCGACACCGATATTTCGCATCATATTAATGACGCCCCAAAAGGACCAGGGAGTGTTTTTGGGTGAGCCGTCAAGCTTGACCTTCAAGGGTACCGGGGTGGTGCTTAAAGAAAGCTGCGAATGGGCCGGGAATACGTCCCTAAAAATCGTCGTCGAGAGCCCGTAGGAATCTGTTGCGGTAAAGAAAATGCGATACCACACATCGGGCTCAGTTTCTCCGAAGTTGAGCATGACTGTGCCACCGGCAATTCCACTGGTGGGTGGGAAAAATGGGTGAGTATGATGGTTCGGATTACTGAACGAATGATGCTCAAACAGAATTTGCCAGGTAAATGCATTTGGGCCCAGGACACCATCCTGCGGATCGCCCGTCACTATGTCATGGCCATCGACGGCTGAACCGGCAAACGTAATGGTATCCCCCGCCTCATAATAAGTGTTCGGAGCAGGAGAGCTAATGATGCATACAGGTGGTTGCTTGGTAAGAACTGTCAAGCGACCGCTTTGGCTCGTGGCGGTTCCGTATGAATTCCTCACTATGCACCGAAATGTAGCTTGGTTATCCGTCGCCACTAGTGGATTGGAAAGAGTATACGTTGGTGAATCCGGTGCTCCGGGGATATTGGTGGTGCCACGTTGCCATTGATAATGCAGCGGGGGAACACCCGAGGCAGCGACAGTGAACGTTGCGGGCCATCCCTGTCCGACCAGTACGTCTGCCGGCTGAGTGCCGATCGTCGGAGCTAGGCTGGCGGGATAATGAATTTGGTAAACCGCACCATCAACACGACTGATATAATACAGATTTCTGTCTGGGCCTACGATCAGGTAAGTGGGGAAGCCATGTATGTCGCTGGCGAACAGACTGACCCTGTGAAAGCCGTACGGGCTTGCAGGGTCGATCTGGGTCGGATCCATGGTGTAGATCCAGCCTGAGCAAAGATCGAGGAAGAAATACTGGCCAATATAGGAACTTGGAAAACCGTATGGTGGATCCCCGGAGCAACGCGGTGGAGGATTATAAAAAGCGCCACCGGTGATCGCGCAGCCGTGAGGTGTGAAGCCGGGATTGTGCTGGTAAGCAAAAATGGGATTGGCAAACCCGGCCACCGGAGGCTCGACGGGCCCTTCATACGTGGGCCAGCCGTAATTTCCGCCCCTTACACCCTCGTTAATCTCTTCCCAAGTAGCGGCACCGACATCATCGATGAACATCCGTCCAGTACCCGGCTGAAAATTAAATGTAAATGGATTGCGCACGCCGAGAGCATAGATCGCCCGATTTTTTCCGGTGGTTGTGGTGTAAAATGGATTATCTGTGGGAAAGGTTGAGTCCGGATTCGTCCCGTCCGGGTTTTCGGGCACCGGATTAATTCGCAAGATTTTCCCGAGTACCGTGTTGAGCGACTGCGAGTTTGAACTGGTACCGTTCTCGCCCACCGAGACATAAAGTTTGCCATCGGGTCCAAAATGCAGGCCGCTCCCGTTGTGAATGAAGGCGGTTGTGCTCAGATCGTCCATCTCCATGATTGGCGTCTCGCTTCCCGCCAGCGCTACATCGGGATTTGCTGGATCCGCGGTAAAGCGACTCAGCCGGTTATGAGTGGGCAATGATGTGTTGGCCTGATATAACGTGTAGTAAACATAGACGTAATGGTTGGTAGCGAAGTTCGGGTCGAAGCAGATACCATCTAACCCGCGTTCGCCACGCGTGTCGGCGGTGACATTCAAAAACGCATTCGGTTGCAAGACGCCGTTCCGAAAGACGCGGACGCTTCCCGCCTGTTCGCAGACGAACAGCCGATGCACCGGTGTGCCCGACGGAGGGCACGGATCAGGCGCAAACGCCATGGCAGTGGGATTCGTTAACCCATTGGCATATTGCTCTTCACCAAATCCGTTTGGCAGAAGTGTCTGTGCGGAAATCTGCTGGATTGCACCAGACAGGCACGTCAAAGCGAAAATGGCAGCCAGTGGCGCAAATCGGTCCACCCAGTTCGCGGTTCCGCCTCGCAGGAATTCGTACGGCACTGAATCGGTCGTTTTAAGATGGGACATGAGCGAATTTTTGGCGCCGACCTTAACGACTCGCACGACACAAGTCTAGAATTAAATCGCAGCGATCGTCTTTTGCGGCAAAAAGGGAAATTCAACCTGGGATTGCGGGGCTCCGGCGCCGCGATTTCTTCCGGATTTTTAGCGCCAGCATCGTCGCCAACCTCGCCGAGATCGCCCAGCCGACATAGCTAATCTTTTGTGCAATCCGCCCAATCGGCGACAATTCGTACTTCAGGTCTGCTGTCTGTACTCCCGCGGGTAGTTTAAAGCTAATTAGATCGTTGTCCTCCATAGAGATATCATCGCTTTGTTCCTGATTATCGATTCTCAGTTCCCGGTCGGGAAAATAAACAACTGCAACCTGAACCGAAACTTTCTTCGGCGCGCTGTATTTGTACACGCATGACGTGCTTCAAGATAATCACCGTATTGGCGGCAAGCGATAAGAAGACCGGATTGCGAAGGAACAATCGCCAGGAACCCGTGGAGAAAGAATGCCTAGTGAACATGTGAAAAGCCCGCTCTCTTGCTAGGAGAGTTCTCGAGTTCCACCATGCTTTAAGTATGCGATCTAGATTTGCCTACCGAGTCACCTCAACCGATATCTGTACTTGGACCTGGGTTTTTGTTCTCCAATAGAACGGAAACAACGTTACAGAGTTTCGCCTCCGAAAGCTCGGGATAGATAGGAAGCGAAAGACATCGCTGACAAAGAGTCTCGGTTATTGGCAGATCCCCGGGCCGGTATCCGAGATAATGATACGCCTTTTGCAAGTGTGCAGGTAAAGGATAGTGGATCCCAGTTTCGACGCCAGCGGCCTGCAATAGGCGTCGCATCCGGTCGCGCCCGGGAGATTCGACGACATAGCAATGCCAGACGCATTCGGAATCCGGAAAGAGAGTAGGTAATGCAAAGCTCGAACCTGCGAGAAGCTCCGTGTAACGTGCCGCGCGATCTGCGCGCGCGGCATTCCACATGTCCAGCCGCTTTAACTTGATGGAAAGGATTGCTGCCTGAATGCTGTCCATACGGTAGTTGTATCCAATTTCATCATGAAAATATCGATCGCTTTGGGCGTGGTCGCGCAGGGAACGGGCGCGGCTTGCAATCAATGGATCGCTGGTTGTCAACGCTCCGCCTTCGCCATAGGCGCCGAGATTCTTGCTGGGATAAAAACTGAAGCATGCGATTTTTCCTAGAGAGCCCACTCGTTTGCCGCGATAGCGGGCTCCATGCGCTTGCGCGGCGTCTTCAATCACGGGTATTCCATATTGATCAGCAATTGCGTTGATGCTGTCCAAATCCGCAGGCATACCATAAAGGTGTACCGGGATAATAGCTTTTGTGCGCGGTGTGATTGCGGCTTCAAGCTTGGATGGGCACATCGTCCGACGCGCACGATCGATATCTACAAAAACCGGGGTCGCGCCGACGTAGCTGATCGCCCACGCGGTCGCGATGAACGTCATTCCGACGGTTATCACTTCATCTCCCGGCCCGATATCGAGACAACGGAGTGCAAGGTGGAGCGCACTTGTACCACTGTTCAGACTCACGCAATGATTCACGCCACAGTATGCTGCGAATTCCTCCTCAAATTTCGACGTCGCCGGTCCTTGAGCAAAATGAGCGGATTCGCAAATCTCCTCCACCGCGGCCAAGACTTCGTCTCGAATGCTTCGATATTGAGCAGGAAGGTCGAGGTAAGGCACAGTTATCATATTGTTCGCTTTGTTTTGGTTTTGGTCTGCCCGCATTTGCTTAATATGAGCAAAGCAGCCACTGTCGCTTAGCCTCGCCCAGAATTGCTCCTGTGATCAAGCGGGTTTTTGGGGACATACGCGCGTGGTAAACGATGTCCCCACCCACTTGTCCGAAACTCGCACTCGACCGGGGATCGGAAAGTAGAGGGCCGAATAAAAGAATGAATGCACAAATCCAGAGTAAAATGAAAGGAACGCTGGCGCGGAACAATCAAAAACAACTGTTTTTTTTGGCTCTCCTCAATTCGCGTAGCGCCATGTCTAATCGGTGGACACGCTCCAGGGTGTCAAAGCAAGTAATATCTCCGTCAGTCGGCAAAGCATGTGCAAGGCGATCTCGGAGATTGCGCTCTCCCGATAAATCCTTCGATATCCTGCCTGCATGAAGAGCGGAGGTACGACACGAGCGCGTAGGATTTAAGCCTACCTGCGTTTCGCGATTGCTAACAAACTGACGCCTGCCGGGAAAAGTATCCAGCTCTGACAGACCAGCGCTTTGAATGCGAATGACAATGTGTTGTCTAAGAACGAAGGAAGCATTTTATCTTCCAAACGCCGGTTTGATTTGCCTCTCGCGGCACCATGAAAAAGCAGACGCAATTTCCGGGCTGCGAAAACTGCTGGCAACGCGAGAACATTGATATTGTTCCAGTGCCTGATCTCAAGGAGTGCCGCATCGAATAGCTTCAGCAGACCTGCATGGCGGTATCTTCGATAATGGTGCAACGCCATGTCCCACTCGCTCCACAGCAATGGCATAGCCGGCGCGGTTACGACGATGATGCCTCGGGGCTTTAAAACGCGCGCGAACTCTCGAACCGCCAGCCTATCACCTTCAACATGCTCAATGACGTCGAGGGCAGTAACGCAATCTACAGACGAATCTTTTAGAGGCAGTGCAACGCACGATCCTCGCCTCACCATCTCTGTGCCGATGTTTTGTTCAACCAGACGCAAGGCATCTTCGTGGCTATCAATCGCGATGACATTGCAGATGTCGGTCATTTCGCTGGCAAATGACTCTAGCTTGTTGACTTCCAATGCGCTTTCAATTCACGCAGTGACTTAACAACGCTTCCAAAACATACATATATGGGAAATTTTGCTAGCCTTTCGCTTGTCCGTTCTGCTATGGAGTTTCGAATAGCGATGACTTTTTCGCCCTCGATTGTGCCATGTAAGAATTGGAAGCGGCGGGAAAAGCTTGCACTATTCGGTTTAATACTGGTCTTCGCAGCCTTCGCCACCTATCAAATTCACTCGCCTGGGCTTTATTTCGACGAAATGCTTTTCGTGCCTGTTGCGACCGGAAAGTTGGCCTATCGAAGCTGGTTGGGGGTGCCGCTCATGATTTACCCTGTCATCGGAGCGCTAAAATCCTGGATCTACATGCCTATCTTCGCTTTGTTCGGCGTTTCTGCCGCCAGCGTCCGTGTTCCAGTCGTGTTGATTTCATGCGGGACTCTCGCCTTGGGATATGCGCTCGTGCGCAGGAAATTATCCAGCGGGTGGGCGACGGCATTCACCGGGGCGTGCGTAGTTCATCCGGCGTTGGTTTTGCAAACGAAGGTGGACTGGGGGCCTGTCGTGCTCATGCTCTTTTTTAAGGCACTCTGCCTCTATCTGGTGGTCAGATGGCTGGAAACTCCACGTTTTTTCTCCTGGTCCTTAGCCGGAGCGATTGCGACCTGCGGTCTCGGGTTTTTCGACAAATTTAATTTTGTGTGGTTCGTTACGGCTTTATTTGGCGCAACGCTCGTCGTCTACTGGAAAGAGATACGCGCGAAGCTGAAGGATGTTCCTAAGGGTCTCGTCGCTGGGATGGCGATGGCTGTTGTCGCCGCGGGAGCTGTTGTTTTATGGATCGTGCTGCCGCTGATGCAGCTGCCTCAGATCAAGTGGTCTTGGTTTTCGAGCAGGGTCTCTATATTTTGGATGCGCTACGAGGTCACTTCCACCGGCTTCGCTGTCGCTGCAGAGTGGTTCAAGAGACCTCCGAGGATACCGTTGTGGTCGGGCTGGGCAGTTTTGGCTGCCACTACAGGCTTTCTGTTACTGACGCTTTCATCTCGTTTTCGGCGGCCATCCTCGAACCTTCGCGTTCACTCTGGAGCTCTTCGGTTCTGCGTGTGGTGCTTGCTTATGTTTGCTGCCATTTTCGTGCAGATCGTAATCACGCCCCAAGCTGGAGGTCCACACCACATGCTGATGCTGTTTCCTCTTGATTTATTGGCCTGTTTCGCTGCTGCGTTTGTCTTTACAAACTCTCTTCCGGTCCGGGGGCGCTACGTTGCCACACTGCTGGGCGGAATTGTTTTATTGATCTGGGCGGGATTTCAGATCCAAACTCTGCACAGTGACTTTCGACGTTTCCGCGACGCAGACTCCTTTAGAGGCCTGTGGAGTCCACGTGTGGAACTACTCGCGGATTATCTCAACTGTAACGGTAAGCGCGTGGATGCGATTTATTGCGTCGACTGCTGTATTGGAAACCAAGTCGCTGCCTTGTGTCAGCCCGACATAGGGCGGAAGATGCGAGATATCTGGCCGATATTCAAAAACTGGTCAGCGGAAAAGCCAGATGCGGAGGCAACGGTTAAGGCGACCTTCTCACCGCAAGTGAAGGCGCTCTATGTGACATTTACGGAGAAAAATACGGTTTTCGCCGAAGCGAGACGCAACTTTTTACAGATGAATGCCCTAGCCGGAAATACGGCCCACGCTGTGACAGTTGTTCCGCCTGCGCTCGGACGAGTTTATCAAGTTTTTGAGAGCGGCACCGGCGCGGCTGGCGAACCCATCCCGGAAAGATAGTCGATTAGCTTTTGCCAGTCGTGCATCGTGATTAACTTCTGTTGTGCGCCCTCAGCGCGTTTATTCCTCTCATGACTCTCTCAGTGATTATTCCATGTTACAACGAAAGGAACACGATCGAGGAGATTATCGAGGCTGTGCGCGCCGCGCCGGTCAAAAACAAAGAGATCATTGTGGTGGATGATTGCTCAGACGACGGCACACGCGAGCTTCTCGAGCGACAGCCTTGCGAATGGGTGGATCAGATCATTTATCACAGCGTTAACCAAGGCAAGGGTGCGGCGCTGCGCACCGGTTTCCAACATGCGACGGGCGACTTCGTCATCGTGCAGGACGCAGATCTCGAATATGACCCGCGGGAATATCCGCAGCTTCTCGAACCGTTGCTGGCGGGTAAAGCCGATGTGGTCATTGGCTCGCGCTTTATGGGCGGAAGACCTCATCGCGTGGTCTACTTCTGGCACATGATGGGCAACAAAATATTGACCCTGCTCTCTAACATGTTTACCAACCTAAACCTCACTGATATAGAGACGTGCTACAAGATCTTTCGCCGGGAAATCATTCAATCGATTTCAATTGAGGAGGACCGTTTCGGTGTCGAGCCAGAGATAGTTGCAAAGATAGCCAAGCGCGGATGCCGAATTTTCGAAGTAGGAATTTCTTACTACGGCCGCACATACAAAGAAGGCAAAAAGATCGGATGGCGAGACGGGTTTCGGGCATTGTATGTCATCATCAAGTACAACTGCCGCCGGTGATCGCACCAGGCCGAATCTCATTTTCGCCCTCGAGTTCAACAGTTTACAGACGTCATCGTTGCACAAGTGATCCGGCCGCGCGAACCGGTTACGATGGTCTCCGCACTTTGTTATTATTCTTGCGACTATGCCATCTATGAGCGGAGCAGATTTAGTTTCTGGCCAAGAAGCAAAAGACGGCGAAATCGAACAGTACCTGCTGCTTCCGCTTACACCGCCGCACCGCGAGCTGAATTACCGCCAGCACGCAAACCACCAAGCCAGCCCCAGGAGTACAAGCGGCGGTCGAAGGGTTACCGCCATATATTTTCCAATGAGCGGGAAATTAAAAGCGACGTCACTTAAGAGTTTTTCTCTGCGCGTAGAGTGCGAAAATAGTTATTCACTGACATGAATATGCGATAGCTCTTCTTGAAGTCATGACTAGTTTGTCCCTTGGTTCGCTCGGCATGCGTAATGATCACCTCATCCACCTTGAGCTTCGCATTGTAGGCACGGACATACAATTCAGGGTTCACCAAATTAATGCGATGTTTGATTTCTGCCACTCCCACGAATTTGCGGTCAAACATGCGGAGGCCGCAATTTAAATCATGCAAAGGGAAATCAAGCCACAGTTTACCCAGTTTATTGAACACGGCCGACATCAACTTGCGTGACACGGGGTCGTGGCGCACTTTGCGCCAGCCGATGACCAAATTGGCACCCGCTTCAAGCCGCGCTATCATCTGCGGAAGATCCGACGCGCTAAATTGCCCGTCGGAATCCATGATTGCAATTAGCTCTCCGCGAGCCTCGCGCAAAGCAGTGGCGCAGGAGCCAGAATAAAGCCTATTCTCCGGATGGACAATTAGACGCACCCGTGATTCTGAGTGAACGAATTCCTTCACCACTGTCGCTGTGCGGTCGCTCGAATGATTGTCAATGACAATGAGTTCCCAAGGGCGCCCGATCTTTTCCAACTCAAGAATCGCCGCCTGCATAACTGCGCGGATATTATCGGCCTCGTTGTAGCACGGCAGAGCAAGGGTAACCAAGCCGGTTGGGAGACTCATATATTACCTTGTTTGCATGATCGCCTGCGCAGTGGCAACCCCGTCGTGGAATGCCGCATCTGACCAGATAAATCTCCATTTACCGAGCAGGCCCGTGCAATGAATCCCGCAAGCGAGCAACCATTCATTAATATGCTGCACCGCCCTGGCCCGGTTCAAATCAGAGATGATATAAGCATGAGGCACCAGCACCGGTTTTACCGTTTCAATTTCCCGGCGGGTGAACCCCAAAGCCTTGGTCAGATGCACGATAGTATTCTCGACCATTTGGTCGACGTTCAATGGTTCGTCAGCACGCCGAAAGATCTCCGCCTGTAACGCTGTCTTTTCAGCCGCCGCAGGCTCATTCCCGAGGTTGGATACAACAGATACACGCGAAGCGTCTACCTCTTGATCATAAATGTAGAACCAGTGCAGGTCGGTAATGTGCGGGCGATTAATCACCAGATTTACACACAATAGCTGCGTGTGACGCAATAGGGCTGCAGCCTGCCGGACGCTTGCCGGTGCATCCTTGATCATCAAGACAAGGTCAGGGAGAGGAATGGAGCTGACAAGCTCCGTAAAGTCCTGTCGGCGACCGTTGGTGAAGCTCACAGATCGGCGTGATAAGTCAATTTCGATGGCCCGGGCGTTGAGAGTGATATTCAATTCCTTGTAGAGCTGACGGAAAAAGCTGAAATATCCGCTGACAGCGGGGTAATGGAAAGCCGCAAACACTGTCTGGTCATTTGTCTGTTTAGCAATAGCGCCGGCAATTACGCGGCTAACCTGCGTCGGCAACAGTCGGCCCGAAAGCCAGTCAGTCGAAAGCTCCTCCATCGGTGTGCGCCAATATTTCGCGGTGTAAAGAGCGTAAAATTTTTCGGTTAAAAATTGACCATATTGGTTGAGGCACCAATCGAGATAATGGCGTGGCTCGGTTCCCGCTCGCTCTATTTGCGCTTCGACAAAGTCAGTCAAAGCATCTATGCGCTCGCGTGGCTCGAGTTCACATAAGTAGTTTTGCACGGGATAGGTGATCCACTTCCCTTGCCGGCGGTTCATCACATTGCTTATTGCAACATGTTTTACCTTCTCCGCAGACTCGAAAATCAGGTTAAGATAGTTCTGGTCGCGGGAGTGGCAGATATGTGCGCCTTCGTCGAAACAGAACCCTCCGATCGCATGCGACCAAGCGTGGCCGCCGGCATACGATCTCGCTTCGTAAATCCGCGCGCCCGGCAGTTGCCTAGCGCAGCCTAGTGCGGACAATCCGGCACCCAAGATAACGACTCCATCGTCCTTCTTATTAACTGACGCCATGTTGACGCTGAATAACCTCGTACATACGACGTAGACCTTGATCAAGTGTTATTTGCGCGGTGAATCCAAGGAGGCTCTCCGCCCGTTTGATGGCAGCAATTTGCACCTCAGGTTCGCCGGGACGCATCGAACGCGCACCGAACCGGAACGTACCAGCTACATCGAACAATACGGCTATTTGTTCTAGGACATCACGTAACCGAGTGCCGACTCCGGTGCCCAGATTAGCAATGTTAAATCCTTTGCATGGCTTGGTGACCGCGAGTTCAATTGCGCGAGCGACATCATCGACATGAATAAAGTCACGCTGTTGTGTGCCAGCGCTAAAGTCTGCAACTTCGCGTCGCACAGCTTGGCCTACGGCATAAGGAATAGCCATGTTACCCTGCTGGCCTTCCCCATATACAAGAAAAGGACGCAACCACAGCGCTGATTTGTCATTAACTTTGCACCAAGTCTCCACTAGCATCTTTGCTGCACGCTTACCCCAGCCGTATGGTGAAAGCGTAATATTTATGGCTTCATGTTCCTCCAAACGTCCGCAACGAGATCCATACTCCTCTGCGGAGCCAAGCGCGATAATTCTATCAATGGAATCGCCGTGAGCATCCATCAATTTAGCGAGCAGTTTCAACTGCTGAGCGTGCGGCCGCATGTTATCACGCAACGGCGGACACCAAGCTAGATGAACAAGCGTGCAATTCTTTAGATCTGAGAAATCGAGCAGGGTTCCATCTACTGCACGCACACAAACCGAAGCTGCATCATGATGTTCGAGTGCGCGGATGTCCATAGTCATGATGAAGCAAATCCTTTCTTTCTTAAGCCGGCGCATCACATGCTGCCCGATGAAACCCGACGCCCCAGTTAGAATAACTCTCGTCGGTAGTTCCATCTTCGCTTGTCCAAGAGTTTGCAAGGATTTTATTCTCGAACCCAAGGAGCGCCCCCTCGCGTATATAGCTCGCGCAAGATCTCAACATCGCGCAATGTATCCATACATTGCCAGAAGCCGTTATGCCGGAAAGCGAAGAGCTGGCGCTCTTCAGCGAGTGTTACCAATGACTGTCCTTCTAGACTTTCGTTTTGACGGGAATGCACGTAATCAAGAAAATCTCGTCGGAAGATAAAATACCCGCCGTTGATATAATCGTGTTTCAAAGGCTCCTTTTCGACAAACATATGCACGGCACCGTTTTCGCTAATATCCAGGTTTCCAAAGCGGGCAGGCGGATGCACGGCGCATACTGTACCGATGCGACCATGGTCGAGGTGAAATTCCATCTCCTTGTCTAACGGCAGATCGGTAACACCATCACCATAAGTCAGGCAGAAATGCTCATTCGTAATATGGTCCCTAACCCGGCTAAGGCGCGTGCCCGTAAGTGTATCTGCTCCCGTCTCAACAAGATCAATCTCCCAGTCGGCAACCAGTGAACTCATATAGCGAACCTCTGCAGCATACAACCTTAGGCTAGAGGTGTTTCGATCGATTTCCAAAAAATAGTCTTTGATCATACGTCCGAGGTATCCAAGGCAGATCACAAACTTTCGATGCCCGTAAGAGCCATAGTAGCGCATGATATGCAGCAGCATCGGATACTCGCCAATCGGCACCATTGGCTTAGGTACTTCGTGGGTAATTTCAGATAGCCGTGTTCCGCGGCCGCCCGCAAGAATCACCACAGGAATGTCGGCCGTATTTAAACCTCGTATGAGCATAATTTATGACTTCTGCGCCCAAGCAACATCAATCGAGTTTGCCGCCTTTGTATAAAGGGCGATCTCGTCTTCGATAACGCCGCGTACGGCGTTTGGATGATCCCAGCAGTCATTGATGCGGCGATATCCTTCGGCGGTGCGTCGAATGGTTTCACCAAATCCCCAGACAGGAAACCAATTCAGGTGCGCAACCGCTTTATCGATAACAAGTCGAAGCGTCTGCGCTTCGGAAGGCGATTCGATTTTGCTCGCTCGCACCCAGGTTCCTTCCCCCCATGCAATGATGAACTGGTCGACGAGGTCTTTGACGTACCTCACGCTGCCTGGAAGAGGACCAAAATTCCAGCGGTCGGCGAAATCCACCGGATTCGAAGAAAGCAATTTGGCGCCAAGGCAAAGGTAACCCGCGAGGGGCTCAAGGACATGTTGCCACGGGCGAATCGAGTTGGGATGACGCACAATAATTGGTTCCTTCGCAAGCAATGCCCTGACTGCATCGGGTACGATCCGATCTCTTGCCCAATCCCCCGGACCGATCGCATTGCCCGCTCGGGCGGTTGCCACCGGTTTCTGATGCTGGTTCATCTTTTCGCGTGGCAAAAAAGACCGCCGCCATGAAGAAGTCAGCAACTCTGCTGCCCCCTTGGACGCGCTATAGGGATCAGCGCCACCCATCGAGTCGTTTTCGCGATAACCGAATACCCATTCGTGATTTTCGTAGCACTTGTCGCTCGTTACGACGACAAGGGCACATGGTGCTTCGTAGCGCCGGAGCGCGTCACATATGTGGGCCGTCCCGACGACGTTCGTCAGTATCGTCCCTACAGGGTCACGGAACGACTCGCGCACAAGGGCCTGTGCTGCTAGGTGGAAAACGATATTTGGGCGAGATATTCGAAAAACCTCCTCGATATTGCGCAAATCCCGGATATCCCCGTCGATGTGTTTGACTAGATCACCGAGTCCCGTCCGAACGAATAGCGTCGAATCGTTTTCAGGGGGAAGTGACAGTCCGTAAACCTCGGCTCCCAGTTTACGCAACCACAAGGCTAGCCACGTCCCCTTGAATCCCGTATCACCGGTCAACAAGACGCGCGTGCCAGAATAATTATCAGAGAACATCGAAACGTAATCAGGCAATACCTAACCGAAAGCTCAAAGAAAGAGAGATCTTATCAGATTTTTTCGACCACCAGATTTCCAGATAGATGTCGGGATCTTCTTCGGAAGTTATCTCGAGATATAATTTTGTCACCCGCGTCGAGCCGACTTCAGTCCATTCATGAGAGCTCGCGCCGATATGTTTCAATGCTGGCCGATGCACCAGGTAAGAATGCTCGCGCCGGAGCGAGGAGACGAGCGGTTTGCTTGCGATCATAAACTAGCAATGGCTGTGCTACAATTCCTTCGGCACTTCTGTGGATACGTTAGAGGACATTTCACCCTCGGAAAGCGTGGAATTATTGGCCTCGTTCAGCGACAAGAGATTTGACGATCTTCGCCATCGAGAGAATATCCAAGCGAAGAGAATTGCAAGCCATACACCCGCGGCGGCACTACTAAAAACACGGGCAAACTTTCCTTCCGGGGAAAGATTGTAACGCAATTCCGCCCGGTGTGATCCTGCGGGAAGTTTTACGGAGACTAAACCATCGGGGCCGAGTTTGACGTTCCCCAACTGAAGCTTGCTGTCAATCCGCAGTTCCCAGCCGGGCCAATAGAAGACGGCAATGCGCGCTTCTGAATCGACGGATGCTTTGTAGTTGTATTCGTAAACCGTTCCTCGATGGGTATAGCTATCGCAAATAAGTTCACCTGATGTTACCGTCAGGCGATTGGTCGGAAGAGGATGATCAACCAGAAACTTCGGATTCAAGTAGTCACCGCTCACCCATTTCGGATTGTAGTCGGCGTTTCCCCCGGCGTAAACTCCGTGCCTCTCCCACCGACGGTTCCACTTCGCCAATTGATCGGGAGACATCGTTTTTATGACTGGGGGCATTAGGATCATCGGGAGGGTAGGGATAGCGAAGATAACGGCGAGACCGGTGAGAATCGCTGGATGAATCCACCGATCAATTATTGGAGATGCCATCGCGACTGCGGCTGCCCCAAAAAAAGCAGTGAAAATTAGAAGCCGCCACGGAAATTGAAGATAGCGGAGAATCGCTGGGACCTTTTCCCAATGCATTTGTGGAGACATGATAAACAGGACCAGGAAAGTGAGGAGAAGAAACAGAATAAGTCGTTGTCTTTGCTCAGCTCTTAGGCCTTTTTGGAAGACGGCGAACGCGCAGAGTAATATACAAATCAGCACGGCAAAGCCGAGGTTAATTCCAAGAGTGTCGTCTGGACCGGCAATGCTTGCGCCATAGCCTAGGGCCTCGAGGAAATGCTGGCGCCAGAATATGGCGTGTTGATGTATCAGGTGCGGCGTTCCCCACATCGTCACTACATCGCCTGCGTTTCGAGTGAGTGTTGCAAGTTTCAAAACCGGATACCAGAAGAAAGCGCTCATAACTGTGCCTAAGAGCCCGCCCGCGGCGATCGTGAGCGGCCATTTCACATCTCGAGCTGTGAGCAGCGGATAAATTGCAATAAACAGGCTCGCCCATAATGCGGTAATATTGTGGCTAAGAAGAAGGCCCGCATACATCACGCTAACTAACAGCATCCCTGGCCAGGGACGGCGTCGCACGACCTCCATTCCCCAATACACGCCCGGCAGCATGGCCCAACCCCATGATTCGCCCATGACAGCCCGTACGAAAATGTCAGTCAAATGATACCGAGTAAGCGCGTAAATGCTCGCTGCCGCCAGCGCCCACCAAGCGAGGCGAGGCCAACTCTCTCTCGCTCCAATTGTATAGACAAACGCGTATACCAGGAATCCACTGAGCCATAACGAGACGTAGAAACTTAGCTTTGTTGCAAGTCCGTAATCGAATCCAAAGATGAAGTGGAAAATCGCGGCGACATAGAAGCCGAGGGGCCCATAGAACGTATGATAAGGATAGCCGTATCCAAAATAGTAGTCCGGAAACCAAGGAACATGACCGAACCCCTGTGTCGACCAGAGTTTGGAGATTTCATAAACATCGACGACCGGGAAGAGCATGTAGTGTCCCCACCACATGTAAACATTCAAAGTGGGAAGCGTCGCAGCAATGATTATCATTGTGTAAATCATTAGCGATAAGAGCACCTGCCTGCTTCGTGCCCAATGCCAGAGACGAATCCTTGTGCTCTTCTCTGCCCGATCTGATACAACTGCCGTGTTTATTTCAGGCTGATTACTGTGTTGCATGATCTATTTTGATTCGAGTTGCGTCATCGATTGATAGTTATGCCCTGTTTGTAGCAGAGTTGTCTCGTTTGTTGCAGAACGAAATATCAGTTGTCTCGAGTAACATCCAGTTTCGCTAGAAGTTTGGAATGTTTTTTTGCGTACAGGCGGAATTCGTATGTGGAATCGAACTGGATCCAGGCAATTTTCAATGTGCCTGAGGGGCCGCGTCCCAGAAAGACTTCGGAGGATCGGTTCACTTTGACGTAGAGATCCCCTATCGCTTCGTCTCCTGTGTTCCAGGTGATCACCGTTGTTCCGAGCGGTTGGTCGGGATCGCCGCTTGGAACTGGATTAGGTTCGGCGAATAAAATGGGCTTTGCGGCTGAATCCTGGGTTGTATGTTGCCGTACGCCATCACACGCGCATAGGAAGAGACAAATAGGGAAACCCAGCAGCAGAGCCATGCAACGCACACAATGTATGCGCCTAATCGCTTGCCCGTATGAAATTTCAATCGACTGAGCCATGATGAGCCGAAGTCATCGGTTAACTACGGTCTTCGCCAGCAGCCGGCGTGATCCATCCTTGGAATATAGACGGAACTCATAATTGCTTCCAGCTGCAATCCAACTGACTTCGACCGATCCCGTCGCTCCACGAGCAAAAAGCTGTTCCGGTTCGCCATCGCGCGAGACGCAGACTTCCGCATAGCCTCCGGCCAATGTTGCCCACGAGATTTTAGTACGGCCGAGGCCAGAGCCGGCTGGAACCGGATTCGGATCAGCGACTATTGTAGCAGTTCTTTCTACCGCGCGTAATTCGATTGTCTCCGCCGCCGTCGTTTTCGGGTCGGTGTAAAGCCGAAATTGATAGCGGGCCTGACGTTTGATTCCGTTTAGCATCTTCAATCCCAGCCGCCCCTCTGCGAAAAGTTCTTCGGGGCCGCCATCGACTGCCAGCGTTACCCGGCCTTCCGAGATGCGATAGGTATTCCAGGAGATTGCCGTCTGAGCCAGCCCTCCGGCTGGCACCGAGATCGGGTTAGGGGTAATGAAGAGCGCCGGCTGGCAATCATCAGCAAGCTTGACGAGAGAATAATCATCAATCCAAACTCTCCTCTTGGCTGCTGCTGCGTGCACAACAGCATATTTACTGCCGGCAGGCGCTCGGAGCGTCATGCTAGACTCCTGCCATTGCGGTGCGGAAGGTACGTCGGTGAGGGCGACAGTCGAAGGTGACAGGTCACGCTTGTCGTCGCCCTTCCAGTTTAATTGCAGACGCGATGTTCCCAGTTTCGCAGAACTCGACCTCTGGCGAACGCTTAGCCGGTAGCATTGACCTGCTTCGACGGCAACAGGGTCGGATATGAGAAAATCCCTTGGTGTCACAGCACAAGCGGCGGCGCCAGTGTAAGAGTGATTTCCTGTTCGTTCGATTATCGGTTTGCCGATTATCCCCCAACCGGAAAGTGTCGTTCCGCTGCCTCCTTCGAAGCTTCCATTAGCAAGTAGGTCTATTCCGTCGCTCTCGCCGCCTCCGCTGCCAATTTCATAGACGTGAACGCCATTCAAGACGATAAGTTCTTTCAGTCTTGGGCTTGCCTTGGTTGCTAATTCCAATGAGCTCCAAGTTTGGTAGATGTTCCAGAATGATACGCCCGCTCGATAAAGGTTTTCGTCTACCAGAACGTACTTGGCGCCCCATCCATAGAGCAGATCAAGCGTGGAAGGAGATGGGAATGCGCTGAGATTGCCCCAAAATAAGATGTTTGGCGGATTTTGGGCATTGCCCATAATGATTCGCTTCCCAGTCAACCTTGTTGAGTAAATCGCGGGCCCGCCGTATGCGTGTTGAGGTATCGGATACTCCATGAAAGCGAACTCGCCGGGTTGTTCCGAGAGCCACTGATCAACCGGACGTGGCTTAACCGGACTCATTTCTGCGGGGCGCGGAAAGAAATCGAAGACGGCGAGCCCCATCACAATGGCAGCTACTCCTAGCTGCACACTGTTGTGTGCATGAAGCCGCTCTTTCATCCACTCGAGAAGACGAGCCAGCCCGGCGGCTGCGAGAAGGCCTACTGAGAGCTGAACGAAGAAGCCGAGCCGAGCCCACCCACGAAGATTATTAAAGCCAGGAAGCTGTTGCAGCAGCCGCCCGGGAGCGGGTATAGGTGACAATGCTACGTCGTTCGTCTGTGAATTCAAAGGAGGTGGATGAGTGAAGTAAATTCCCGGACCGAAGGAGAAAAGCAGGCAGCCTAGGGCCATCGCGATCAGTGCGACAACGACGCGGCGACGGCGATGAAAGACGCCTGCGGCCGCGAGAAACAGGGCGGTGGCGCCGAGATAGAGTTGCCATTCCGATTGCCAAAGGCCATTCACTCCGTTGCGCCAGAGCTGACTAACCTGATGACCCCATAGAAAGTGCGTTGTCGGTGGAATAATGTAGTCGGCCACCGCAGCAGCGAAAGCCTGCGACTCCCCAGGTCCACGGTAATCCACCACCGCTCCGTGAGTCGCAAGATAATAAGGGATTAAAAAAGGCAATACGAAAGCCAGAGCAACGCCTGCCGAAATGAGGCCTAGCTTCAGCAGATGCCGAAGTTCTTTTGCCGCTGCTCTCCAGTGGATTCGAAAGGCAACGTAGAACGTCGCCGCGATCGGAACCATGAAGAAGTAGTACCACGTTGACCAGGCAGACAGCCCAAAAAACACGCCGACGAGGATCGCGTTCTTTGGCCGTGGCTTTGAGATCAAGCGTTCAAGATACAGAAAGAAAAAAGGTATCCACTCGGTCGATACGATGGAGAGATGGCCCTCAGCGTGGGCAAACCTATAGGGACAAAATCCAACAATGATTCCCGCAAGAACCGCGGCCGCACGGTTCGCCCACAACTCCCGTGCCAGAAGGTAGGCTCCAAACGCAGTTAGAACAAACGATCCCAGAACTAGAAAATTATAGGTGAACACTTCACCGAAAAAGTGCGTTAAGGGTGAGAAGAGAAGCACCGTCCCCGGAGAGAGGTCTTGATTGCGAATCAAGCTGTAGCCGAATGGAACGAAGACGTCCGGATCAAAGAATGGCGACTTATGAAGATCAAAGAGAGCATGCGCAACGTACCAAAGCTCCCAGAGAAAATGAAAATTATCTTCTGGTCCTCCCGTCACCTTTGTCTGAAGAAAGAAAAGGGCCGGATACGTCAAGGTCATTGTCAGAAGCGTATAGAGGAGCAACACGAGAAGCTTTTCCTGCCAACGTTTCGATTCGCCTCGTGCGAGCGAACCGGCTAATGAGAAGCGTGAATCGTTCATCTAACTATAAACAGTGATGGCTGACTTGAGGGTCTGACATTAAGCGACCCGATTACATTGCGCGTCGAGGCTTCCCATTCGTGAGATGGTTCCGGCCACATCGAAATCTAACGAATCTACGCGCCGCGCCAGGAATTTTTACCTCTTTCGGGCGATGGCGATAAAACTAAGACCCAATGGCATTGGCACTTTGCCAAGAAGCAGGCGCTCAAAGGCAAAAATCGATCTGAGCACAGAGTTAAACGGCGGCAATCTTAGGTACCTGGCGCGATCTCTTTCAAAGACCTTTGCTGCCAATATTCGCCACATTGCCGCAGGCGCGAACAGGATTGCGTTCAGGTGGCTCAATAATTCGACGGGTTTTAGCAGACTTGCCGCCACCTCGACGGAAGCGCGGTCATACTTCAGATGTTCTAGGACGTCGAGCATCAAAACCGCATCGTAACTTTCTCGCGAGAGAGGCACATCCCCTGGAAGAGCTCCTAGTTTTGCCGTTACTCCGCGACGGCGTGCAAATTCAATCGCATGGCGGGAACCGTCCAGGCCGACCGGCTCATATTTTTCAGAGAGCCGCAAAAGCATCATTCCGCAACCACATCCCAAGTCGGCCACTTTGTGCGGCGCGCCGCTATTCGGCTGCAGATAACGTTCCAGGAGGTGAAGAACAATTCGGTGTCTGGCCACGAACCACCAGTGTTCCTGCTCCGCTGCGAAAATTTCGCCGTAGAGTTCCTCTTGCATTATTTAGCTCCAATTTAGTTCGATGTACAAAGAGGCGCGGGCGGGATATGAGGCTCCTTGCTTAAGGTGGTTCACCATGTAGCAACTTGCCGAGCGCGTCGTGTCACTCCGGCTCCGCTGAGGTTTCCGATATCGCAATTTTACGGACTGCTTGAATCTCTGGGAAATCCTCAACCTTCTTGTCCGAGTTTCCCTGGGCATTGCTTGGAAGGATCGACGATCGGGCTGCCTTGGTTGCATCATCGATTTTCGCGATCTCCGGATGGGAAGCCCGCCATTGAGAATACGCTGCCACAACTTTTTCGAGATGCCCATAGCCCAGCGACGCCTTGCCAGGAAACAATTTTGCCTGGATTGCGGTCCCCGGGTTTGCCAATTTCCAGCGACGGGAAGACCGCAAACGGGCAGCGGCGTTTTCAGTATCGTCCAGCAAACGCGAGAGTCTGCTGGTGTCCCAAAGCTGTTTGCGCAATCGATCTGTCAGTTCCGCGATGCTCCGCTCGTGCCGCTGTCGTTCCGCCTCTACTCTTTGGAGCTCCGTGTGATATGAGGCTTGCTCGTGAGCATGTTCCGCCTGCATTCTTCGGAGCTCCGCCTGATATGAGGCTTGCTCGTGAGCATGTTCCGCCTGCATTCTTCGGAGCTCCGCGTGGTATGAGGCTTCCTGTTGAGCATGTTCCTTTTGCAACGTCGCAATTATCTCCTTGGCCCGGCGATATTCGCTATCAACAGTCGCTACATATCGGACCCGTTCATAAAACGCAGCTTCCATTTCCTCGGCTGCCGCAGGCGAGGCCTCGAGCGGCTGCGGAGTTTCCGTCATTTCGGCGGAAAGTTCTGTTGCCCGCTCGACGACCACCGGATCGGTTTCGGGGTCGCCAATTTTGAAATCAGCAGGAACCTTGGAGCTGTTGATCCGTTCCTGGAGAGGCTTCAAAGAAGCGGTGACATAGCGTTCGCCTACGAATTTGAGGACGGAGCGCATCGCGGTTTCAGGCGCATCTACGAGCTCGGAATACCGCAACCGGAGGACAACCCGAGGACCGTAGGCCTGCTCAGCCTTCAGACAGGCGCTAACCGCTCTAAGCCAGTAGTCGTAGGCCTGCTCTTCGTTGGCGACCAAACGATTTCCCGCAATGCGGTGGAAGTTCAGCATCGACCGCACCACCGAGGGAACGTCGCGAACGATGTGGATGAAGCGTGCCTTCGGAAAGAGTTTGCGCAAACCGCAGATGTAAAAGGAGTATTCCGGGGTTCCGTCCACCCAGCGCGCCCTTGGTTGGGGCTTTGAATGGCTTGTTTTGGAAGGGCTCGGCGCTCGATGCGCGCCGGGGGGAGACACCACGCGTCGTTTTCTGTCCAGGTCTCTACGATGTCTCAGGATCAAGTCGTTGATAGTCTGACCAAAACTGGCGAAGAATTCATCAGAGTAAATATCCATCGCACTTAAGATGGAGCGAATACCGCGTTCCGCTCCAATTTGGTAGCGAATGGCGAGATCAATCGCGACATCTCCCATCCAGCTTGACTCCGGGAGCGCTACAATGTTCGGATGCTGCCCGAGACACCACGTCAAAACGCTTGTGTCCGAGCGTGGCGATCCGACCACAAAAATCGGCTTGTTTATCTTATTCTGCATTTCAGCGTAGTAGTCGCGCGCCGGTTACTTGCGAGCTCCTCTGGTTCTCTCGCCCAATACGATTCATCTTACATGAGTCGTCAATTTTCGCATCCCAATGGCGGCGGACTGTCAATGGCTGGAGCCCCGGTGGTGTGGCACTGAAGATGCGATTTGGCCGATAGCTTATCGCCGGATTCGCGGTGAGCGCCCCGTAATCCTTTGCCCTGCGAAGGTCTTCTTTTTCCTTTTACGATGGCGTGGTCCAGTCAATTTCACGGTGGGAGGCTTTCGGCGCATCCAGAAACTGCCTCCGCCCCATGATGCTAAACTCGGAAAAGCAGCTTTGAGATCCTCCTTATAGTAGTGGCTGAGATAGCTATTGGCCATCAGCACTTCGAACTCGGAATTAAAACTTAGAAACGCCTGGAGCAGATATTGCTCGGTCCAAAAGCGAAATTCGTCCATCACCCAATCACGCCGGTACTCGAACGGAAGGAAAATGTCGTGAACGTGTACGATGACACCCGGCTTGAGACGCGGCAACAGTTCCAAGAAAAGGTAATTAACGTCTCCTCCTATTTTGACCGTATGCGAGCTGTCGATGAAAAGGATGTCGCCGGAACCCAGTTGTGAAAAGAAGTTAAGATCGACATCTTCCACTCTTTTCTCGATCAGGGAATGTAATCCAGGAAAGCCCTGTTTCAGAAATTCTTTAGGAAACGGCTCGATACAGATAAGGGCCGAGCTGTTGTTTTTCGCGGCCGCCTCACCTGAGACCAGAGAAGAGAACCCGCTTCCGACTTCAATGATCAAATCTGGCTGGAAATGGCGA
>WNGJ01001275.1_pt1 | contig 24571 bp, 28 predicted proteins | sample 5400611 | NCBI WGS metagenome assembly WNGJ01 (sample SAMN13153375, study PRJNA577476) | soil metagenome | isolation source: 40 cm soil or saprolite under Garry oak tree replicate 1 | place: USA:California | collected 2016-06-15
ACGATGATGGCGGGGATGCTCACCGGGCAGCTGGCCGCCAACCGCGAGCAACTGGAGCTGCTGGAGCGGGCCCGTCGCGAGCCCTGGCTGCTGGACGACGCCACCGTGGACCGCGTCAAGAAGGTGTTCGGCGTCCAGCGTGATGACATGTGGCTGTGGGAGGAGAATGGCCGCCGCTGGCAGGCCCTTGATCTGGACACCGCCACCCGGGCGCAGGTCGATGGGTACATGTCCCTCGCCGCTCAGTTCGCCACCGCCAACACTGAGGTGCTCGCCATGGCCGACGAGATCGCCGGCGGCACTATCAACGGGCGGCGCTGCTGAGTGGCCGGGACGACGAGTTCACCATGCTCGTCGCGATCGGCTACACCGGGACGCGATGGGGGGGAGACGATCGGCCTCGAGCGGGAAGGGCGAGCACTGTCCGGGGAGCGGACAGCAGCCAGACGACGATGCTCCCCTGGCCTGCTGGCTACCCGTCAAGGACGGGCTGACGCCCCACGGGCTACGGCACAGCCACAAGACCTGGATGGCCGAGGACGGCATCCCCGAGATCCTGGCTGAGCAGCGGCTAGGCCACGACGTTCCCGGGATGCGCGGCCTGTACACCCACGTCTCGCCTCGGATGCGGGACGATCTGATCGCCGCCCTCCAGGCCCGCTGGGAAAAATCGCGGCGGGAGCGAGCCAGCATCGACCCGCGCTCCCCCGTCCTCTTGCTTGACAACCTGCTCGCGCCGTTCCGGGCCGGCCAGAAGAAGACGATCTCCCAAATTCCTCCCAGGACGGCAACAGCTCCCATCCTCAGCGTAGGATGAGAGCTGTCAGCGAAGCGTCTGAACTGGCTTTACATCGGTGGGCGATACTGGGATCGAACCAGTGACCTCCTCGGTGTGAACTAGTCGCATGACGGTCATTAACGGTCGTTAACGCAGGTCAGAAGTCTTTATTGGTTGGCTCAGGTCACTGCTGGTCGTTACGGTTGCTGCACTTTGCTGCTGCACCCCTCCGCATGCTGTTGACGCCTAATCGTCAATGGCGTGGCTCGGCCCAGAAATGTCGGATACCGGACTTACAGTCCCCGGCATGACAGACCTACCCCGCCGCTACGACGTCACCATCACCCTGGGCAGGGTCGGTGGTCACCTTCCGAACCCCGCCGAGTTCGCCGCAGCGGCCGGGCAGGCGGCATCGGTCAGGGCTGCCAGCGTCATGAGTGCGCACACAGCCGATCAGATCATCAGCGTCGTCACCGTCCTGGCTGCTGATCAGCCCGCGGCCGTGGCCGTCGCCCTGGCCATCGTCTCTGATGCGCTCAAGCGTCCGGTTGCGTCATCCACCTGCTGACCGGACCGTGGCCAATCTCCCGGCCCTGGCGCTCAGCCTCGCGAGCTGGCTCGCAGATGCACGGCATAGGGTCGACCCAATACGTCATACACTTGAGCTGGGAGGTTGTGTCATGCCTGGAACACCTGGGGCAGTTCTCGAAAATGTCACGCCGCTTCACCGGGAGACGGATGTATGGCCTAGTGGTGTCAGCGGTGAGACTGACCACGCCCTGGGATCATTGAGTTTGTCGCCGACCTCGCCTTTGCCGGTGGAGGTGCTATGGCCCCAGAAGCCTGTGGACCTCACGCTAGAAATTTCTTCTGATGATCCTCACAGTAAGCCGGTTTCAATCCTGGTTAGGCTTACGAAGCCGTGGTATACCGACGCTGTTCTTGTAGGTAAAGACGCTTCTCGTTCGCTATGTATTACTTTGCCGCGTGACGTAGGGGTTGGCAAACTTGCAACCTTGACGTGGCAATTGCCAAGTGATGTCCCCGCGAAAGATCTCTATAATGCGCTGAGCATTATCAGGCGCCTTCAGCCACCTAATCGTATCAGTCTGAAGCGTCTAAGCGGATCGATTATGGCAATCTTGAATCCGTCAACGAATAGCGACACAAGGGGGATAGAGGCATACCTTTCCCTAGTTGAAGCATTGGCGCGAGTTCAGGAAGAAACTAATACTTCCTTCCCTGCACCCAGAAGGTTTACTCAGGACGAGGCCAACATACTTAACTGGGCGGATCATCTTCTCCAAGGTGAAACCGTCATGGGAACGTGGAAGCAAGCAACGACGACGCTTCATACAGCGGGCAGTGGGCGAAGCATGCTTGTCAACCGGATAAATAATGGAGCGGCAGCTTATCTCTTTGCCCAACCTCAAGGAATAGAAATAGCTGACCATATCATTCCATTGGGCATGATAGGCACCCACTTGCTTTCTGCCGAAATTGATGAGCTGCATGATGTCGATCAATCGGATGACGCTGTGCGATTGACGCTCGTCCCAGGTGATACAAATGAGTATGAAACCTGGATCATAACATCCGAGGCACCTATCGAAGATGTACGCCCAGGGGTTAGCCGACGGTTTCGTGAGCAGTCTATGGAGTTCATGAAGCAAAATGATGAGTTGCTTCGGAGGCTTGCTCGCTTATGGATGTGCGCTACCTAACTATGGCGGAAATCCTATGGCTTCACAGTGCAAGCATCGAACGTTACGGCGGCAGTCCAGGTATCCGCGATTCAAATATGCTGCAGTCCGCAGTAAACCGTCCCCAAACAACTGTCTTTCAGGCTGATGCATTTCCGACATTGAGCGAGAAGGCGGCGGCTTACCTTGACTCGTTTGCTCGTAATCATCCATTTATAGACGGCAATAAACGAATAGCGTATATCTCGGCCGGCAGGTTTCTTCAACTAAATTCGAGACATTTGTTGGCGGATGCCAACGAAGCAGAGGATTTCATTCTGGCGGTCGTAACAACTGAAATAGAAATTTCTGAAATTGCTAGTTGGCTAGATGAGCACTGCACGTCGTGTCAACAGTGGCTCGAGGGTGAGAGGCCCGAATCTTACCTGCGGCTGTAGGGCGTTTGCAGCCGTCTGGACCGCAGTGCGGGAACCGTTTATCGTGCACTGAGGGTAGGACAGTTAGCGTGGGTCACTCATGGCGTTGCCTGCGGGCATACACGGCTTGACGGGTTCTGCTCGCCCTGGACAATTTCGCAGCGGGAGCATGGACACCGGCGGCTGGACTTCCGACCAAGGCAGCTGTGAGACATTGGCGCCCGAAGCCCTTTCGTTTTCGCGCCAGCCGACCGGTGTGGACCCCTCGCTTGTAAGCGTAGTACTGCTAACTCGTGGCCAGGGAGCATTTCAGGAGAGACCTGCGGAAACGAGTACGTCAGGGTACGTGGAAGTTCGTGAGTGTTCGCGGTGATTGTCACTCAGTTAGTCACTCAACCGTCGTACTTGGGTGGATGCACCCCACTAGCGTCCTTGACGCTTAATCGTCAAGCTAGCGAAGTATTGGGCTTACTGGGGGGTGGCGGAATCATCTTCGCCCCATTTGGCCATCTATGCTTGAGTCTGTGCAGAGATCACTCGTTCGCACTCGCTAATCAGCTCCCGTTCGGACAACGGACGGCCGTTGGCTGCAGGGGCACCGCCAAGTCGTTAAGTCGTTTCACGGCGACGCTGCCAGTTTCATGGTGCACGTAGGCCACCTGGAGACGTGGCTCAGATGTGGCTATTTCATTGATTCGATCCTCAACTGCTTTGACGCGAGGACCTATCCGGCTGAGGTGGATTAGGTACGGGTGTGGCACCTCGCTCGTGAGGACCTTGTTGATGTCTCCGTTGAGATGTTTGAGCCCGTAGTCCAAGCCGACCTCGATGACGATCGGCGGTTCTATCCGACCCTGCAGGAACTGTTCGAGGGTTACCTCCTCGAATTGCGCAGGCGCAAGCACGACGATGTCAAACAGTCCGCGCCGCTCGACAGCCTTGCCGCGGCCGACGCGTACAACTGTCTCTGGCCATTCCTTGTGAATCAGTTGCGTCGTGAGTCCTGAAGCCCCGATTTCGACGCACGCGCGGAGCTTGTCATGTCTGCGCAGCTCGGAAATGAGCTCGGCATGGAATGAATGCTCGACCCGGTGCAGGTAGGGCGCGCTAACGAACCTATCAACGAGCGAGCTGATCGCGACCTCCACTAGCGGGACCGCGTCGCTCACCCAGGCGTCGTTGATGGGAGCGCTGACCAATGGAGACAGACCACCGGTCTTGTCGTGAGCTGTCGAACTACCTTCGGGTACACCGTTGCGTGCCGTCAGCCAAGTGGCGAACTCGGCCAACGTGGCCACTTCGGGTATTTCGCCCGGGTCTTCGATCGCCGACTGGATGGGCAGGCGATAAATAGCTTCATAGTCCCCAACAACTTGGCGGGGTGTGCAGATGTTGACCGTCTGCGACTTCCTTCCCGTCCGGACGGTCACGATCCTACCGGCCACCTCGGTCCTGAAACCCGACGGCGTGATGCTCATGGACGAAGTCTTGCACCTTCAACGTCGCGGCGCGGCCCAACGACAGCCCTACGCTGCGTGGCTCCTTCTTGGAACAGCAGGTAGACGCAGCCGCTTAGCTTCCCGATCACCCTGGCCGTCCTCCGGGCCGCCTGTGATCCCCTCGATGCAAACCAGACGCATGAGGGTCGTTGGTGGTCGTTGACGCTGATTAGAAGCCTCTTCCGGTCGTCTCAGGTCAGTGTCGGTCGGTGCGGTTGCTGCATTTTGCTGCTGCACTATCCGCAGCTTGGTTGACGTTTAAGTGTCAATGGAAGGAGTCATACTGGGCGGCGATGAGTTCCTGGACTCTAGGGAGTTCGACGGATAAGTCCTGTTCAGGGAGCTGATCCATCGCCCATGCCTGCACGCCAAAGGGGTCGTATGTCTTGTCCCCCGCAGTGATCTCTCGGTTGAGCTTGAGTAGCCGCTGCACCATCTCATCATCATCGCGAGACACTACCTTGGGCCACCCATACGCTTCGGCCACTACTTCGTCCAGCTTCTGGTGCAGGGCCTTAAGGTCGGCATACCCTCTCTCGTCCACCAGGTTGTAAAGCGCCGTTAGACCGAAGTCTTCCTCGGCACAGATGGCCTGTCGCCGCTCGATGATTTGTCGGCTCAGGTGTCCTATAGCCTCCCTCTGACCATCGTCAACTGGATAGGGCCAGGGAAAGGTTTCAAATACAGAGGATGGCGTGTACCGTAGCCGGTCCTCAAGTGTGGACGACCGCGACTTCGCCCAGGCTCCGTGTGCAGAAGAAGACAAGATGCCCATGGCGTAGTCGTCATCGAAGGCGAAGACGTAGGTCAGATTGCTCGGGCAGGTCCAGGCGTCAGCCCAAGCCAGCAGGAGCCGCTTTCCTTGCGCGACACTGGCGATGTATCGCGTCAGCCCCTTGAGGGCAGAGCGCATCTCGCGACGAGCCTCGGCGAACTGCCACCAATATTTCCGGTAAGCCTCCCGGTTGTTGTTCTCACGAATGGGCTTCACCCGGTCATCTACGATCTCGACGGCCTTGGGATACTTCTTCGCGGTTTCCAAGGGAAGCTTGGCGAAGTCGATGATCCATCGGCGAGGCCGCTGCTGAGGATCGTCGGCGATGTCATCGCCATCCAAGTAGGGCCGCACAACCTCGCGGTAGTTCGCGTCGCTGCGGGCAAGCAGTGCTTGCGCCTCCTGCTTCGGCAGGATAAATCCTGATCCCGCTGGAATCGGGCCTTGGAAGCAGCGACCCCTGTTGGCTGACAGCTTGGCTACCTCGCCTGTGGACCGCTCGGGTGTGCGTAGCTCCGCGGTGATCCCATCGACAGGCTCGCCGTCCAGGACGAACTGCGTCGGCGGCGCACTCGGCTTCTTTATCCAGTTCACCAGGCTGACGTCGACCCCTGCCTCACCCGGCCAGTCTTGGGTCGAAACGGCATCCGTGATCACGCCACCGTTGGCGACGATGTATTCGAGCGAAGCGCTGCGAGCTCGGTTCTGTGAGATTGAGTTGGTCCCGACTAGTCCGGCTCGCCGGTTCGCGCTGAGATGGTCCTGCGCCCGGCGGAACCAGTACACGCAGTAGTCCTTGACCCCGACCTGGAAGGTCTCCTTCAGCCACTCGGTGTACTCGTCTCCGCGAGCTCTGCGGACATACTGAGAGCCGAGGAACGGCGGATTGCCGATAATGCAATCCGTCTTCGACCAATCCACCGCGAGTGCGTCCGCGATAATGATGCCGGACAGGTCAACCAGGGGGAGGACCGGCTCGGCGGCGCCCACGCGGTCCACCATCTGCCGCTGTCCCATCCACAGCGTCACTCGTGCGATCATCACTGCCGTGGGCTCGATGTCGATACCGCGGAGGTTGTATAGCGGATAGTACGGGAGTCCGTCCGGGTCCGGTGGTGGCATGCCTGTTTTCTTGGCCACGGTCACCAAGCGCTCTTTGAGCTCATGTTCAAGCAGCCGCAGCTCTCGGTACGCCACATAGAGGAAGTTTCCGCAGCCGCAAGCCGGGTCTAGGACCCGGAACGAGCACAGCTCCTCGAGGATCTTCCGGACCTCGCCCACCGTGGCCGAGGCCTCGAGGCGCTCTCTCCAGGGCTCTATGATCGTCGGCCGGACGATCTTCATGATGTCGATCTCGTGGGTGTAGTGCGCTCCGAGCTCCCACCGCCGGTCACGGCCGAGGCAACCCTCCATCAGCGACCCAAAGATGGTGGGATCCACTTTCCGCCAGTCGAACCGCGCGGCCTCGGCCAACTGTTGAAGCTCGGTTTGCTCAAGGTGCACTTTCGCAGGCTTTTCGAATAGTGAGCCGTTGACGTACCGGGTCCCCTCCAGGACTCCATGCCGCCCGTAGTCCGTGGGATCGTTCAAGATATCGAACAGGGCGCCAAGCTCCGCAAACGAGGACCGCTCCGGATGCCGGATCAGGTCCTCGACGATGCGCTGGATCGGGTGCCCCTCAAGCATCCCCAGGTCCTCTGCGAACAGGCACCACACGACTTGCAGCACGAACGATCGCAGCGTCTCCGGTGCCGCTGCCGTGCGCTCAAGCAAAGCCTGATAGAGGTCGGTGACCACCTTGGCTGCATCGGTGGTCAGCTCCTTGTAGCTAGTCCCGAACAGCGGCTCCTGATCCGTGCCGGAAAAGAACAGCAGCTTCTCGTAGTTATCCGGGAGCTCGTCCAGCGTGAAGTCTGCTCGTGGTCCGGACGGGAACCGTCCCGGCTCCCACACCTCGAAGCGCTGGAACGCACATAGGACCAGGTATGGCGGTGCGGGCCGGTCTTCGGCTGGGTCGTCTGAGCTATGCCAGTAGTCCAGAGCCTGCTTGCGATGATCTGGCAGCTTGCTGGCCTGACTCGGTGCCTTCATCTCCACGATGCAGACGTCAGGCCAGTACATGTCCATGATGCCGATGGCTGTATGGGCATCCTCGAACTGAGCGCCAGCGTCCTTGCGATCCACGCCGTAACATGCGATCAGGTCGTTGAGATAGGTCTGGGCCTCGCCTCGCTCGCTGCCGGAGTAGTCCTTCCACCGCGTGACGAACTTCCGCAGCGCCTTCTGGATCTCCTCGCCGCTGCGCATGGCGTCACATCAAGCGTTGCTGCTGGCCGCCGAAATACCCGCTTTGGAACAGTTCCTTGCGGGTCGCCTCAAGCTGCTCGACAGCATGGTCGAGAGCCAGCCTGAGGTTCCGCTCGGTGCCGTCAAGGGAGATCTTCCGACGGCCGCGATCGGCCCGGCGTATCGCCTCCTCGATGTTGAGCAAGGTTTGCTCCACCTCATGCAGGGCGTGCTCCCGGGCAATGTCTTCCGGCGATCTCTCGGGCACAGATTGCGCCTGGATCACCGGCCGATACTCGTTCCGCGCTGTTCCCACCGCAGTCCTCCCTCGGCTGTTCCTGCCACCTTAGCGGTCAGGGGTGACATCTTCGCCGCTAACGGGCCGCAGCGAGTCACGCCTGAGCGTAGTCTTCCGACGCTCCTTGCCGTACCCGCGCTTGGCGCTGTGCCCCGGGCAGCTTGCAGCCTCCTGCATCCAGGATCGGGTGTCAATGCGAGCTGGAATGTCAGATACCAGACCTATCGTCTCTGGCATGACCGAACCATCCCGTCGCTACGACGTCACCGTGACCGTAGACAGGGACGGTGGCTATCCTCCGAACCCCGCCGAGTTCGCCGTGGCGGCTGAGCGAGCGGCATCAGCCAGAGCTGCCAGCATCGTGAGCGCGCACACGGCCAGCCAGATCGTCGGTATCATCACCGTCCTGGCTGTAGATCAGCCCGCGGCCGTCGCAGTCGCCCTGGCCGTCGTCTCCGATGCGCTAAAAAACCCGGGTTAGATTTCAGTAAACGTAAGGAGCGCTGCAATGGCAAAGACCAAAGTGTTTGTGAGCTTCGACTTCGACAATGACAAGGTTCTTAGGGACTTCATTATCGGGCAAGCAAAGCTTCCTGACTCGCCCTTCCAAGTTTCAGATCACTCCCTGAAGGAGGCAGCCCCGCAAAAAGATTGGGAGAAGAAGGCACAGACCGCCATTAGCCGTGCCGATAAGTTCATCGTCATGCTTGGCTCTAAGACACGCAACGCTCCGGGGGTAAAGAAGGAAGTTGCGATAGCCAAGAGTCTTGGAAAGACCAAGTTTCAGATTATCGGGTATAAGAACGGTTCGCGTGACTGGGCGGTCCCTGACGCTGGGGTCACATACAGTTGGAACTGGGATAACCTCAAGAAATTGCTCGCGTAGGTCGGCGTGCACACACCAGCATGGACGCCAAACTAAAACACCTTGAGTTCATTCAAGCCGCGATTAGCCGCATGGCGACGAATTCATTCTTGTTTAAAGGCTGGGCTATAACGATTGCAGCCGCCCTATCCGCATTTGCGGCCGTTGAGACGAAGGTTGTCCTCCTGACTATTGCTCTTGTCTCGACGGTGATGTTCTGGGGCCTTGATGGGTATTACTTGTGGCTGGAGCGTGGTTTTGTGGCACTGCACTACCAAGTTGCAGCTAAGGCTGAGGCTGACATAGACTTCTCCATGAGGATCGATAAGACCCATGCGATGCGCAGGTGGTTCAACACCTGTCGCCGCTACCACCTGCTGTTCTTTTATGGCGGTATCATAGTAATCGACATTATTGGCATCGTCGTGATCAAAGGAGTAAGTAATGGCGCGTCGAGTATTCTTTAGCTTCAAATACAAGAAGGATGTTTCACGGGCGATGGTCGTCCGGAATAGCTGGGTAACTCAGAGCAAGGAGGCTGCCGGGTTCATCGATGCCGCCGACTTCGAAAAACTGAAGAAAAAGGGTGACGCCGCCATCCAGGCGTGGATCGATGGCCAGCTCAATGGCACGTCGGTCACAGTCGTGCTGGTTGGCGATGCGACCTGCGGTAGCAGATGGGTGAAGTATGAGATTGAGCAGAGCAAGGCGCTTGGACATGGCCTCCTAGGAATCGACATCAGCAAAATCAAGGACCTAGATGGTAACACTACCGAGAGATGCGGAAAGATCCCGCAGGGTTACGATTTCTACCTGTGGAACAAAGACGACGGCTACAACAATATAGGTGATTGGATCGAGGAGGCCGCCAAGGCGGCAGGCAAGTGATGACGTCCGACGTCGTGGTTGAGGATTGCGAGTTCTGCGCCATCGCGCAGGGCAAAGATCGCTCAGCGGAGGTTGTGTGCGAGGACAAGAGTTGGATTGCATTCTTTCCTCTCAGCCCTGCGACACCCGGACACACTTTGGTGATTCCGCGGAGCCACATTGTGGATCTATGGAAGGTCGAGCCTCCTCTCGACAGCGAACTTATGACCGCAGTGATCCGGGTGGGCCGTGCGATCGATCTGGCGTTGAAGCCAGAGGGCATGAACCTGATCACGTCGGCTGGAGAGACGGCAGAGCAGACTGTCTTTCATCTGCACCTTCACGTCGTCCCCCGCTGGCGGCGAGACGGCTTCGGCCGGATCTGGCCGGTTGAGGGGAAGTTCGAAGACGCTGATCTGGAAGATGTCGCTGACCGTATTCGCGAGGCATGTAAACAGCCTGATGGTTAAGACTGATTAGTCGAATCCGGTTAACTGTATGAGCGCATTCGGTATCCACTCCAATGCCGAATCTAGACAACTGGAGAGTCCATGAACGGCCCAGATCACTACCGTGCGGCCGAGAGGCTCCTTTGAGGAAGCTGAGTCCGGAGACGAGTGCAGCCCTAAGGCGATGTGGTGCCTAGAGCTGGCGAAGCTGCACGCGGCCTTGGCCCAAGTCGCTGCGACCGCTCTGAACTCTGACGGCAGGGAATGGGTGGAAGTCGCTGGCCGCAAGTTCAGCAGCACGAGTTTCACCTCGCATGTCCAGGGCGGGACCTGAGAGCCGAGGAAGTGCCCAGTGACCTCCCCGGTGTGAACTAGCGGCAGGAAGGTCAATAAGGGTCACCTGAGCAGGTCAGGACGTTGATGCCGGGCGATCGCGGACACCCGAGGGCGATACGGTTGCTGCCGTTTGCTGCTGCCGCCGTTCGGTCCGGATATGGGGCTGGCGCCTCTTGACCCCCAGGAAGGCGGGTTAGGAGTTATCGCAGCTCAGAGCGTGTTTTTCGTGTGGGTACGCTGTTCGCCGACGTGCGGTTTTGTGCGTGGCATGACGTGTGGTCCCCAAGTGGTCCCCAGGTGAACCGCTTGGTCTCATGTGATTGATGCTTGATTGTCAAACCGCTGATCGGTTTGGTCTCCGCTTGTCATTTAAATGTCAACTACCTTAGTTGACCCGCGCCACGCCATGCTGCGCCATGACTTTCCACATGTGCTTACCATCAGCGACAGCCTGGCCGGAGTAGGCGTCCCGAGTGATCCCGTACGTCCCGGTAGAAGCCAGCTGGCGAAGACTCCCTCGGCGTGGCGCGGTGCCTCGGCTGACCCTCAGCGAGATGATGGGGATGGTTACGGAGGGTAGGATGCGACTTACGGAGTTCCTGAACCTGCCGGATGAGCTGCTGGATGCCTCTTTGGCGGGTGAGCTGGTGGTGTTCGCGGGGGCAGGTGTATCGATGGGCGCCCCAGCGCGATTGCCGAGCTTCAAAGGTCTTGCGGAACAAATCGGCCGCCTGAGTCATGAGGCGATGCCGGGAGCCTCAGAGCCGCTGGATGTTTACCTTGGACGCCTAGAACAAAGCGGCGTGCTGGTCAGGGAGTGGACGCGCGATATTCTGTACCGCCCCCGTGGTCACGCTAACCCCTTGCATAATTCGCTAATCAACATATTTGGACCAGTCAGCCCTATAAGGATTGTCACCACAAACTTCGACCTGTTGTTTGAGCGTGCAGCTCGGGCCGTTGGTCGTGCAGTGGAGGTTTTCGATGCGCCGGCGTTGCCGCTTGGCGACAACTTCGAAGGGATCGTGCATCTACACGGCAGTTTCGGGAAGCAGGACCTTTCTCGTCTAGTCTTGACCGATCGGGACTTCGGCGCTGCCTATATCACCGAAGGCTGGGCAGCGCGTTTTCTTGTACGAGCGTTTATCAAATTCAAAGTCATGTTTGTTGGCTACAGTCTGGGCGACCCTGTGCTGCGCTACCTAGCAGCAGCGCTGCCGCCAGGAACCAAGCGCTACGCCATTGTCAGCGACGACACCAACCGCGATGACTGGGCAGCACGGCAGATCGAACTAATAACTTACCCGCGGACGAACGACCATAGGCATCTCGTTACAGGTATTGCCAAATGGGCCACCCAAGTCCATACTGGTTTTCTTGAGCATGAGCAGCAACTTCGACAAATAGCCGAGGCTGGCCCACCAAACGCACCATGGGATATTGATTACCTGCTGCGCGCGCTGCGTCAGGAACGCACAGCAGGTTTCTTCGTACAGTATGCACGCGGGGAATCATGGCTTACATGGGTTGCGGAGCAAGGACTGCTAGACCGCATTTTCGATCCCACAGCGACTCTTGCCGGAGGGGACAGGCAGCTTCTGTGGTGGTACGGTAATCATTTCGCAATAGACTACGCCCGGGATGCCTTGCAACTTTTGCAGCAACATCACTCACGGATGCATCCGGAATTGTGGCAACTGATTGCAGTTCGACTTCAGATGGCTGATGGCGTAATTTCCCCTAACGTAATGTCGAGCTGGATCACCGCGCTTGAAGGAGGGCTTTTCTATCCACAGAGCGCTGAGATGCTGACGCCTATCCTTAGACTTCCGGAAAGTCATCTAACAGTTCAACAGGCGCTTCGGCTTTTCATTTTCTTGACAAGACCGCGGTCAACCCTCGAAGCGTCTGTCTCGTGGGCAGCCACAGAGGGCGCTGGACTTGCAGTTCGAGGCTCTGACGCACTGCTTGGTGATCGTTACTGGCTCAACGAAGGATGGAAGGCGTTGGGTCAGCGCATCGGTGCACTAGCTGATTTTGCCTGTATCAGCCTCATCGCGAATTTCAAAGCTCTGACCCAGGTGTCTCTCGACGCAGAGCCGGAGAATAGCTTCGACCGTCTTAGTTGGGAACGGTCCGCTATCGAACCGCACGAGCAAGACTCACTGATGCCAGCCGAAGGCTGGAGCGTACTGGTCGATGCGATCCGAGATTCTCTTGAACAGGCTGCCATGACTGCGCCGGAGTTTACTACGGGTCTCATCAACATGCTTATACGCGACCAGTCCTTGCTGTTTCGCCGCTTGGCTATACACGCAATGGCGGTTGCGCCACACGTCGCCGCTAGCAACAAATTGCTCTGGCTGTTGGAACAAGTAGGACTTTACCAATTTGGGCTCAAGCATGAGGTCTTCCGGCTACTCAAATTGGCGTGGGGCGGCGCCACGGACGAAGCCAAAGACATGGTTGTGGCCGCTGCGGAGGATGGCATGCGCGCAACTGACGAAGCCAGTGAATACGAGATATATAACCTTCTTTACTGGCTGAGTACGCTAACTCCCGCACACTCATCCTCCATCCGCGCATTTGAGAATGTTCAGATAGCGCATCCCAACTTTGGGCCAAGGGATCATCCAGACTTTGATCACTGGCAATCTTTCGGCTGGGGGGATCGCCTGGCAAGCGCCGATACTCCAGTCGTCCCTGACGATCCGCACGAGGTCGCACAAGACCTCATACAATCGTCTGAGGATGATCGGCCACAAGATGATCGTCCGCGGCTGATGAGCGCGATCAGTGGTCGCGCAGCCAACGATCCAGCTTGGGCTACCGGCCTGCTCGGCGAGCTTTACGAGGCCAGCTATTGGGACATTGAAGCATGGGATTCGATCCTAGCCGCACTTGCGAGCAATCGCCCTGAAGACAGTGATGTCTGGTCTAGTCTTCTGACGACGCTATTGGATTATCCCCACAAACATTACCTTACAAGGAATGTTGGATCTTTGCTCCGGCAAGGCATCGAGTCACAACCTCCTGGCAAAATCGATGACTCGCTGCTACCTACCGTGTTGAGCGTCATCACCAAATACTGGACAGCAGTGATGAACGCCAACAATCGGCCTCTTGTCGAAACCGATAATTGGCTTGATCAAGCTATCAATTCCGGTGAGGGGCTCCTTCTTCTGGCGCTTCTAGCCACGTGCTCACGATTGTGGCGCCTTGCTGGTGACGACTGGCATGGACTCCCGGAGGAAGCTAAGCAGCTCATGGCCCGGACCACTACCGAGCATGGACTCGCTGGCCAACTCGCTCGCGCGGTACTCGGCAGCCAAGTTGCCTTCCTAGACGCCGCAGACCAGATGTGGACTCAGGAAGTCCCCCTGCCATGGTTTGCCCTAGCACCATCTCTGGCAGAGGCTGCTGCGACGTGGGATGGCTTTCTAGCCTGGGGACGATGGAACGAACGGCTAATATCGCTACTTGGTCGAGAACTTCCAGAGCTTCTGGCTCTTGTACGCGAGCGTATTCCTAATCGACTTAACCGGTACCTCGAACATCTCGCGGCGTTGTACGTACATAGCACCGCCCCGTTCATTACGCCAGCATGGCTTGACAGTTTCTTCGCCAGCGCTACATCTCAAGAAGCCGCGGACTGGACAATCGCAGTTCTCGGTCAAATGCCTGGCGAGCAGTCGGCAAGAGCTTCTATCTGGAATTCCCGTCTCCGGCCACTAGCCGACCGGCGCCTTCAAGGAATCCCTCGACCTCCATCACCAGAAGAAATAGGGGTCATGGGTACGTGGGCGGCTCTTGGCAATGCCGTAACAAGACCTATTGTTGATCAACTAGTTGCGGCGGGCAGACCAGCCCTCCAAGGCAACTTTCTGATCAATGAGGTACTCTCCAGCGAGGGACTACATGCCTCTCCGACACAAGGGGTGCGTCTTCTTACGTGGTTGCTCACCGGATTCAGTGAGGCTGTCTGGTTCTGCGACAAGCTTGCCGAGGCAGCTACCCAACTACACGGTTCAGGTGCTAGCCAGAGGTCACTCCGGGATTTCTGCGAAGAGCTCGCGCGCGTGGGATGCCCTCAGGCACAGGAGCTGCGAAGCAGGTTGGGGTCGTAGCTACGCCACGCTGCTCGATGACGAGCTGATGGCTGAGCTGGAGCGAGAAAGCCAGGCAGAAGGCGTTGAGAACATCCGGCGGCTGGGCACCGCGCTGCCGCGCCTGGCGATCCGCCTTGTAGTCACGTTCATCGTCCTGGGCTTGGCTCTCTACATCATCGTGACCCTCGTATGACAGGGTCCAAACGTAGGCCTTCTCCTTACCATCTAGGTGCAGCAAGGTCGATGCTGGTCGTTGGAGCAGTTCACCGGCCTATGGGGGTCAGCTGAGGTCGATGCAGGACGGTGTAGTTGCTGCACATTGCTGCTGCACCGCGCTGCTGCGCGTTCGTGGCTCATCGCACGCCCGGTTATCAGCGCCTGAAAGTACTCGCTACTAGATCATAAGTTCTAATAACGAGATGGAGATGTCAGTCCTCGTCGATCTCGGCCCGCGTCTCGTGCCTGTCGCCATCCGCACGCCCGGCTCGGGCTGACCTGGTGGGTCACGCGGGTGCTTGAGGACTGGACCACTCCGCGGTACTACGACGCTGTCGGGACCCCGGCTGAGATGAGGCGCTTCCGGGTGCGCGTGTCCGGGCCGCTGCCCGGCAACCCGTCGGAAAAGGGCGAGTTCGTCATGACGGTCCGCCGCTACGGCGACCGCCCGGGCTGGTGAATCAGTCCGGAGGAAGCGGGCCCTGGGGCCAGGCTCGCGCCGCTGCTAATTCCAGGCGCGGGATGCTAGATCCACAGGTCTTGACAATTGCTCGTCCCGTCATGTATCAGGGTGCTTGCGGGAGGCCTCTGTGCAGGTGGGAGAAGCCCTCCCGTCGAGTTCGTGGCCGGGCACCGCCCGCGCCGGGGGGTTGGAGGTGGCCGATGAGCACCTTCCAGGAGCGCGAAGCTTCGCAGAATATCGTTGTAGAAGAACCCGAGCGCCGGGTCGTGCCGCGCGAAACGGCGCGCTTTCCTTTCAGCGTGCGCGGAGCCGAGCGGAGCTACTCCATCCATGAATTCAGCGTCAGCTCCGATAATCCGAACTTCAATCCGAGATGGGCTCATATAGTCAAGGAAACTGACGGGATGCGTTCCCCGCGGTATATCCTGGAGATCCGTCCCGCGAACATCAGCCATCGGCAGTACGGCACCTATCCGATCTGGATCCGCTGTGACGCACCCGACGCGTCCCAGCCTGCCGAGGGCCGGTGCACCCTCATCATAAAACCCTGTATCCGCCTTACCGCAAAGCCGACATTCAGGACCTGGCCCGGCGGCGTGCTCTCCATGTCTCTGAAGAACTGCAGTGGTGCCGGTATCGACGTATCGGTTTCGGTCAGCCACCATGGCTCGTCATGGACCAAGGGATGGGAGTTCGAACTCGAGACCGGGGACGGACCATTCAAATTCAAGGAAACCTTTGAACCGCCAGCCGACGGTGCACGGGGAGAATTTGAGCTCGAGGTCAGCGCCGAGGGGATTTCCCTCATCCAGATGCCGATCCGGCCGAGGAATTTCGTCCCTACCCTTAAGCAGGCCCTAACGGCGGCCGTTGTGCTCATCACGGCCGCGGTCGGGATCACCCTGGCGAAGGTACTGCCGGGTCCGGCGCTGACCGCGCAGTCGATCTCCTTCACTTCCAAGCCGTCCAGCACACTCGTGAACACCACCTATAGAGTGACCGCGAAAGGCGGCGGTTCGGGTAATCCGGTCACCTTCAGTTCCGGTTCCCCGGATGCGTGCTCCGTCTCCGGCGCCACGGTGACCTTCATTAAGCCGGGCGACTGCGTCATCGACGCCAACCAGGCCGGCAACGATAAATACTCGCCCGCGCCCCAGGCCCAGCAGAAGATCATCGTGACCGCGATACAACCAGGTCCACCCAAGATCGAACTTGATCCGGCGGGGACGCTCAACTGCGGCCAGGCCGACGTCGGCACTCCGGTGCAGTGCCAGGTGACGATTACGAGCACCGGCGGCACAGCGCTGGACATCACTCGCGTGGAAATCACCGGGCCGAACAGCGGCGACTTCGTCTCCTTCGTCGGCAACAACTGCGCCCACCCGCTCCCCCCCGGCCAGCGCTGCGTGCTGCCGGTGCACTTCACGCCGTCCCAGTCCGGCGACCGGACCGCTACCCTCGTCATCCACCAGAACCTCCCGCCACCGGACCACGGCACCCCGCTTGAGCTCACCGGCACCGGCACCGGCACCTCACAACCGTCACAGCACACCCTCACCGTGGTCGTGACAGGCGCGGCGGGCACGGTGACCAGTGTTCCATCCGGCATCGACTGCATCAGCACCAGCACCAGCACCAGCACCAGCACCTGTAAGCAGTCGCACTCCTTCAATGACGGCACCATCACGCTGACTGCCAATGGCCACGATAGTTACGTCTCCTCGTGGGACGGCGCGAAGTGCACCGACGGCACCGGCAGCACCGGCGGCACTAGCGACACCTGCACCCTGCAGCTGGGCGGCGACACCACGGTCACCGTCAACTTTAACTCTAACGTCACATAACGAAACGACGCTTACAGCGCCGCGAACCCTTCCCGCCAGGACAAGTACGCGGGACCCAGTTCAGCTCCTTCCGCGCATAGTCGATGGACGCGCCCGGCACCCAGGAGGAGGAGGACGGCCAGTTGCGCCGCTGGGTAGTCTCAGCAGGCGATGCCGACTATTAGATTAGGAAGCAGAGAACTCTCGTGCTGATGGCCGAGGTCTTCAACATAAACTTGCCGCAGAAATAGAAACCGTGCTTTCGGTAGAATACAAGCTGCCGCGAATCGTGACCTCACAGAATTTAATGCAGTTATGAATCAGACATTGAACCCAAATGAGCGTGTACTTGGCTGTTAAGCGCACCTTCCTTGATATTGCAGAACAGGGTTAGCGTGCTACTCGCTCCGTGCGCACGGAGCGGCGGATTTGACAAGGGGCGGCGGCTCGTACGCTTGCCCGCGATCGGGCTGCCCTTTGGGCCTGCCCGCTTCAGCCCGATGAGAGCCGCCGCGAGGGTTCCCTTGTCAAATCCGCCGCGGCCACGGCAACTCTCTGTGTCTTCCGCGGCCCGGCTCGTCTTTGCCTTTTCGCGCCAGCCGACCGGCGCCGGCCCGGCCGTAGCGGGAGCGGCAGCGTGAGCGAAGGCACGGGCGCCGAGTCGGCGGCGCGAGCGGCCCGGCGGGCCGCCTTGAAACCGTACAGAAAGTTTTCACACGGCAGGCCCGGTGAGGTTGTCCGGTGAGGTCTGGCAAGGCTGTCGGCAAGGCACAGGGCCGGCCTCCAGGCTTGGCCTGCCCCCGCCGACGCTTTCTCGCATCTACCCGGGCCAGCCAGCACGCCATTCGACCCTCGCGCCGTGGGGCAGGATGGATGTACTTAGGAGCCAGTCGAGAAGAGCCGGAACGTGAAGCGTGTGCTGATCACCGGGATGTCCGGGCAGGCAAGAGCTCGCTGCTGCACGAACCACCGCCCGCGGCTACCGGACCGTCGATACCGACTACGGCGACTATTACCAGATCATCACGGCGAAAGCCTGTGGCGCGAAGACCGGATCAGGGCGCTGCTGTCCAGCGCTCCCGACGAGCTCCTGGGCGTGCTGTTCGTCCAGGGCACGACCCGCAACCAGGTGCTCTTCTACCCCGTTTCGACCACATCGTGCTGCTCAGCGCACCACCCGAGGTCCCGACCGAGCGGCTGGCCACACGTGCCACCAAGCCTGAAGTTGCACAGTCGATCCCGCTCCGTCAACTCTCAGCTTGGATCTAGGCAGAAGAAACGCGGTAGCGCGGCTGTGCTGCGCAGATGGGCGGCTCACTGAGGAGTACCGTGCGAGGCGGATCAACAGGTCGGCTCATGCTTCACACTGCTTGTTTGGGTCAGGCGCGGATGGTCCGCATATGATCGCCGAAGCTGGAGGCAAGGCTTGCAAGAATAGCCTTACCTTTAATTGCTGACGCGAGAGATGGCCTGCCGATGATTCCTGTTTCAGTAAATGCCTCCATTCCCAGAGTTACGAAACCGGTTCGATCGTCTGCAAGATGGTCTGCATTTAGATATCCATCTTTAACCGATTCGGGATAAGCATGGAGCAAAATAGAGGTTTCCAGCTCGCCAGCATGCATGTCTTCGTGGTCGGTTGTAACAAGTTCTGCCGCTGAACGTGCGGAAGCCCAATGGGGACTCTCAGGAAAGAGAGCCATGTGACGTCCGGAAACACTGGCTTCCTGAACGATGTTCCGTAGAACATAATTTCCGCCATGTGCGTTTATTAGAACCAGCGTTTCCACTCCTGACTGTTGAAGCGATTGAAATATATCAGCGATAAGATGGTGAAGTGTTCTTGATGAGATACTTACGGTTCCCGGCCATGCTTTATGTTCATGTGAGCATGAGATCGTTACCGGTGAAAGCTGAAGGACGGAATAACTGTCAGCGATGGTCTCGGAGATGATGCATGCGATAAGAGTGTCAGTAGTGAGGGGAAGATATGAACCATGCTGCTCAAAACTGCCTATAGGCAATATCGCAATAGCCGGATGCGTGTCGCTTACGTCGACTGTAGTCTTAATCGGTATAAGGTGACCCATATGGCTCTTACTTTCTTGCAGACATTCCGGCGAGCTGGCTGCGCAATTCTTTCACCTCTGCCAGTTGGGAGGCTGGTTCAAGGAGATTGTACGCCGACATGAGCTGAGCATGGACACGAGCGGAGCCTGTGGTGCGGGCTACAGCTAGAGCTTCTGTTGCTGCCTGACATGCTGTCTCAGCGTCGTGGCACACCGCAGCGGCTGTGGCTAGCCGAGCAAGACAGAGACCCCGATCGCGGGTTTGGAGGTCGGACGGCCAGGTGCTGAGGCTGTCTTGGAAGATTTCCACAGCTACTGTGGGCTTGGCGAACTCCACCCAGGACATACCAGCTTCCATTGTGACGTACGCGGGTGTGCAGTACCTGGCGTGCTGGTTGGCCGGGCTGGCATCCTGTTCGGCAGAGTATTCGAATGCTTCGCCGATGTCACGTTCGAAGTTGGTTTTTTCCGCTAGTAGCGAGTAGGCCCTTGCTCGTGTACGAAGAGACACGGCACGGATCTTAGGTGCCAGATTGTTGGCGGCAACAAGCGCCGCGTTCGCTAGCCCTAGACCGTGACCGGGCATTCCCGCCTCGGTAATAATATTGCTTTTCCGCATCAGGGTGTACGCGACAAGCTGATAGTCGCCTATCTCTTGAGCGTAGTCGAGAGCCTTGTTAGTCCAATATACAGCCGCTTCCGTATCACCGGAATCCTGAGATATCCAGCCGTAGAATTCAGCAAATTTAGCGCCGATGAACAGGATCTGCGTCCGATCAGGTCCATGCGCCACCTGGCACATCTCATTTATGGCCAGTAGTTGTGGGTAAATAAATGACCTTACATATCGCGGGCCGGTAAGAGAATCGGCGGCTACGTGTTCCTTGCGAATGTTCGACAGGTAGGCCAGTACCTCTGGCGTCGGGCGGCTAAGGGCACTCTGCGGCGGAATGTGCGGCACGACGAGGCTGCCGACGCTAGAAGGACTACTTGTGAGACCGAGTTCTTCGTCTGTGGACCGGTACAGCTCACGAAGGATGGGTCTGTACTGATTAGGTACAGAACGTCGTTCGTTCTCGAACATCGACAGAAGAGTGCGCAGGCTGGAGCGGACCGGCAAGTCGATATTCATCGAACGTGCAACTGCCTCGATACGGACGATGGCTTGCTCCTGCGACCAGCCCTGTCGAAGGCGAGCTTGCTTGAGCGGGTGTACATGATCTTCCATCGCCAGCTCCTGTGCCGGGACCTGTCCGTTCAGTGCATTCGGGCCTTGGTTCGAGTATGCCTCGCGTTTCCGCATGTCCTGGTCTATTAACGCGGAATGTTAAGGCTTGTTAAGACCCGTAACGTAGCGCGCTGCCCTTCAAGTGCCTTGCTATTGAGATGTGATCCCAACTGGGACCACATCGACAGGAAGTCCCCCAAGTGAAAAGGGGGAGAACCGTGATCAACGGTTGATCACGAGACAGAAGGGAGAGCCTGATGAAGCTCTACGTGGACACGAACGGCAAGCAGGTGTCGGTGACGAAGGACCCGGTGGCGAAGAACGACGGGCAGAGCGACCGTCAGAAGACCGAGCGCGGGACGGGCCGTCCCATGTGGTCGACGCAGGTGTTCGTCCTGGACGACGACGGCGGCGAGGTCATCACCGTCACAACGGCTGGCGAGAAGCCGAACGTGAAGGTGGGACAGTCCGTGGCCGTGTCCAAGCTGGAGGCCCTGCCCTGGGCGACTAACGGGCGCAACGGCGTCGCGTTCCGCGCGGAGGAGATCAAGGCGGCCGGAGGCCTTTCGTCGGTCAAGACCGGCTGACCTGGCACCTGTCATGGGTGTCACCTGGAGTGCTTGTTCACGTCTGACGCTTAAGCGTCAAAGGACCCGCCGAGAAGAAGAGGGAAGGCCCATCGTGCTGACGCTCGGCCAGATCATCAGGGAGATCCAGCACGCTGCTGCTGCCCTGCCCACCGACGCGCTGCGTCACGAGATCGAGATGAGTCTCGACGTCCAGGACGCGGCGATCGACCTGTACTACACCATCCCGCCCGGCGGCCGGACGGTGGAAGACCTGATCATCGCCAACAGCACCGTCATGGTCTCGGTCCTGACGACCGCCCTGTACGTCCGGGAACTAACCACCCGGCCCGCGGTCACCAGCGTGGCCGTCGTCATTACCCCGAACTAGCCCGTACGACGCCAGGGCCAGGAGGAGTCGAAGTCCCCCTGGCCCGGCTGGGGCTCAGGCAAAGCCCCCTATCACGCAAGCAACCTGTCAGAGAGGAAGTTGCGTCATGCCTAACTCTAACCGCGGCTTCGGCCGTGGCAACGGCACGATCACGGTCATCCAGGAACCGGTCATGCGGGCCTACCGCCGCAAGGCCAAGATCGTGTTCTACGTCACCTGGGTCATCACCGCCGTCCTGGCCGCCACCGTCGCCGCCAGCAGATGGCACCCCATCATCGCCCTGCTTGCCGGCCTGGCCTGCGGGTACATCCTCGGCGCTGCCGCCGGGGGCATCGTGGCCGCCTGGCCCGTCCTCCGCGCCATCTGGTGGTGGGCACCCGAGACCGTCATCACCGGCAGCCTGGTCTTCGGCTGGATCGAGCTCGCCGACCACACCACCTTTCCCATCCGGCTCACGGCCACCGCCGCAATCGTCGGCGTCCCCGCCGCCATCAAGCCGGTCCGTACCCGCCTGCACCAGGTCACCTGGTGCCTGGTCACCCGGCACCGCATCCGGACCAGCTTCTCCGAGTTCATCATCAAAAACCGCACCGGCAGCCTGCCGCTGATCTTGTGGGCACGCCCCACCCCTGTGGGAGAACGCGTGTGGATCTGGCTGCGCCCCGGCCTGTCCCTGGATGACCTGCTCGACCGGCTCGACAAGATCGCCGTCGCCTGCTGGGCCACCGCCGCCCTGGCCGAGGCCGCCTCCCGGTCCAACGCCGCGTTCGTCCGGCTCGACATCAAGCGCCGCGACGTGCTGACCGGCACCATCACCTCACCCCTGCTGGACATGATCAAGTCCGGCTCTCCCGCCACCGAGCGGGACACCGCCGAGATCCCGACCGCGCTGGACCTGCCCCAGGTCCCGGCCACCGAGGTCATCCCCGTCCGGCCGACACCGCTCAAGCGGCCAGACCACTCAAGGACGCCTGCCCCGGCGTCACCACCGGCCCCGGCTGCCAGCGACGGCAGCGACATCACCGACTGGATCTGATCCAGCCCGGTACCTGGGGCCATCCGCCACCGGGCCGCTTCTTCCCTGCGGCCCGGCTGGCACCCATCACCCCCGCGCGGAGGAACCCCACGCCACGGCCATGCCCGGCCTGGGGTTCCCCCGCCTCCCCTCAAGGAGAACCGCCATGACCGGCCCCGCAACTGGCACTGTCCCGGTCGGGCCGATGCTGTCCATGTTCGATCCCATCCACGTGGGCAGCGACGAATTCGGCCAGCCCTTCTACATCCGCCTGATCTACAAGAACCTGCTCGCCGCAGGCGAACCCGGCGGCGGCAAATCCGGCCTGCTGAACACCGTGGCCGCCCACGCCGCCCTCTCCGCCGGCAGCCGCCTGGTGCTGTTCGACGCCAAAGACGTCGAGCTGGGCATGTGGGACCAGACCGCCGACGAGTTCGTCGGACCCGACATCGGCCGCGCCATCATCACCTTGCTGCGGCTGCAGAAGGTGATGGAGAACCGGTACGCCTGGCTGCGCGCCCACCGCCGCCGCAAGATCGAACCCGCCGACGGCCTGTCCGTCATCACCGCGATCTTCGATGAGATCGCCGTCTTCTCCACCGTGCTGGGCGCCGAGCACGAACAACGCCAGTTCCTGTCTTTGCTCCGCGACCTGGTGGCCCGCGGCCGCGCCGCCGCCATGCCGGTCGTCGCCGCCACCCAGCGGCCATCAGTGGACATCATCCCCAAGAGCCTGCGGGACCTGTTCGGCTACCGCGCCGCATGCCGCTGCACCTCTGCCGGCTCCTCCGACATCATCCTCGGCGACGGCTGGTCCGGCGCCGGGTTCTCGGCCACCGACATCAGCCCGGTCAACCCCGGCGAAGCGCTGCTGATCGCCGAAGGCGGCATCCCGCAGCGGATCAAGGCCGCCTACCTGTCCGACACCGACATCCGGGCCCTGGCTGACTACGCCGCCTGGACCCGCCGCACCCAGCGGCTCACCCCCGCCACCCCCGCAGGCCCGGCTGCCGCCGTCGCCTGACCCCAACACCCGGAAAGGAACCAGCCGTGCTCTACACCACCCATCCCGAGGCCCGGCAGGCATTCACCCGGTCGCTGCGCGAGCTCGCCGACCACATCGACCGGCACCGCGCCCTCCCCGTCCCCGCCTACGGCGCGACCATCCTCCTGCACGCCGACGCCGCCGACGACGGCGGACGCGCCCAGGTCGACTACATCGCCCGGCTCCTGGACGCCCAGGTCTGCGACGAGACCGCCACCGGCGGTCACTACAGCGCCGCCCGCGCCTTCGGCGTCATCGGCTACCAGATCACCGCCATCCCCGGGCCGGTCATGGCCACCCACCGCGCCCTGTGGACCTACCACGGCTCGGTCACCCCCGACCCCGCACCCGACACCTGGACCTGACGCTTAAGCGTCAATCACAGAAAGACCCCCGACCATGCCCATCACCATCCTGGATTACGTCAAATCCGTCGTCGGCGACAAAGACCTCTACACCGCCGAGGACTGCCTGGCCTCCGGAGTCGACATACTCGGCGGCTGCCAGGGCTGCCAGGCCACCATCGCGGCCTACAACGCCTACCCCTCCACCTCCGGGTACTGGCGCTGCGCCGACTGCATCGGCGAGGACGGATACGCCACCGTCGCCGACTTCACCGCCGCCGAGCTCACCACCTGCCCGGCATGCGGCAGCACCGACAACATCAGCGAGACCCGCGTCACCACCGGCGAGCGTACCGAAGGCTACGCGCTCGAATGCGGCGACTGCGGCGAGGTCTGGCAGCCATGAACACCGCCGCCCTTGAATGGCTGGACGTCAGCTTTGACGCTCGCCGCCGCAAGGCCGTGGACCGTGATTTCCGCATCGGTCCGATGTTCACGCTCAAAAGCGCCATGGATTCGGGCGAGACGATGCACGTCTGTGCCGCGGACTATGAGGACCCCCTGAGGTGGTGGCTATGACCACCACCTCGACGGCTCACTACTACGAGCTGCTCGGCGTCGCGCCCGACGCGACCACGGCACAGATCAAGTCGGCCTACCGAAAGCTCGCCAAGAAATTTCACCCGGACGTCAACGACAGCCCCGATGCCGCTGACCGGTTCCGGGAGATCACCGAAGCCTGCGACACTCTCACCGACCCCGACCGGCGCCGCCGCTACGACCGGCTCCACGGCACCCGCACCGGAACCTCAGGTACGAACGGCCCATGGGGCGAGAATGCCAGCTCCGGCCACCGCACACACGCCAACGGCTCCGCTCGCGGCAAAAGCTTGTTCGACGGCGCTCAGGATTCTTATGGCGGGGTCGGGCTAGCGGCACCGGGGATGCCGATGCGGGTGTAGCGGGCGGGCGGCTGGCGGGTTTTTCGTTGGCGGCGGCGCCTTGCCGACGGGGCGGGCATTGCGGGGTT
>WNGJ01001276.1_pt1 | contig 24566 bp, 26 predicted proteins | sample 5400611 | NCBI WGS metagenome assembly WNGJ01 (sample SAMN13153375, study PRJNA577476) | soil metagenome | isolation source: 40 cm soil or saprolite under Garry oak tree replicate 1 | place: USA:California | collected 2016-06-15
AGAGCAAACACACGGTTGACGGATTGAATCCGCAGCCAGCGTGACTTCACCACTTGATCAGCAAATTCTCAGACGGCCAGTCTTCGTCGCTTCGTTCAGGGCGTACGGATGAACAGCATTAGTCCCGGGTGGTCGGCAAACCAGAAGTTGGCAAAGTCCGGCCCGGAATTTTATCCCATGTCCGACGACTGGAGACTTGTCATTCCTGTCCGTCAGGTCAAGCGCAGACTATTACAGGTAAGTCCAGTTACGCTTTTGCGGTGAGCGGTTGCCGCTCTTGGGAAGGTGGTCGCTCACGGCGTCCTTCCGGCTGTCCAAGCAGGTTGCCTTGCTGGACAGACGCAGTATTCAGTTTTTCGCCTGCTGATTGGGCAATGGAATTTTAGGTGAAAATCGCGCCAGAGCCGGATTCGGCCTAATGTTTCCCATTCCAAACACAGCATCCACCTCGGCGCCGACCACGTGGCTCTTCCAACGCGCCGGGTAACCGCATCGTGCTTTCCGTTTTAGCACCTCAATTGATGGAAAGCTCTGGTTTAGCAAACGCCCCAAAAGTTCCGTTAACCTGTGCACGTGAGCGGTCGCTGCGCGGTTCTTCTCCTTCTAGATATGCCAACGTGGTTTCCAGTGAAGAATGCCCAAGCCGTTTTTGAATCGTTCGGGCGTCAACCCCGGCCCTGTGCTGAAGCGTTGCGTAGGTCTTGCGGAATTTGTGCAATTTGAACTCACCCACTAATCCCGCCCGCCGCGCCAAATCTTTCAGCTTTCTTAGCATGTGCCCGTCCCGCTTGCCGTCTGCTGTAGGGAATATCAAGTCACCCTGAGTCGTTAGCATCTTTTCCTTGAGGGCAGCCAGCAGGTAGTCGGGGACCGGAATTTCGCGCTCTTCAAAATCTTTCGGCGTCCAGTTTGGCTTGGCGGTTACGCGGAACAATCGGTCCACATAATCAACTTCATTCCAATGCGCGTTGGCTACTTCCTGCTCCCTGCACCCCGTACAAAGGTAGAATTGAAACAGCAGCCACTCCTCCGGTGTAGCCGCCGCGAAAAGTGATTTCAGTTCATCGGGCCGATACGCCCGAACCTCTTTTGCCGCGTAGCGAACCCGCACGCTAACGTCCTTGATATTGAAGTGCCGCAGGAAGGTCACCACCTCAGCTATCCGGTTGCTAACGGTTCGGTCGGATAGTCCCTGCTTGCGAAGGTAAGCGATGAAGTCATATAGGTTCTGGTTGTTTATCTCGGACAGTGGCTTATTGCCAGTGGCCTTGTAGAACTGCTGAAGAGTAAAGCGGTAACCGCGTGCGGTGCGACGGTTCCTGATCGCAACGTTCGAAACGTAGCGGTCAATGGCCGCGTCCATCATCAGGCCACTGTTTATCGGCTTAGGTGTTGGGATGGGCTTAGGCGCGGGTGGTGTGTACTCGCCCGTGAATAGGTCAATTTCCCGCCGCATGGCCGTGGCTGCGGCCGTCTGGTAATTTTGAAACCCGGTTAGAGTCTCCCAGCATCGTTTGCCGTCCCTTAAATATCGGAGCACAAATATCGTGCCCATTGGGTACTGCCCGGTGGGTGTGGTTTGGATATACTTGCGCGTGCCGCTCTGGCGAACATACAGCGAAACATTTTTCTTCATGGTATTAGCCTCATGAGCTAATACCGAACGGCCCGTGAAATCAGAAATTCAGCCGCCCGAACGTTAGCCGTTTGGGTAGCCGCCTGTTTCGCAGCCGGGAAAGGTAAGAGATTCAACGTCGGTTATAGTCCCTCCCTCTCCGCCACGTCCCGCCTGCAGAGAGCCCGATCAGATTCGTCTTCGGTCTCCCGGCGGATGAAGGACGTCCAGGGGCAATCGGCTCTATGAGAGCAAGCAAGGTCTCCGAGGTGCGGACGGTACCAGCTCACTGCGTCCGGAGCTTTCTCTCTGCAGATCTTTTCGACAATGAATCTGCTGATCCATAACGGTCGCTCCCGATAACAAGTAATCCCAAGTAATGATGAGCGAGGCGCAGAGACCGGAGTGGTGAGATTTGTTTGGCTGACTCTCCAGCCGCCACGCGCAGGATGTTCTTGCCCAGGAACCGGTCCGCCCTGGTCGCATTTTGGCTATGCGATCGAGATCTTTGGTTGCTCCTCGCGGTTCCGCCGTGCTCCCGGATCCAGACTCTCTATCGCAAACGACAAATGGCAGACTCTGAGATTCATTGCTTTCTCAAGCTGAGCGACGCCGTTTCTGTAGTCGGGCCGAGAAGCATACTTCTGGAAGTCATGTCGGCTGTTCCATTCAGTGTTGTGTCGCTCACTTTGCCGTGGAACGTAATCTCAACGGATGCCATTGGGAACTGATTTTGACCGGAAAATGTCAGGGAATCCTTGGAAACGACGCCGGAAGAAATTGGCACCTGAACGCGGCCAGCCTGAGGCGGAGTAAAGACAAGCGTTCCGGTGATAGCGTCCCCATTTTGGTTCAAGGTCAATTCAGCAGGTCCCTGCCACTTGTGTCCGCGTTTGTCAGTGCCTTCGATTGATCCCCTCCACACTCCCGAAACATTTGGACGAGACAGCCACTTGCAGCCGACAGTTTGGATGATTGCAAAGCACAAAACCAACATCAGGATCGGGCGTTCTTTGCGCATGTTTTCATCCTCCGCAGCGCGGGACACTCGTGAGCAATCGCGCAGCATAGACGAAGTAGTGGCACGCGCTTTCGGGGAAGACAGCCAGTTGAGATGCCTTCCACAAAGGAGCATAATACCTCGAACCCGGCAACACCTCACGCCGGGCTCGCGCCGCCAGCCATTCGTCGGAAATATCCACAAAGATGTCGGAGGCTTCCGGCCTGTTCGTAGAGTCCCGGTTGTACCCACAATGGCGGCTGAAGGTTCTCGCAGTGTCTTCCGCCTCAACGCTGTTGACCGGCGTGGCAGGAAAATCGATCCATCAGTGCTTGCGGCGGCTGAAGGAATTTATTCGAGGGCACTTGAACACGGTCTGAAATTGCTTCGTGATCCTGCGGTGGTCACGACTGCGCTGGAAGAAATCGCGGCGACGGTCTCGCGGGTGATAAAGGCCAAAGATCCACCGGGTGACCCGGCGCAGGTTCGCGACCTGCGGGCGTATATGTTTCGGGCCTTCCTGAGGCACGTGAATCGCCTGAAGCGCAAGGAGCTGACGGTGGTCAGCCTCAGCGAAGCTGGCCAGAGATCAGCGCCGCCGTGGGCCGACCCCTCACGGCAATTCGAAAGCAAGATATTGCTCGATGAATGCCTAGCCCAGTGCGACGTCGTAGCGCAAGACATGGCCTGGCGGCGGATGCAGGGACTCTCATGGGAGGAAGTCGGCAAGGTTCACGGTCTGTCAGCTCACGCGGCCGAGGCAAGATTCAGCCATGCGCTGCAACAGGCGCGGGAACGACTCAAGATTTGAACTAGGAAATTGGCCATTGCTATGCAAACTTAGGCGACCGAGTGCCTGACGGGTTAAGGTCGGCAACGCGAGCCAATGCGCAACAAAGAGCGAAAGGAAATTAACGAGGAAGAATTCTTCGGCTTCGCCAAGTCTTATCTTTCGGAGGCGTTTCCAAACCCGCAACGGATCGACTGTCCACCCGATTGCGAATTGATAGGGTTGGCTGAGCACCCCAGCGGGGCCGATCCGTCTGTCAGCCAGCACCTCACATGCTGTTCCCCCTGCTTTAATCGGTACATGGAAATCCTCGCCGACTTGAAGCGCAGAAACGCGGGATAGCGCCTTTGCGCGAATTTCCGATTCAATGCAGTGTATCGAGAAGAACGGAGGGACGGACCCGGAGCGCGTGAGCAAGCTCAACGATGTTAAAGCATAACGGTGCGGCAGCGGCCTTACGCCGGACGAGGTCTCGATACTGAGAAACCAATAGCTTAGCGTCTAGACCGTATGCGTCGACTTTCTTCCTTTTCCAGAGGGCGCTGACTTCACAGAATCGGAACTGCACCTGACGTGCATCGTCAGGTCCGAGGAATGAGCTGCTCCCACGATTGCTACCTCCTTTGGGAGCTTTCGCAAAAGATGTCCCAAAATAACTCACACTCAATGGAAGGCGACTGAATTGTTAATCCCTAGGCATCGATGCTTTCCAAGGTTCAGGGGACGAAAGCATCGCGGGACTTTCTGTCATTCACGCCACTACTACAGCCCTCCGGCGGCTTTCGTCAAAACAAACTGCTCGCGACGGTCACACGCAGTGGGTTCCCTGGTTCCATACACAGATTTTTGATTTTTCTTATTTGAGCTTTTCTCGCTTTTCCGCCTCTTATAGGGTGAAGGAGGAATTCCGGATTGGCTTTCGGACCGCAAATCGCACCCTCGGCGACCTCTGCCAAACCTGGCTCTACGACGGCTGCGATCCGAAGGCCTTCATCTCCTCCCTCAGGGAGTACGAGCCAATGAACAAGGAGAACAATTGCCAATGCGTTGTATGCAATGTCGAGGCGGCACTGCTCGACTCGTTTAGCACACAAACAGCCCGAAACCACTTCCAGGCGCTTGCCAGCAACTACCCTGTTTTAAGCCACTTCAGCTCGCCGGTCGATCTAGTCGCGCATTTGCACGAGCAAGGCGGCACCGCGAACCACAACGCCGGAAGCGAAACTCTCCACGCAATGATCCACGCAATCATGGAGAGGCCCTTTGAGGAAATCGGGCAGCAATTGCTTCTCCTTGCATTCACACCGGCAATTCACAAGATTTGTCGCGAAGTTTCTCAGCGGTTTCCGTCATTGGCACCCGAGGACATCGCTCAACAGACATCGCTGTCTCTTCTGGAAGCAGCAAAATCCCCTGGAATCGTGCGCCAGAACGGACATCTACTGCTCGCTCTGGTGAGAACGTTCCGCAAGAACACCTTTCGATGGGCGATCAAGGAGGCTCGGATTACCACAACTGGGGAGGGGAACGGGGCGGCGCAGTACCCCGAACAGGTATCGGACGACAATTTAGAGCGTGACTATGCGCTTGAAGAGTTTCTCCGACACTGCCGATCCAGAGGCGTATTGTCCGAGCCCGAACACGAACTGCTCCTCAAGTTCCAATGCGAAGGATTCGAAGCGACCGAGTTGGCGCGACGGAGCCGGGGACTATCGGCCAAGGCAGTACATCATCGTTTGGAAAAGATCCTGGGCCGCTTGCGGCGGGCCGCAGCAGACCCCGACTCGCTCAAACCGGAGCCTTGCTCCATTTCCGAATCGTCGATCTCGCGCAAACGAAAAAAAATTCAACCGAGGCGGGGAATTTCGCCGGGGGTGTGCCCATTTAGTAATAGTGAGAAGGGATTCTCACCGGAGCTTTCCCGCCCGATGCCTCAAGTCGGGACCGATGTGGCGCACGAAGCTGCGTGACATCAGAAGCGTCGAAGCGAGGCATCGAAGTCACCCTCTGACTCGATTGCGACGGGAGCAGGACTCTTCTTCAGCACAAACTCGCCAACCTCTGCTGCTGATCCTGCTCCCGTTCGTCGCTTCGGTAAAAGAACCAATGAAGCCATAAACAGGAGAAGACTATGTCTCGACTTTTGAGTTGGCGAGCAAATGCAGGTGTGCGCGGCCTTGGCCGAGCATTCGCACCGTTCGTGCTGGTGGCCCTGTTTGGTTTACCAGCGTTCGCCCAGGTGGGCGGTGACCGCGTAACGTCATTCCTTTCGAACTCGCTGAGCTACGCCCAAGGTCTCGGCATTTTTGGGGCCGGCTTCCTCGTCATGTGGGCTGTGGCGAACGTCGCCCGCGAGCGTCCTAGTGGAAAGCAGTGGGCTGGAGCAGGCGGCGCACTCCTGCTGTCGTCTGTACTGCAACTCCTCCGCACTTTCGCAGGCTGAATCGTGACGCTTCGACTCAAACCCGTCGCGCGTTCACTCTCGGTGCGAGCTGAGTTCTTCGGCTTGGAACTGGAGGACTGGGGCCTAGTGATCGCGTGGACGATCCTCATGCGATTGATCGGAGACCATATCCATCGCGTGTTTCTTGGTTTCCTGCCGCTTTCAACGATCTTGGCCTACGGGTCATCTGCCGTCCTGCTTCTGCTAATCCGATGGGCGAAACACGGCAAACCGCGTGGTTATCTGATCGCATGGATTCAGCACCAATTCCGCCCGAAGGCGCACAGCGCGCGATGGAGTGATCCACAGTTGTCGTACCTCTTCGAGGATGAACAATGATCCAGCCCTCGACAATTCATCTGCTTGCCGTGCTCATCGGCGCTCTCGCGCTGCTGACGCTCGCCCTCGCCGTATTCTTGCCGTATGGCAGCACTCGAACCGAAGCGCGATCTGAATGCGCGGAAAACGGGAGACAGAAAGTAGCGTCTGCGCTCGCCGGTAGGATTCCCATATCGGAAATCCGTGATGACCTCATCGTGCGTCGCGACGGTTCGTTTTGCGCAGGATGGGAATGCGTGGGAGTGGCAACGCAGTTCGCATCCGCCGAGCGCCTTGAAGCACTGAGCAGTGCTCTGGATGCTTTCATAAAGGGGTTCCGGCACCCAGAGATTGAGCTTCAGTTTCGTTACGTCGTAGATCACGACACACCGCAAGTTCTGCAGGACAGAAAGACTTCCGCCAATTGCGCTAATTCGCCTGCGACATGGCTTGAGGAAAATCGCCTCTCGTTCTGGAGATCGGCCATTGATGCCGGTCAAGTGCGTTCTATCAAGCTCATTGCACTCCTGTCTTGGAAACCCACGCGCACCTGGGAAACTCGTTCGGCAATCTCCCGATTCGCCGCGTCGCTCTGGGATGGCCTTGCGCGGCAGGGCCTCTCAAAACTCCCGAACGTTGTGCGACTCGCATTGAGTGAAGCCAAAACCAAAACATTGGTGCAGCGCAATCGCATAGAACACAATCGTCTGGTTGCCGAATTCAATCAGCTTTTTGGAACGTACCGCATCGGCCTCGAAGGGTTCACTCAGGTACGACGGCTCACCGAGCCCGAGCTGGTTCATCTGTTGTACCGCTCATTCAACCCAGCGGATCGCCAAGCGGCAAATCGCAACCGTGATGTGCAATCGCTACTGAATACAGATTGGTCGGAAGGTGTTCGGTTCCTCGATCTAGGCGGCGTTCTGAAGGCTGTTGTTACCCTTTCGGAATTGCCGGAGGCAACGTTCGCTTCTCTCCCACGTCCTCTGCTCGCCCTGGACTTTCCTTGCGAAATCGTTTTGAGCATCCGAGTGCCCGATCAAGCTGCAAAAGTACGCAAGCTTCGTCGTCTGCTCAAAAAGAGCCTCGCTTTTCAACTGCGCAAGGACGGCAGCCGTCGCCGCGACTTCCAAGCGGCCGCTCTCGAAAAGGACACGGTCGATACGTTGACTTCAGCGGTCACTTCTTCACAAAGGCTTGTTGAGATTGAGTTGGCAGTGATTGTGTCGGGCTCGAAAGTGGCACGCACTGCGGCGGATCGCGAGAAAGCGGAGCAGGAGTTGGCGCAACGTGTTGAATCTGTCTTGCAAGCGATTGGGCAGATGAACGGTGCCCGCGGATACCGCGAAGACGCTGCGCTACTTCCCACGTTCATCGCATTCCTGCCCGGCGTTCAAGGGGTCCGGAAAACGAACCGGGAATTCACCCTGTTATCCGGACAAACGGCCGATTTGGTTCCAATTGAACTGCCATGGACGGGAACTCACGGCGGCACACCGGCTTTCTTGACACGGACACGCGAAGGAACTTTCCTGCGCTTTAATCCGTTCAGCAATGACCTCACGAACGCGAACATTCTTGTGACCGGCAAGACCGGCTCGGGAAAGTCCTTCCTCGTAAAGCAGCTCCTGCTGCAATTGCAGGTCCTCAATCCACGCATTGCGATTGTCACCAAGGGCGCGGATTATCGCGCTTTGATCGAACTTCTCGGCGGCCAATATCGGGAAATCAGCCTCCGCACGAAATTAGTGAAGAACCCCTGGGATCTCAATGGCACCACTCACGAGCCGGATTCCGCGCAGGTCGCGGGTGTGGCGTCACTCGCATTCCATATGACCGGCAGAACTGGCTCCGACGATACGGTCACATTGAACTTTCTGGAAAAAGCCATTCGCATGACCTATGAGCGGCTACTCGCCATCGGCAAGACTCCCCGTTTCTCAGACCTTAAATGGACACTGGAGCACTATCCGTTTGAGAACGCAGTTATTGAGGAACTCGCGCATTTGCTCGCGTTGAAGCTGAATCGCTGGACCGGAGAAGGCGTTTATGCGCAACTGTTCGACCGCGATACAAGCCCTGAACTCACAAAGACGGAAGACATCATCTGCTATGACATCGACGGGCTGAAGGAGTCTTCCGAGCTGCAAGCGGCTGTCGCGTTCACCATCGCACGAGCTATAGACCAACAGATCGGTCGCAAAGACGCGAGTGGAAGCCTTCGGCCCACCATCGCTGTATTCGACGAAGTTTGGGCAATGCTGGCCGATCCTGTTTTGGGAAATCAGATTCTGAATGCCTTCCGAAGTGCGCGCAAGCGGTACGGATCGATCATCGCGGCCAGTCAGGGCATTGAAGACTTCGTGGGCACTGCCGAGTCGCCGCACACGGTTGGTCTCGCGATCCTTCAAAATACCGAGGTCAAGTTCCTCTGCGCGCAGCTGGGAGAACTGTCACGCCTTCGAGAAGTTCTGCATCTTTCCGAACCAGCCTTAGAGGCAGTGAAGGAACTGCGCAATGTTCCAGGGCATTTCGCCGAAACGTATCTTCTCGTCGCTAATCAACCTGAATCGAGCACGGTTATTCAGCTAACGGCGACTCCGTTTGATTATTGGGCCACCACGAGCAATCCAGTGGAAATGGAATTTCGGGAAGGATTCATTAGAGAGCACCCGGAGTTGTCTGCGCTGGAAGGTATTTACAGGCTTGGCTTGGCGCATCCGCAGGGAGTGGCGTCATCAGCGGAAAGAAACCGGAAGGAGACTTATGCAACGGCTTCATAGGAAATCGATCATTGCCGTCTTGATGGCCCCAGTGTTGCTTGTGCCTCTCGCCGCACACGCTTTCTTTGGGACCATGCCCGTCGTTGATTGGACTGCAATAGTCCGCATCGGCCAGCAGATCGGCATTTCTCAAGAGACCCTGAACACCCTCGGTCTGTATGTTCAGCAATACAACCGGATCAATGCGGGCGTTCAGGAAGGGATTGTGCTTGTTCGAGGGAGACAGCTTCAGGGTCTCCTTACCCAAGTCGTCGGAAGCCAATTCCCGGAATTCCAACAACTGCAGCGGGACTTTCGCAATGTCCTGGTTGATCCCGCCACGGTCCGCGGAGACCTGGAACTGACCTACGGAGTCATACCTTCTGCTGACTTCCCACTGATCCGCAAGAGAAGAATTGATGCGGCTGATGCCACTGCAACACTCGGCCTGTTCGATGCTTCGCGGATGGAACTCGTGTCAGAACAGGAAGAGACCGATGCTGATGATATCGAGGTACGTGCGGAAAATGCGAGTCCAGGAGGTGCGGCGAAGCTGGCCGCCGCCGCAAATGGAGCACTGTTGCGGTCTCAAGCCTATGACCATCGCCTCTTGGCCCGGCTGATGCGATTGCAGGCCCTCTCCATCGCGCGCGAAAACTCGATGGAAAAAGAGCAAGAGCAGGTTCGTCAGGCGCAACTGAGCACAGTCTCTAGCATGGTCGGAAGTATGCAATTGTCTTATGGCATTGGCGACAGGGTGGGACACTAATGCCTGACTTAGGCACAATCAGCCGATTTCTCGCGGCTTTGGGTGGTCTCTGGGACCGCACTGAGCAGTACCTGCCGCTTATCCTGGGCATCGCGTTGCCATTAGCTGGGCTGGTGTTCACGTTCAGCATGTTGCAGGCGTTTTTCCAAGACGGCGCGGAAGAAGACTATTTCCGCATCATGTGCCGCTTCGGAATCACGCTGGCGGTTCTTGGCGACTATCGGAGTCTCTTCATGAAATTCAATGTCTTGAGCTCGGACCTGGCGCACCATTTCGGCGATCCGAACAGCTTTCAAAACTTCTTCCAGCAGGTCCAATCGCAGTTCGACAGTCTTAGCGGGGCGATTGTTTTCACTGCACGGCTATCGACGAGCATCGTTACGCTATTGATCCTTCTTTCTACCGTAATTCTGGTTCTGGCTTACATTGGGCTTGTCGCAGCTCAAGCTTTGGCGATCATTCTGCTGTACATTTTCGGCCCTCTGCTGCTCGCCTTACTGCCCAGCCGTCAACTCAGCACCGTCGCGTACACCTATCTGAAGGCACTGCTGCAGGTATTGCTGTGGCCGGCCGTTTGGAGCCTTGTACTGGCGCTATTCACCGGGGCGTTATTGCAGGTGCTTCTCGCTGGTCCGTTCGTTGATCTTGTGCCCGCGATATTGCTGGTTCTGTTGGCCATTCTCCTGACGCAGATCCCGCGGCTCACCGGATACCTGACTAGCGGCGCATTGAATGCGGCGGGTACCACGATTTCGGCGCTAGTAACGGCTGGCCTAGCGTATGCCACTTACAAAGTCGCCGAGACTGGCGCCTCGGCTGTACTTGCGTATGCGACCGGCGGTGCGGCAGTCACGGTTCCCCAGGCCATCGGGTACGTCGCCCGAATCCGAAGCAGCGAGGTCGCCGTCGTGCCACCGCCAGCGAAATTCGCTGCATTACCACCGCCAACAACGGCGTAGAGGTGGAAAAGCCATATGAGCAGTTTCAAATCGGTATCGAGAGATGAAATGCAGCAGACGAAGCTGGAGCTTGGAGATTACTGCGATTTCTACAGCCACTTGGCTGTACAGGCGCGGCGTGCATCGAGAGTCGCCTTGCTCGCGTGTAGTGTTGCGATGGTCGCCATGGTTTCGGGAATTCTGGCGCAGCTCCGGCCACCGATTCTGCTCCGCGTGCAGGACGGCAAAGTGTCTTCCCTGAACGGTTCGGGAGTTGAGGTGGCGGAAACAGCCGCACAGCAACAGCCAAATGACGCTGAAAAGCTGTCATTTGTCAGCAGTTTCCTTGATCGGTTCGTGAACATCGATCCGCTGACAGTCAAGCGCAATACGACCGTAGCGCTAAACCAAATGACCACAACATTACGCCAGCACATCCTTGCGCAACTGAATGAGCAACATTTCGTCGATACGGTGCGTGACAACAACGTCACCGCGACACTGGCGGTCAAGTCAGCAGAAATGGTGTCTGGAGATCCTTATACAGCGGTGGTGTTCGGGCAAAAGCGCATCACGACGTTAATCAATGGCCAGGAGAACAAAAAAGAACTGCTGGTGAAGTATATGGTCCGACTCGCACCCGTGCCTCGCGCGGCTGGCAACAGTTGGACTGGGCTTGAGGTCGCTGACTACAAGGAAGAGGTTCTACAACAATGAGAAGAATTGCCCAGCTCGGGTTCCTGTTCATTGCTGTCGCGTGTCTCGCTCAGTCTCAAGCTGGTAGCATCGCGCAGCAACCAGGGGCGACTTCTAACGGCGGCGATACCGGAGTCGTGACGCTGGTCAGGCCATATGCGATCTCCACCGCTCCGCACTTTGCAGTGTTGGTTCAGTTTCCGAAGGCGGACTCGATTCGGCGCATTGCACTCGGGGACAGCAACTACTTCCTTGCCGAAGCTGACAAAGATGATCCGCATTACGCTATCGTGAAGCAGATTCGAGCATCAGTTGAAAAAGGCAAGCCGCCAGTCGAGACCAACATGCTCGTGTACATGGCCTCAGGGCGGGTCGTGAACATCATGCTGAAGGCCGGAAAGTTGGCGGAAACAGCGTACTCGGTTGACTACCAAGTTCCAGAGACTCATGTCCCGCACGATCCCCCGGCTCCGGCGGTCTCGCAGGAAGCGATTCAAAAAGCGAAGCGAGAGCAGGCCCGAAGAGAGCTTTCCGAGAGAATGCTCGATGAGGTGAAAAAGAATCCCCAAAAACAGCCCGGCATAGCAGCAGGTGGTCTGACCCTGCACCCTTCCAGGACCGAGCGACTGAATGAACTGGCCCTTGTCTCCTTCGACATCGAGAACACCTCAGCAGCCGTTGTTGACCTCGAAGAACCTCAGATTAACTTGGTGACAGCAACGGAAAAAGGCAAAGATCGGAAGAAAGGCGTGCCTGCGAAAGTGGAGCCTGTTCAGCTTGCCGAATCCGTTGTCTCACTGAAGCAGCTTCCTCCTGGCGCACACGCTTTCTGTTTGGTCGCATTTAAGCCACCGGTCCACGACAGCGACCAACACGTTGTGCTGTCGGTCTCTAATCGTGCTATGGCAGATCAGCCGGCCACTTTTCGCATTGAATAGGTTCTTACGGAGCAACTGACATGGACAATCCGTCGAAAGCAACAGTCATCGAGCCAGACGACCCCGCGCAAGTAAAAGACAACGAACGCGACCAAGAGCTTACTGCGCACGCACTCGACGGGATTCATGGAGCGGAAAGACTTAGCGGCTTCGGGCGTTTCGCGACAAAAATGGAGACCATCTTCCGGGGCTCCCAGGCACCGCAGGCATCGAAGTCGGCAGGGCACCTACGAGCAGCCCCAATCATGATGTCCGCTGGGGTGCTGTTACTTATCGCAACGGGCTTGCTATTTCTTTTCTCGAAACCCGAGAGTGCCGTGCCTAGCCACTTCCATCAGCCCACGGGACTCAGCGGGGCGGACAGCCAAAAGCGTGTCGCTAGCGTCGCTGATGCTCAGGCTCCCGTAACCGAGAACCAGCTCGTCGGCAGCGATACGTCCGCAGGTGCGGAGCAGAAGAAAGCTAGTTTGCAGAGCGGGAGTGGCAGCCGAGATATGGCCGCTATGAGGCGCTTGGGCGTCGCTGGCGATGAAGCGAGTATGAGCAATCAGAACAATATTGCGCCACAAGCTGCCACTAATGAATTACAGACAACAGCCACGGTGTTCACTGCTGGCATTCCCTCTGTCCCCGCGACAACCGCACTGAACACCGCTGCACAACCGGGACGGCCACAGCTTCAACTTCCGGCAGGAACGGAGATCGTGGCGCACACGACAAACGCGATCAGTAGCGGGTTGGAATCGCCGGTTGTCGCTATTGTGGACCGGAATGTCGAACTGAACGATTCCGTGTTGATCCCGCAAGGCGCGCGAGTGGTCGGCTACACGGCAGGGGCTGTAAAGGACCGAATCAATGTGCGGTTCACTTCTGTGTTGCTGCCCAACAATCGTGAACTCGCGATCTCCGGCCTGGCGCTCATGAAAGACGGGAGTGCCGGTCTGGTCGGCAAGGTTCAGGGCAGCGGTCATCCGATCCTGTCCGGTGCCGCCCGTGTTGGCACTGGGGCTGCCGTCGTGGCGACCGAGTTCGCCGGCCAGGGGTCCCTAAATCAACCTTTCTCCCAAGCTGACTACCTGAGGAACCAAATGGCTGCGGAAGTCGCAACCGAGGGGAATCGCCTCTCAAATCGCTTCCAGCAACCGATGACTGTGCAAATTGTGAAAGTGGGCACCAACCAGCCATTGCGGATATTTCTACTGAATGCGCTGGACCTCGGGAACGGACGCAATCAAAATTCGCAGCCAGCGGCGTCCTCCACGTTCGCTAATGCGACGACAGATCAGACCACACCGTCGGAACAATCGCTGGTTTCGGCGCAAACTGCGTACATCCAAGCACTCGAAACGCAATTGGCAGACATGCGCGCTGCCCTCAATGGAAAACAGCCGAATGGACAGCACTAACGAATCTCGCACTTCGATTTCCTCCTCCGGTGAACTGGAGATGATTCTGGCGAGGCACGGCTACATCGCAAAGCCGGACATCGCGAACGTACTGTATCTCGCCCTCCGATTACAGAAGCCGCTGCTGCTGGAGGGTCCGCCAGGTGCGGGAAAAACTCAGGTAGCGAAAGTTTTGTCAGAAACGCTTCAAATGCCGTTGATCCGGTTGCAATGCTACGAAGGGATCGATGAGGCGAAGGCACTCTACCAGTGGAACGAGTCTCTGCAGCGCATTGCGCTCGAATTCATGCGTCAGAGTAGACAAGACGGATCGCAAACGACATGGGCGGAACTGAAGCGGCAGCTTTATAGCGCGGATTTCCTGATTCCTGGGCCGATCCTAAGGGCTTTGCAATCCGACAGCAGGGCCGTGTTGCTGATCGATGAAGTCGATAAGACTGGTCCGTCGTTCGAGGCATTTCTCTTGGAGATCCTCTCGGATTTTCAGGTTTCGATTCCTCAGTTGGGCGCCGTTGTCGCGAGGCATCGGCCGATTGTGGTGCTCACCTCTAACGCCCAGCGGAAATTGACGGATGCCCTGCGCGGACGCTGTTTCCTGTTGTGGATGAATTATCCCGCACCGGATCAGGAGGTCGAGATAATCACGACTCACGCGCCCGCGTTGAAATCGCAGCTTGCTTCTCAAGCGGCCCGGTTCACGGCTGCTGTCCGTCACCTGGGGATGGCGAAGCCACCCGCGATCCGCGAATCACTTGATTGGATTGACGCTCTGACTCTGTTGGGAGCAACGGAACTGACTGCTGACGTGGTTTCCGCCACTTTACCTGTCTTGCTGAAGACCCGAGAGGACATCGACCGGGCCGAGGGAAACGTAGCATTGCTTCTTCAGCGCGCTTGCTGTTAACGCAAGACAAGAAACCACAATCGCCGCAGCAATCACCCCCAAATCTCTTGCAAGAAGGAGTTGGATTTGTCCTCAGCGGTCGCGCCAATTCGACGGTTTCCTTACCTGGTAATCGGTTGGACGTTGCTGGCTCTTATCTCGCTAAGAGCACCTGATCGCATATTCCTAAACCGGACCGAGGGGCTTTGGTTCGGAATTGCCTTCTTGGGAGTCGCACTGCTGCGCGGATCGCGACAGATTAGTCAAAATCTGCCTGTCGAGCTTGGCTTGCTGACTCTCTCGCAATTGCCCCGGAAAGACCAGATGCAGTACCTGGGACACGGCTTTCTGTGGAACCCCCAACGGGCTAACCAAGTGCTCGCTGTCGAGCGCGACAGCGCCGTGATTTCTCGCAGCCGTGGCCCTGGGGATCTTGGCGGAGTGACCACGCTTCACGCGGTCGGACGAAAGGAGGAACAGCCGATCTTTTCACCCCTCAGTGATCTTGAAGGGCACATGCTCGTCGCCGGAGCGACCCGCACAGGCAAGACCTACTATCTGCAGCTCGACGTTGTGCAAGCGATAGAGCGCGGGGATGAGGCCGTCATCTTCATCGACCCCAAAGGCGATTTGGATGTCCTCCATCGCGCCTATGACGCAGCAGTCCGGGCCGGACGCGAAAAAGACTTTCTGTTCTTCTCGCTTGCGTTCCCTCACATCTCCTGCACCTACAACCCGCTGCACAATTTCGTGCTCGGCATGGAGATTCCCGACCGGCTGGCCGGCCTGCTCCCGGGTGGCGGTCAGTCGGAGCCTTTCAAGGCGTTCGCGTGGGAGGTCATCAACGTCATCGCCCAGGCGATGCTGCTTGCGGGAGAGCGGCCCCTGCTGTCGAAGATCGCGCGTTACGCGAAGGTCAACGGAACGCTGGAAGAACTTTTGCCCAAAGTTCCCGAGCAGACGCCAGAATACGAATACCTCTTGGCCCTCATCAAGCATCCGCCGGACCACTACGACAAAATGGTGTCCTCTCTCAAGCCTCTATTGTCGAAGCTCGACACGCCGGACTTTCGCAGCCTGATGTCGATCACCAGCCCGGAACTTGATTGGGATCGTGCCATCCGCAACAAGCGAATCGTGTACATGTTTATGGGCTCGATGATCGTCAAAGAGACCGCCTACGCGATCGGGATGTTGGCCTTGCAGGATCTGCTGAATTTCATCGGGCGAGCCTATGCCTACGAACAAACAAAAACTCCCGTGCGATTGATCGTGGACGAGGTCGGGAGACTGGTGTTTCCGGGGTTCGTCGATCTGTTGTCGCAGGCGGGCGGCCAGGGCGTCATGGCAGTGCTGGCATTTCAGAGCACTGCGGACTTGTTGAGCGTCCTCGGGACAGCGGGGGCGCAGCAGATTCTCGACAACACGAATACCAAGCTTTGGTTCAGGGCCACCGACTACGCGACGGCCAAGGCTTTCGCTGATGTCGCCGGCCAGGGACCGGTGCTCACGAAGCGTGAGTCAGCGAGTTATCGTCCTGTCTTGGACGGCAAGCACGCACCACGCGGACTGGCTTTTGACGCCACTTTTTCTCAGCAATCAACCGAGGCGATCGACAACCTCGTTCGCGAGGACTGGCTCATGAAACTCCCACGCGGGCAGGCTTTTTTGTACGCCAGCGGTTACACGTACAAGACTCGCTTTCCGCTGCTGCCGGAACCGAAGCACCGCTTCCCATTGGAGAAGGCATGAAACTGCTCTCAATTGGCGCATTTGTCCTGCTTGTAGCATCTGCCGCTTCGCTCGTCTCTGGTGGACAAAGCAGCAAAATTCTCCAGCAGAGTTGGTTGCAGGCGGCGGATGTTTTGCCCGAACGAACAATCAACGAATTGGAAACGGTGATCCCCGCCTATACGGAGCGCGTGTTTGGGTTGTTCCCTCCGACACTGCGTCAAAATGTGGTGGCCAGGATGTGGAGTGCCGTCGAACTCATGACGTTGCGCCTGCTGCTGGCTTGGCATCTGGCACCGGCGTTCCTAATAGCCGGCGTGATCGGGTTTCTTGAAGGCTCTTGGGCACGGTCGAATCAAAAAGGCCTGGTAAAGATTCACTCGCCGATGCGGTTCAGTCTGGCATTGGCTGGGGTGGGATTGACTCCCGCGGCGATTCTGCTGTGGGCGACCGCGCCCCTTAGGGTGCCTGTAATCGTCGTCGTCTTATTTGTGTCCACATTGGCAATTTTCAGTATTCGCAACCTTATCGTCCATGCGCCAACACAGTTTTAGCAGGAGGAATCCACCAATTCGCCCAACACAGCATGATCGAATTCAGGGCCCGCATCCCATGCATTGCCGCTCACAAAATCTCATTCTCGTAGCGATCCACGACCACTGCGTTCTTGGAGTGTGGACAAGGATGAGTATTCGATTTTGCGACCGCACGGAGGTGCTGGACGAACGAGCAGAAGAATTCCTGAAAAGACTGGCCCACCTCGGCGGCTATTGCACGGCCGATCAGGCACAACGAATGGCCCTCGCCAATTCGCCCAGGCGAGCGCTTTTCCGGCTGGACTCTTTGGAACGTTCAAGGTTCCTGCGGCGGGTCTTTCTGCACCCGTTTGTCTATCAGATTACAAAGTCGGTCACGCGGCTCATGGAAGTGGATTGGATGGCGAGGCGCCGTCACCCCGTCGAGACCGTGCGTCGCCGGTTGTTGGCGGTGAACTTTTACCTCGAAGCGACGGACTGGCCCGCCCAATTCTTTTGTGAGCATGAGGACAAAGTCGCCGCGTTTCGGAGGATCGGATGTCCTCCGAATGTCCTGCCCAGACGTGGCGGGCAGCCCTACCTGTGGGAGGATTTTGTTCTCGACCTCGGTGACGGCAGCTTATGTGTCTCAGTCGTGGATCGAGCCCATTGCAATGCACTTCTGCAGGCATTGACGCTCGTGAGGCGGTTCGCAGACTGCCGGTTGCATCTTCGTGAGCGTCTGTCACTTGTGGTCGCAGTTGGCTCCGAAACTCGTCACCGCTTGTACTCGAAAGCAGCAAGGCACCCAAAGGTAATAGAGCACACGCGCGGCGTATCCGAACTTTTTAGTGCCTACGAAGTGAGTACCCCAGTTCCACGCATGGCTGTGTTGACCCACGAGTCCGAGATCCACTCCGACAACTTAATTCGAGGAGGCCATGAAAGGCCATGAAGCTGACGGGCACAATCTTGAGGTGCTTGGCTCGCAAGGTCAACTCCGGCGGGAAGGAAACATATGTCACTAACCTGCTGGTTTTGGACCCCGACAATAGCACTGGGACAAACTACGCGGTCGAAGTATGGGATGAGAAACCCCATGATCTGCGCCTGATGTCCGAGATCGCACTGACGGTCGTCGGCGTCGTCAACAAAAACAGCGGCGTACCTGCGTTCCGCGCCGTTATCGCGCGTCGGTTCGAAGCTGAGGAAGCCCCGGCTGCGGCGTAGGTGGTTACCGTAGCCGCAGCTGGAGGTGCCGGATTCCTGCTGGCAGTCCGGCGCTAAAGGCGGCGCGGCACGCGCCGCCTTTAGCCATTCCGTTCCCGGTCACCCCCGGGGGTGACCCTCCGGGGGTGACCGCTGGGGTGAGTTAGACACCCCCGATAGGAGCAATTGACAGGTGTCAGAAGCTACTCAATTGGCTGAAAGGGCTCTGTATCGCTTGTCTCTGGACCCGCAGGCGCGGGCGCTCGCTGAGAGGCTGCTCGAAAGATTTCGCGGTATGGTCGGCAGCCTGCCAGCCAGCGCCGAAGATCATCACTCGGAATCCGGTGGTCTGTATGCGCATTCTCTGGAGGTTGGTCTGAAGGCACTGGAGGAGTTTGAGGGCAACATTATTATGGAGCGCAAGCCGGATGGGAGTGTCGATAGTTTTCGGAGTGCCCGGAACCGCCCTCGGTGGCAGTACGCCACGTTCATTGCGGCTCTGTGTCACGACTTGGGGAAGCTCTTTGACCTCGAAGTGCGCGGTGGGGAACAGAGATGGTGTCCGCTCCATCAGCCTTTAGCCGAGTTCCATCGGCGTGCTCGGAGACCCGTCACTGCGAGTTGGAGAGCAGAACGCGAGCATGGGATGCACGCTGTCCTCTCCTGTCTCCTCCTCCACCACGTCATTTCTTGTGAGGATGTTAACTATTTGGGCCTGCCGCGATTGGTACATGTGGCCGCCTGCCTGTCAGAGACTCACGGCAGTGCTGCACAAGGAAGTTCCTTGGCTCGGATCGTGAGCAGGGGCGATCAGTCCAGCGTTGAACAGGCACAGCCCGCAATCGCCGGTCAGCCCGACAGCAAAATCGCTCTTTTTGTGAAGACGGTGCAGGAGTTGATAGCGAACGGAGAGGTAGGAGTCAACATCGTCGGTGGTCAGATCTATGTCGCAAAAGAAAAGACCGCCGTCGTAGTCCCCCTCTCGGTGACTTTAGCCCGAGATCGCCTAAGGGCCAGGAAGATCGTCCTGCCACCGAACACGCACCTCTACAACATGCTCCGTAATGCCAAGCTTGTCGAAGCCGACAACGATGGCCATTGCGTGCGCAAGATCAGGGTGCCCGGCAAACAGGGCTGCGTCTCGCTCAGTACATTGATTTTCCCCACGGAAAAAGTCGTACCCAAGCACATTCTGCCCACCCTGCCCAGTATCCAATTTGAGATTGAAATTGAGCCTGAAGCCGAACTCGCGACTGTCGAAGAGGAGTAAGGCTCGCGGAGAACTGTCATGAATACTTTGATCGCCAATCAGTACGGCCGAGTTCAGGGAGAGGTGGGCGGCAATGGTCTGGTTTTGTCAGTGGCCGCGGAGACTCCACGCCGCGAATCTGTTCACCTCCAGATGAGCGTTGACTCGGTCGAGCAACAACTCTATTTGCTAGCCATCCTGCGTGCCGTGGAACGCCGCATCGAGCAATTTCAGTTGCGGGATTCCAATGCTGCGGAGTCACAAGCGCGAGAGCCGGAGAGCCCATTCGAGGGGACGCTCTGCGGCGAGGGCGACTTGTTCAATGCGAACGGCACCTCGAAGAACAAGATATATGGGCGCTTTGCGCAGTTTTTGATCTATGAGCAGGTGGACCAGGGCCGGTTGCGTGTCTTCTTTGCCGTTCGAGATGAATCGAAGCGCGTGGCCAGGTTCGACCTACATCCGGGGGAAGTGCAGGCGCTGCGTGCCTTTGCGCTGCGATCGCTGTTCTCCTGCGAGCAAATTGATTTCCTGCTTCGCGATGACCTGTCGCTTACGGTCGCGCTGAATGCTTCGGGACAGGGTATGCGGTTTGATGTGCAGACGCCTGTTTGGCGTTCACAGTTTGCCGTAGCCAAAGGCAACGAGCTTGCAACGCTTGCCGTGTTCGCCCGCCGAACCATCAACCAGGAGAGAGTCGTGCCCATTCGTTTTGGGGTTGACGCGAATCAATTCAGCTTGAGGAAGCGCACCGATGGACAGATCCTGGCTGAGTTTCAGCACCAGGAGTCAGTCGAGCGAGTTCCGCTCTCGACTCTGCAACTCTACGAGCTTGAAATCCTCGCTCATTTTGCGCTGCAACGCGCATTCGAGCCGTCGAACGCCAGTATCCAAAGTCAGGTTCCGCCGCAATCAGTAACAGCGGCCCAGATCGCGTAGTTCTCGTTTCCGAGTTTTTCCTTCCACAAACCCTATCCGATTCCACAAACCCTGCAAAGACCACAACCTAATCCGGGCGGCACACCGCGCGGAGATGACCCAATCCACAAAAGGAGTCTCAACCATGAACTTAGAAACCAAAAGACTGAAGGCAGCACTGGAGCGACTTTGCCTGGTGGTGCCGAAGAAAGGAACCTTGCCGGTGTTGGAAAACTTGCGATGGCGCGCCGTCAAAGGTCATCTGGAGTTGACTGCCACCGACTTGGACAACAGCTTGTATATTTCATTGCCTTTCGCTGCGCCAGCCGTCGCCAACTCGGTCGATGTGCTGGTTCCGGCAAAGGAGCTTTACCAATCCGTGAAAACAGAATCAGCCTCGAATCTCGAAATCCGAATTCACGATGGCAAGTTTGCAGTGCGCGCCAACAACCGCACTCTGGTGCTGCCCTGCAGCGAGCCGAAGAACTTCCCTCAAATCCCTGATGGGGAACTGAGTCTACGAGGACAAATCCTCTCTTCGGCACTCGAAACGGCGCTGACCAAGGCGCTGTTTTGTGTTTCCACGGAATCGACGCGGTACAGCACCGATGTCGTCAAGCTTGAAATGCGTGATTCGGTTTTCCGTGTCGTGGGCACGGACGGTCACCGGCTGTCGGTGGTGGAAGGGGCCGCGAAGACTGGAACCAATTTCGCCCTCTGCACGCTCTTACTCCGCTCAACAGCCTCCATCCTCAGCAAGCTTGAATCGGATGGCGATTCTGGTTGGGTCCAGTTCTCGACCTGTGGCTCCGAGCAGGAATTCAACCTGTTTGTGCTACCGGACGGCTCTGGCCTAATCGCTCGCCGCGGCCAAGGACAGTTCCCAAATTACGAGAACGTCATTCCCAAAGCACCGCTGGAAGCCAAAGTTGTTTTCCAGCGGAAGGAACTGCTGGACGGACTGACGAAGCTCTCCGCCACCGCGCGCAAAGCGCAAAACGGAGCGGTGAAACTCGAACTGTCGAAATCACCAGCCTGCATCAAGGCAGAAAACGACGGCACGGCAAACCGAGTCGCTTTGGAACACGCCCGCGTTTCGGGGAAAGCCAGAGACATCGGTGTCAATCACCAGTACTTAACTCAGTACGTGAAGAGCCTGGAAACCGATACTGTGTCGATGAACCTATTCCCGAGGGCGATTTCCGAAGTGATCGTGTTTGACAGCTTCCGCTATCAGCACCTGCTGATGCCGCTTCGCGACTAGTGCGGGCTTCTCAAGCGTAACCCACAAACCCCTTTACCCACTCCTCAGAATCCATGCACGTCCGGCACTTCTCTCAAGCCGACCCAATCGGCCTGAATCGTGAGAGGGCTGATCCCGCCACGCGGGACCAGTGATTCCGGCCACCAATCCACAAAAGGAGAATCCACATGTCTTTAGCGATCCAAACTCCAAGTCCACAATCCGCATCCCTGGCGTTGTCCATCCTTCAGTCGAAGGCGGGCAATCGCTGGGCACGGGCAGTGGAAGAAATGAAAACGAAGCGCCTGCACGTATCAGGCGACTTCCCTGAGTTCGTCGTGACCAACAAGAGCGGAACAGGATACAAGGTGAAGCTCGATCCGCACGGCAATGGCACCTGCACTTGCCCCGATTTCCAAGTGCGCATTGCGCAGGAAGGGCGCATCTGCAAGCACATTGCTGCAGCGGCGATCATCGCCTTAGCTCCGCAGATTCAGCTTCCATCGGCAGGTGACGGAAACGGGTTCGTCAAGCCGAATGGCAGCCAGCCTGGGGAAGTGTCTCCGCTCGTGTTCCGCATCCGGCGCAACATCCAGACCGACGGGAAGAACGGCGTGCAAGTTGAAGTCCAGGCGCGCGTGACGAATGACGAGGTGCAAGACCGGGAGATCGAGTCTTACGCCTACGATTTGTTGGAACGCCTGGCTTCGCTTGCCGCAAAGAGCACCGCACCCTCAGAAAGCAACTTCGCTCGGGAGGCAGTTTCGCCGAGCGCGGCAAAACCAATGCCGATCAAGTCTCGCACCAAATCTGCCACGGAAGGGAACCCTGTTGCTGCAGTCATCACCAAGGTTGACCGCATGAAGACCCGTCAGGGTGAGTCTCTCTTTCTCAAGGTGGATGTTGGTGGCGAGACGGTGCGCGTGTTCGGCCGTCCCGAAGAACTGGCGGAGCGCCTGGAAGCGAGCGGTTACGACATTCCGGCGAGCGAGATCCAAGCCGGATTGGAACTCAATCTTCCTTGCCTGGTCGTCACCGGTCAGGGCAACAGCGGATACAAGATCATCAAAGAGTTCTTGCCCGAAGCTGCCTGATCCGGCACCGAACCCACAATTTCGAGTCAGAGAGGCGGCCGCCTCTCTGACTCGGTTTTTCCTTCCTCTCTTCTCCCACCTTCCCGGACCCAGAGACCAGCAAACCGCTGACGTGTCTTCAGGCGCATCGGCGATCGGGCGAGCCGTGGAATCTCTGCACGCGCACCACACCCGCCTAGCCCAGTAACCAGCTCGCGCGTGCTCTTGGAGTACCCATGAACCCACAAAACATATCCAGTTCATTTTTGACCGCAACGGGCCACATACGCGCCATGAGAGGAGGAGCGCAATCGCATATGCTCACTGCCAGTGATGGTCACGCCTATGTGGTCAAGTTCACAAACAACCCACAATCTGTCCGCGTGCTCGCCAATGAGTGGCTTGGCAGCTCGATTGGCCGCGCGCTCGGACTAACCATTCCGGAACCGGCAATTCTCTACGTGCCAGCCGAACTCGTTGAGAGTTCGCCGTCGCTGGTGATACGGCTGTCCAGCTCGACCCTGAAGTGCTCGCACGGCCTAGCGTTTGGCTCGCGTGTCATTTCAGGCGATGAGGTCTTCGACTACTTGCCCGACTCGGTCTTTGCAAGGATCGAAAACCGGCATGAGTTCGTTGGCACCTTCGCGCTGGATAAGTGGCTGTGCAACTGTGACGGTCGGCAAGTAGCGTTCTGCCGAAGAGAAACCAACCGGAACTTCCGTGTTCACTTCATTGACTTCGGCTACTGCTTCAACGCCGAAGAATGGACTTTCCCGGACACGACAACACGCGGGATCTATGCCCGCAGGTGCGTCTACCAGGACGTACGCGGATGGCAGTCGTTTGAGCCCTGGCTGAGCCGAATCGAGTCCTTTGATCTGCTCACACTCTGGGAGATCGCGGCTGACGTTCCGCCGGAATGGGTTGAGCCGGAAAGACTCGCCCAGCTCGTTGAGTGCATAGATGCCCGACGCAAGCGTGTTCGGGAATTGATCGCGGCAGTGCACCAATCACCACACAACCCATTCGGCGCGTGGACCGAGGTGAAGCCATGATGCCGAGATTCTGGAAATACCTCATCACTAACTGCCACGGCTCGGCGATCCACTTCGTCGCCGAACGAGACCGTGAGTGGGCCGAGAAGGAACTGGAGTGTGATCCCCGCCTTCTCAGCTACCGAGCACAACCACAATTTGAATGCCCGGTGTTCCGCTGTCCTACCGAACGAGTTTTCGAGCAGCTTCGGCGGATACGGCTAGACCTACAAAGAATGGAGGTAAACCAGATGCACGACTCTGTCGTAACGATTAACAACACGTATTGGCCAGCATACCGAAAAGAAAACGGCACGCTGGTTGATCTGCGAGTGTTTGATCCAAGCGACCGCAGCCCGAAGCCGCGGCTGATATTCCGGCCCGATGCACTCCGGGAGACCGGAATTCCTGAGGCCCTCATTGAGGCAGCAGCCCGATCCAATCCTCCAGGGCTGGTCCTCTTTGAAGACGTTCCGCACTTCAAAGGCTGCGACAATCAACCCACCGCACACGAACCCACCCGCTAAATCAGATCAGAGCACAAGCTCTCGTCTGATCCCTCCTGCCAAGTCTCAAACCCACAAAACTCCTGGAGGTGCGCTATGCGCAGAAGCACGCACACGACGAGCCGCCTGAAGCTGGTGATGCTCTTCGACCGTCGAAATCAGACTTGCTGCGTTTGCAGTCACAACCTCGACGCCGAAGACGCTTCGCAGGAAGTGGCCGAACTGCGTCGCGATGGCCTCCCGGCATTCACGGCAGATCAACGCTCGCGGCATACCGAGGCCGATCCAGACGAATGCGCTGCCTGTCGGGCGGACATCAAGCAGTCGATCAATCCGCTGCCGACTTTTGAACGCACGAAACGGACGACCTGATTCTGCGGCTCGTCGCCTCTTGAAAACGCACAATCGGAGCAGAAGCACTCCGGTCTTCTCTTCCAGAAAGCCTAAACCCACAAATCTTGGAGGTGTGCCATGTCGAAAGACAGGGAATACACTCACTACATCGTCGTGAACGAGGTCATTCTCGGCGA
>WNGJ01001278.1_pt1 | contig 24558 bp, 19 predicted proteins | sample 5400611 | NCBI WGS metagenome assembly WNGJ01 (sample SAMN13153375, study PRJNA577476) | soil metagenome | isolation source: 40 cm soil or saprolite under Garry oak tree replicate 1 | place: USA:California | collected 2016-06-15
CAGGTGGGGCAGCTGTTCGTCTCGAACCTGACGCTCGACCAGCTGCGCGACTTGCTGTACGCGCGGTTGGGGCGTGTGTACTCGGGCGTACGCCGCAGTCCCGGCGCCACGACGCGGTTCGACATCTCGGTCGCGAACGTGCGGGCGAATCAGGCCTACGTGGTGGGCGAGGTGGCGCAGCCGGGCGCGTATCAGATCAGCTCGCTGGGCACGGTGCTCACGGCGTTGTACGCGGCGGGTGGCGTGACAGAGCGGGCCAATTTGCGGGCTGTGGGGGTGCGCCGGTTCGGGAAGGTGATCGCGACGCTCGACCTGTACGACTACCTGCTGCACGGCGACACGAAGAGCGACATCCGGCTCGAGACGGGGGACGTGGTGTTCGTCGCGGTGCACGGCACGCGGGTCGACCTGACGGGTGCGGTGCGACGGCCCGCGACATATGAGCTGAAGGCGGGAGAGACGCTGGCCGATCTGATCGGCGCTGCGGGTGGGTTCCGGCCGGAGGCGGCGCGGGAGCGGATCAAGGTCGTCCGGGTTGTGCCACCGGGCGAGCGTGGGACACAGGCGACGGCGCGGGTGGCGATCGATGTGCCGCTCGCCGCCGGCCTGCCGCCGGGGTTCCGGCTCGAGGACGGCGACGTGGTGCAGGTGGACGCGCTGGCCGACGCGACGGACGAGTACGTTGTCGCGGTCACGGGAATGGTGCAGCAGGCAGGGCGCTATCCCTGGCGGCCCGGGATGACGGTGCGCGACCTGATGCTCCTGGCGCGGGGCCCGAGGATCGGGGCCGATCTGCGCGAGGCCGAGATCGCCCGCCTGCCGGCCGACCGGTCGCGGGGCCAGCTGGCCACGACGGTGCGGTTTCCGCTCGACTCGAGCTATCTGATCGACCGTGACTCGGCTGGACGGTTCGTCGGTCCGCCGGGGCTCGCCTTCCCCGCGAGCGGGACCGCGTCTGAGGTGCCGCTCGAGCCGTACGACAACGTGCTGATATTGAAGCAACCAGAGTTCGAGCTGCAGCGTACGGTGACGATCGTCGGAGAGGTGGATTATCCTGGCACCTACGCGCTGAAGACGAAGGGCGATCGGCTGGCGGAACTGATTCAGCGTGCGGGCGGGTTGACGCCGCAGGCGTACGCCGAGGGCATCAGGTTCTACCGGCAAGTGAATGCAGCGGGACGGATCAACATCGACCTCCCCAGGGCGCTGCGCGACGCGGCGTCGCGAGACAACCTGATTCTCCAACCGGGCGACTCGCTGTTCATCCCCGAGTACATCCCGAGCGTGAAGGTGGCCGGCGCGGTGAATGCACCGGGGAGTGTGTTGTACAAGAAGGGTGCCGGCCTGGGTTACTACATCGACGCGGCGGGTGGGTTCGCCTACACGGCAGACAAGGGCAGAACCAGCGTACGCAACGCGGATGGTGAGGTCGAGACACGGCACAAGTTTCTCTTCTTTCGCAGCGATCCCAAGCCTGGGCCCGGGTCGGAAGTAACGGTGCCGCTCAAGGACACGTCGAATCCGACGAACTACGCGGCGCTGATCGGGGCGATCGCGCAGATCCTCGCAAGCACCGTGGCGATTATTGTTGTGGCGACCAAGCTCTGATCAGAAAGACTTCGATGCAGAGAGCGTTGGTATGTGGAGCGGGCGGCTTCATTGCGAGTCACCTCGTCCGCCGGCTCAAGCAGGAAGGACACTGGGTCCGTGGTGCGGATATCAAGCGCCCCGAATTTGGGCCGACCGCGGCGGACGATTTTCGCCTGCTGGATCTGCGGGACAGGGACGCCTGCGAGGCGGCCTTGTCACTCGACTCGGGTGCCTTCGACGCCGTCTACCAGCTCGCAGCCGACATGGGTGGCATGGGGTTCATCCACTCGGCCGAGTGCGAGATCATGCGCAACAACGCGCTGATAAACCTCAACATGATCGACGCCACGGCCCGTAAGGGGATCAAGCGGTATTTCTTCTCGTCGTCGGTGTGTATCTATCGGGATATGCGTCCCGGCGAGCCGCAGCTGAAGGAGGAGGAAGCTTACCCAGCTCTTCCCGACAACGAGTATGGCTGGGAAAAGCTCTATGCGGAGCGCGTGGCGATGGCGTACGGCCGCAAGCACGGGATGGCCGTGCGCATCGCGCGGTTCCAGAATTGCTACGGCCCTGAAGGCACCTGGACGGGCGGCCGGGAGAAGGCGCCTGCCGCCATCTGTCGGAAGGTGGCAGAGGCACCCGATGGTGGCACCATCGAGGTGTGGGGCGATGGGAAGGCGATTCGCTCCTACACGTACGTCGACGACATGGTGGACGGCATCTATCGGCTCACGGGATCCTCGCTCGTCGGGCCGGCGAACATCGGGAGCGCCGAGTATGTCTCAGTGGCGCAGCTCGTACGGACCGTCGCCGACGTGGCGGGGAAGACGATTCGGATCCAGTACATCAAGGGGCCGGTCGGTGTCCAGTCCCGCAACTTCAGCAACGAGCGGATTTATTCGGTTGGGTGGCGCCCGCGGTTCTCGCTCAAGGATGGCATCGCGCGGACTTACCCGTGGGTGCAGGCGCAGGTTGAGGCGCGGGGAGCGACTCGGCGCCCATCCCCGTCATTGACCTAGTCTGCGGCCTACTGATCGAGCTTGGTGGCGGAGGAGTCGGGTACGTCAGGAGCCGTTGGCGCGGGCGCGCCAAACAATTCGGCCGAGGTCGACACCACACGCACCGAGCCTTGAGCCTTGGCAGCCGCGACCATATCGAGGAACCAGTCGAGCTGGTCTGGGCGCGCCAGACGGAAGGTGTGCACCAGGAAGACAGTGGTATAGTTACGGCGTACGGCTACCTTCCAGGCCGCGCGAATCCAAACGTCGCTATTGCCGTCGGAGATCGTGCCATGAGATAGGCCGAGGCTGAAACTGTCAGCCAGCGCTGGAACCCAAATGTGATAGGCATAACATTCGGAAACCGTCGTGAACGTACGGAGTAGGGCACCGCGCCAAGTGTGCAACTTCGCCGGCGAGTCGAAGTAGATGGAGTCGCGCCACGTTCCAGGCTGGACGAAGATGTTGGTAGGGAACCCATTTGCCGCCATTTCCACGAGGCCCCCCACCGTTTCACCGACAAAGTCCTGAGCAGCCGCGTCAGTTGAAAGGTGATTGCGGGAGTGTGACACGACTCCCATTCCCTGAGCGCGCCAGTACTGGAGGTCCTCCCAAGTGAGCCTATCCGGCTGCCCCACGAAGCGGCTTGGAACGGCAACCTCTGCGGTGAGTCCGCGCAGCTGTAGCCGTTGGAGGAAGTCGCGGTCGTTGGCGGAGGCGTCGTCGAGGCGAATAAGGACGGTGGGCAGCGTATCGCTTACGGTCACGGGGCGCGTAGGCACCACGAGATTCACCGTAGCGGAGTCGAAGCGCACGCCAAAGACTGGGTAGCTCGTGCCGTCAGCGAGTGAGAATGCGCCAATGGCGGTGTCAGCGGTAAGCGCATACCTGAGCCCGAAGGTCAGGCCGCTCTCAGTACCGTGAAGACTCCAGCTCAGCCCCCCGGTATCTACCGCGGTGGCTTGTAGGTCGGTGAAGTCATTGACGATGGAGCCGTCCCAAGCGCGAGACGAGAGTGGCCGGAAGACACGCCGCCCTGCTGCATCCGCGTGATCGCCGATCGACACCAGTTGAATGTGATCAGCGTACGGCCCACCAGCGATGTGAAACACCCAGAGATGTTCGCCCTTCGCCTGTGCCGAAGGGAGAGGTCGAGTGGGAGTCCCGCCAGTTGGAACGCTTACGACGTCGAGGCAGCCAGCAACAACCGCGAGCGAGAGGATGCACACATTCCGCCGCCACATGACGAAGCCTTTCGAACGTGTACAGGTGGCAGGGCGCGGGAGACATTCTAGAGAACCGGCTATGAGGTTGACGTGAGCGTCGTCACATCGTCCCTTCTTGAAAGGAGAGCCCGGTGCGCGCAGCTCAGTACGTGGTTGAACGGCTCGGTCGGCGAAATTCGGCTGGTTGATTCTTCGAGCGAGATTCCCGATTCACTAACGTCGCGATTTGACTAACTGGGGATAGACGACTCGCGTCGATTCGAATCGTCCTCATCAACACTGCCAAGCGCGGGACTAAGACCTTGACGCGCCATGACTTAGCGAGCATGTTATCCTACCGAATGCTCCGCCACACAACGAGGAGAATACCGACAATCGCGATCGCGACGGGGTTGTGAACACCGGGAGCCCGGAAAGCGGGGTACGGAGCGCCATCGATCTCCTGGCGCCGCTTCTCCGACACCTAGACTCTCTGCTGGCACTCGGCATTGTAGGCGGTATCGCCGGTGTCGGCGCCACGTTCATCCTACCTGCGCATTACCGGGTTCAGGCGAGCTTCGTTCCGGAGGTGACCTCCGACATCCCGTCGGGAGCCTCCGGCGGATTGTCATCGCTGGCGAGCCGCCTCGGGGTGGGTGGCCTCAGCTCGCAGATATCTCCAGACTTCTACGCTCAGGTCCTTCGAACCCGGACCGTGTTGGACCCGGTCATCTTGCAGAGGTACCCTTCACCTGACGCGGACAGTCCGGCCGATAGCGTCAACCTAATCGAAGTGCTTGACATCTCCCGAAGGCACTCTCCAGAGCGACGGCTCGAGCTCGCTTACAAAGCGCTCGCCGAGGATCGACTAGACATCGATGTTGATCAAGCTTCCGGAATCGTCACCCTGTCTGTGGACATGCCGACCGGCACCCTCGGCGTTGCGGTCGCCAAAGCCATGCTGTCCCAGCTTGACAGTTTTAACCGATTCACTCGACAGTCCAGCGCCAAGAGTAGACGTGAGTTTCTCAACGAACGTGTCGCGGACGCACACGCCCAACTCGACTCAGCTGAGGGGGCACTCGAGCACTTCTATAGTACCAACCGGATGCTAAGCTCCTCACCCTCGCTAACGTCTCAGGAAGCGCGCCTTCGCCGCCGAGTTGATATGGCGCAGGGGATTTATGTCTCTCTCAGCCAACAACTAGAAGACGCGCAGATTGACGCAGTGCGCGACACGCCCACGCTGACGCCGGTTGAAAGGCCCATCGCGCCGGCGAAACCGACATGGCCCCGAAAGGCCGTCATGGGAGCGCTTGGCTTTCTCGTCGGAATCATCGCTGGCACCGTTAGAACGACCTGGCGGGAAACGTTGTCCGCGAACAGTCCTGTGCGAGTTTCGCTCACGAGGGCTGCGCATGCCCTCCAGGATCTCGTCGGGCGCTGGCGACGTCGGCGGCAACCGGAAAACTAGCTCGTTCCGAAGGAACGCTCGATCCAACGCCTGACTGTTCGGCGCCAATAAGCAGCCCCGCGAGACTCCACAAGTAATACTGTAGAGCAGTTGACGTCACGATGTTGTCAAAAAAGTTCACCACGAATAGGCCAACTCCGACCGCCTTAGCGTAGGGTCGGACCGATCCAAATTCCGTGATGTCCTCACCAGGTTGGGCATCAAATACTCGCAATAGGAGCAGGAACAAACCCAGATAGAGAACCATACCCAGTGGCCCTGTCTCCACGAACACGCGGAGCACGTCGTTGTGAGGCTCGTATCGAATAGGCGACACGTAAGGTTGGCTCGTACCCAATCCCGCCCCGATCCACCGTGTCCCGCGGCTTGCCTGCCAGAGAGTCCACCAATGCCAGAATCGCCACGTAAGCGAGTTTGTACTGTGGTTCGTCGCGATGACCCGCTCGATGCTACCAGTTGCCTTCAACTCGGCAAGGCGACCGGCTCCGACGCTCGAGACCGCGAAAACCGTCACCAGAGCGACCCCTCCAACCACGGCCGCCAGGCGCAGGCGCCCAGGGAGACGGAGTGCTAGATACCCGGCCACGACGGCGATCAACGCAACAGCCGTCAACGAATATGCGCTAACCAGGGCGGCACCTTCGAGCAGGAGAAGCGTGGTCCAGAGAAGCCAGCGAGATCCTTTTCTCATTCTCCACACCGTCAATGCCATGAAAAACACTAGATACACCGACAGCGTGATGGGATGGAAGAAAGTCCCGGTCACTCGTGGCACGCCAGCGTAGAGAGGCGCCGATCCGGTGGTCCACTGCCAAGTGGCTACCGCCAGTGGAGCGCCGAGCGAGAGGAACATCGCAACCAGAATTGCCCGACCGTCGCCTTGAGCAGCGAAAGTCCTGGCCAGGTAAAGCACACAACCAATGGACGCCAGTCGCGTCCATTCCCTGAGCCCAACTCCCCAATCACCGTAATGCCGAGCACCTACGAATACATACAGGGCCAGGAACCCGAGCCAGAGCGCAAACGCGCGTTCCAGCCGTGTCAGCGGCTGTGACGCGCCCAACAAGAGCTCGTGGACTCGGTGCGTGGCGGCGAATACAACCAGGAATAGCGCGGCTGCAGCGGGAACGTTCAATCGCATCGCACCAACATGCAGGCCAACATCGGTAAAGGCGTCTAAACTGCTTCGGACAACCAAGACTCCAAGGAATACCGGCAGGTACCCCACGATTGCACCAGCGAACAAAGCGACCAGGAGAATCAACACCAACAACCCAGTGGGCCAGTCTACTCCGGCGAGGATAGTCGTCACTACCGTCATCAAGACGGCCGCGACCCAGCCGGTCCGCACTGAGGCAGGTGGGGCAGCGACAGTCACTCAGCCACCCCTACCACAACGGGCGCGAAGCGGTTGGGGTCGAGCAGGCAGAAAGAACTTCCACCGGCAGCCTCCTAGTGGGTCTTGGGACATCTGATAATCGTCTGTCAAGGCGGTCTGCGCTACCAATCCGGCTTCCTCTCCATCGTTCCCATGGAGCAAGGGACAGGTCAAGAGGTCCCGGAGGGTCCGCCACCGTTCGTGCTGAAACAGTGCCCTTTTAGACGTCTCGACGTCCTAGCATCTTCTTGCGACAAAGCCGCATGGCCGCCGGCACCCCCCGCATCTGAGGATAGAGTCGTGTTGCAGAAAAGCCTACGAATCGCTGCATGTGCATTTCTGTCTCTCGTTGGTCCCGTCTGCGCCCAAGGGCAGAAAGTGACGTTCAGAGACGTCGACAAGACTTTCGTTGTGTCCAACCGATATTACACGGCCTCCCTCAATAAGCAGACTGGAGAACTGTACTCGGTATTGGATCGCTTGGGCGGTCGACCCGCGATCACGGGAGACAAACTCATTGTTCGCGTCTCGGGTCGTGCGGACTCACTGGCACCAGCCGACTTCTCGGGGGCACGCTTTTCCATTGAGGACGGATTCGACTTTTATGTCCGCGTGCTCTGGACAGACAGTGTTTCTGGTGGCGGAACGGATTATCGAGTCGAGCGGACGTACGAGTTCACGAACAGTCCGAACATCTACGAGCAGGTCGCGATACTTAACGGCGCTCGGTCCGGCGCACGGAACCCCAGCCTGACGCTGGAGGAGTTTACTTGGGAATTCCAGCGCGGGAGTGACAGCTTTCCTGTTCGCCGGACCGCAGACGATCTGTGGACGGAGCTTCCTCTCGGCCTGCTCGGCGGGAATCAGTTGACCCTATCGGGTCACGCTTTCGCCACGAACTTCGACAGCAATGCGACGAACCCGCGTCGCCGGATTGTTGTCTCGAGACACGTGCAGAATCGCTCTTCCACGTTGGCTGATCTTGGGAGCGGACATGGTCTCATTTCAGCAAGCGTCGTATCCCTCCTCGATCGCTTCCCGGACCAAGCCGCGTTCAGCCAGCCGCAGTTCGCGTTTTATCCCGGCTACGGTCTTCGCCAGAACTCTTCCGACAGCAGTTTGTCCTTCATCAACTGGAATCATTACGAATTGTCGAACTGGCTCATCCCGCTGCGTCGCAAGTACGAAGCCCAGCCGACGGCCACCGATTGGCTTCAAGAGGATATGCTCATCCGAATCACCATGCACTTGGTCGATCGAATGAAGCTCGATGGAGGATGGCCGAGGTGGCCAGCTTGGAGTAGCGCCGGCGTGTCTTACCCGATGGGCGGCAACCTTGCCCCGCATTCGCGCGCGTTTCCAGCGATAGCCTATCTCTGGAGTTACCTGACCGTCGAATGGGAAGGAGGTAGGTGGGTCCATTCGCCGGGCGATGCCGACGTCATTTACAATCAACTGCAGCACCTGCGGAGATTCTACGGTGTTGCTCCGGATACTGCGAGCGTGAATTTCAAGGATCGACACGAGGGGGTCTATTACATCGGATACTCCACCAATCGGAAAGAAATGCTCGGGAATGGGCCGAGAGGCGTCCTGAACGCGCACGCTCACGCCTTGCACTTCGCGTGGATCATGAGGGACGCGAGTGAGCTGCGTGGACTCGCGGAGGACGCGAAGAAGTGGCAAGCCATCGTCGAGTTCTACCACCCTGGTAGCAAGATGCTTTACCAGTTGCTGTATCCGGGCGCGAAGGACTGCCCCACGGTAGCTGACGCCAGGGGCCGACGAACCACTCACTGCAACCTCCTGAGCGGTCATCTCGCGTACAGCCTAAACAATCCGTGCATTTACCCTGGGTGCGATGAGCCCGGTGCCCACCCATCGTACAGTTTCATTAGTCACGAAGGTATCGCGGCGGGATATCTCGATGCGGGAGAATATGAACCGGAATTCGTCGACGCCGTCGAGCGCGCCTCCCGTCTGGATTACAACCCGTACGGCAAGCTCTCGCCGCTACCGCTTGGTCCGCTGGTGGCCCGGCTGTGCAGGACTCTACCGCTGGCTCTGGCATTCACGGGCGACAATTTCAGCATGGCCATCCCCGATCGCGAGCCTCAAGAACCTGGCCAACCGATGCGATACGACATCTCGGCGACAAGCCTAAAGGAAGTGAGCAGCTTTGCGCGACTGCGATTTCGAGATCTAGCCGTCACCAGGAGGGCGCATGATCCCCAGAAGGCTATCGCCGAATATGGCGAACAAGGTTTGAGAAAAGTGGTTTGGAGCAACAGAACCTTTGTCACTGACTGGATTCCGGGCTTCTGGGAGGAAATGAATCCGGACCAGATCCCCCCGACTCTGCAGTACCGGGTGGACGTACGACGTCCTGGTGGCGGCCAACCTGGAAACTGGGCCGCGTACCGAATAGGCAATCGAGTTGAGGTCATGGGAGATTTCGACGAGGGAGTCGCGGTCTTGAAGCTCCCGCCTACCAGCAGCGAAAGCTGGTACTTGATGGGCTATCGGGATTATGACCCGAACACTCTTCGCTGGAAGGCGGCACTCAACGACACTTGGCACCAAGTGCCTAAGAGCGATTCACTCGTTCTACCGCGCCTCGCAAAGAAGAGACTCGTCTTCGTTTATTTCCGGCCAAGGTAGGCTCCAAGATTACTCTGATGCCCGTACCATGAGGACGCGGATCCATTGCGTGGTCGCCCGACACCTCCCGCCACCGCAAAGTGACTATGGCGGTACCTCCATGCCTCAGTTAACCATCTTTAGCATCACCTGATGAAATGGTGTTGTGGGCCGGCATGCCACAAGATTGTAGCCTCGTCTCGGGTCAACCTTGAACGGTTGAAGGGCCTCGGGCCGCAAGACCTCGTGCACTCGGAACCCGTCGTCGCAGTAGAACACTCGAAAGCCACCGCGGAGCACTTCTCGCGTGACACGACAACTCAGATCGGCCCCGTGATCCTCATATACTACTAGGCAATTGCCTCTCAGAAGATCGCGCCCGCCTTCGAGAGCCCGCAGCTCGGCGCCTTCCACATCGAGTTTCACAATCACTCCGGAGACCGTGGAGTCGAGGAACTCTCTTCCGAGGTCGTCGAGAGTGGTGGACAGAACCTCTGCTCGCGTGAAGCCACGGCGGTCTATCATGGAGCCAGTGTTAGTGACACTAGCCCCCGCGTGATTCCTCGGATCCGCCTCAACCAAGAGGCGTTCTCCTGCAACGTTCCAGATTGCCTGATTCAAGCACGTAAAGGCATGACCATTAAGAGACGCAGTCTCCGCGAGCCGGGCATGCAATTCTGGAGATGCTTCGACTGCGACGATTCGGCGGGGGGACGAAATAACAGTCGAAGCGAACAGGCTCCACCACCCGATATTCGCACCACAGTCGAAGAATCCGCATTCCGCGTTCATCACTCGACTCAGGACGAACCTGATTTCGGGTTCGTAGTCTCTACCGCCAATCAGTGCTGGTAGCCAGTAGCCGTCGCCCAAAGGTACCCGGAGCAACCGGTTGCCGAACACTCTGAAGACAGCAGCGTTCTTCGCGCCGAAGACCCGCTCGAGCATCCACGCAGCACGTCCGGAGCCCCGTCCTTTTACGAGCCGGAGCGTGGCGACGGCGGCCTTGTAGATAGCCAAGTGGGCTCGGGCCAACCGCCCGGGTTCTACCCTCGCGAGCGGTACATCCACGGGCGTGAGGCTCAGAAGAAACTGAAATGGAATGCCGAAATGTGAATGTCCGCTACCCCGACATTCTCTAAGGCAACGATCACCTCGCGATCACCTAGTCGCGGCGTGAGGTAGGCGAAGGTTTGGGTGATGACATCACGAGCGGTGTCGGTAACTATGGCCCCTCCGTCGACCAGGCGTGTAGCAGGTATCACGCGCACGCGGAGGCGCGTCTGGCCGCTCCATCTAACGACCGCGCGAACCGGCCAGCCGGGCTGCAGGAGAGCCACGGGCACCCTGATCGCGCAGCCAGGCAGTAAGTCGAGTTCCCAGCCGGTCACAAGGAGGGATTCGGGGCAGACGGCTCCTGAGACTGCTGCCGAAGTCGGAACGTGGCGGGGAACGGTCCCGCTGACGGCGGCCCCGTCCCACGCAGGACGCGCCTGTCGAAGTAGCAATTCCCCAGCGGGACTCAGCACGTCCACAATACCGGAGTCACGTAACGAAGCGACGCGCCGCAGAAAGTACTCTAGCAAACCGCGGTTCACCATTTCGGAGTGCCACAACCATACGCCCACCCCCACCTTGGAACGGACCGCGTTTATGTACTGCTCCACTCCCGCACTCGTCATCCCATCCAGGGTCCAGTGGGTGCGACCCAGAAGGTCGACTCGGTCTGATGGCGACACCCGGAAGGCGGGCTGCACGTACGCATGCATGCCCACATACAGATGGTCCAACATGACCCCATAGCGCGAGCTGTACTTCGAAAGGGAATCGAACCGGAGCTCTCCTCCCCACTCCCCGGGCTGCACGAAAAAGAGTGGCGCAAGGCCCCTCGTCTCGAAATCCTCCTTGGGTTGGGCGAATTCTTTCAGGGCCGTGACGACCCCGCTGGGCGCCGACCCGTGGGTTCGCGAGTGAACGACAGGTAAACCACCGTTCTGCTCAGCGAACAACTCAACTCTTGACCACCCAAGGTGCGAAGGGTCACCGACAAGTCCCGTTGGGATGGCAAGAGAAACCGGGAGGTTGAGCTCAGTGGCCAGTCGCATGGAGAGGGTATCCTCGATCTGTGCATCGTCCAATCTTAGGACGAACACTGCTCCAGCGACCGGAGCAAGCCCCGCGGCGGGTTCGCTGTAACCGTTGGCGAAAGCCACGGCCCAATCTCGTGAGGCGCGCGCGATGTCCACGAACGCACCAGGACTAGAGTCCGTGAGAACGGCCCCACACAGGTCCTTGCCACACGCAGAACCGATGAACACGAGTGGTCGATCGCGGAGCGTCAAGCCACGGAGAACGACGTTCCGCCCAGCTATTTCCACCTGGAGAGGACCTGGTTGGAGAAGGGTCATTCCCATGCCGGAAGCGAACTCCGGCAAGCGAGACACTCCCGACAGCCGAGCCGACCCAGACTCGTCGGCTACCTTAAACAGAATGACCTCGAATGGAGCAAGATTCGCGGTGTCGAGGCCAACCAACCAAGTTCCTGTGAGTGAGTCCGCCACAAGGACTCCGGAGCCTCCGAACCCGACTTCGCTCGTCGGCATACTCAAGCACCCGGCACCCTGGAGAAGGCCGGCAGCAACGGCACCCATAAACAGCGCTGTTCTCAAACCGCCCTTGCGCATCTAGTCCTCGGCGTCGGCTGCGGCGAACGAAACATCTTGCGGCAGCATAAACCCTAACCGGATTCCGCTACGTCCCCGGAAGGCGACCATCGTGAGCGCCAACGACGCACTATATCCGAGGCTGGATGCGATGGCCGCACCGATGATCCCGTATCTGGGGATGAGCAGCACATCTCCAAGTATCGTGATCACCATTGTGCCTGATGCAATGAGCGTGTTAACGCCAGGGTAACCTCGACCGATCAGATCGCTAGCCAGCACCTTTGTACCGCTTAATGCGATCGCCCCAGGCATGAGAGCCCAAGTCACCTGTGGGACCTGGGCGTAGGCACTCCCCAAATACTCGCGCGCAGCGAGCCAAGCGATCACACTCAAGACAACACCGCCGGTGAGCACGAGCCAAAAGGTGACTGGAAAGATAAAGCTGATACGACGATCCGCCGCCTCCTTTGACGACCTCGCAGTGTGGCTCAGAAGAACCGTGCCCAGTGCGTTCGGCAGCAGCCACAACGCTTCAGCAAAAAGCACACCCACGGCGTACACTCCAAGCGCCGCCTGGCCGACCCAGAGACTGACGAGCATCACGTCAAACCGATAAGAAAGGAACTGGAGTACGTTCCCTGCCTGGCCGCGAATGCCAAACGAAAGCGTTTCCAACCTGTGAGCGTCATCGGCTGCGTGGACCCGCGACGAACGATTTATGCCACGCAGTCCGAACCAGATCACCGCGCACCCGAGCAGAGCAGACCCCGCAAACCAACCCAGTGCCCATTCGGCGGAAGGGGGAACAAGAGCCTGAAGGATCAATAGCCCAAGCAGATAGGCCAACCAGCGACTTACGACTCCAAGATTCAGCGACTGGATGCGGCCACTCCCGATGGCGGCCGCTGTCGCGAGCTGGAGCAGGCTCAGGGCCAGAAATCCCGCAAGTGCTGACAACGCGAGACTGACACCCAGGCCGAGTGCGCGCCAGCTCTCGATTCGAGGAACGACGAGCAGAGCCACGGGAATAGCGACGAATGAGTACACCAGCAACAACCCGACGCCCGCACGGTAGGCCCATACTCCCCGCGCGGGACTACTGCCCATGAACACTGCCGTCGGGATGTTCAACCCGAGTCCAAGCAGCAAAATTGCGCTGTTCACTGCAAACAGCGCGAGTTCGACGGTTCCGCGACCTGCCGGACCTAGCCAACGAGCCAAAACGAGGCCGCCCAAAAAGGCAGCGATCGCGCCGATCCCGTTGCCGCCCACCGTCGACCAGATGTCTTTGCCTAGGCGACTCCCGATCGTGGCACGCAGCGCTCGTAAGGGACTCAACTGCGCACTGCCTTCACCACTTATCACGGCAACTGCCCGTCCCGGATAACGTCTTTGTAAATCGCCAGGAGCTCTCCTGCAACCCGCTCGCTGTCAAACTCCCGTATGAAGCCCGGGGGCTCTGTCGGCCGAGCGGCCCAGGAGACCTCAGCGAGTCGCTGGGCGATATCGGCGGGATCCCGTTGCGCACGCCGGCACCAATCCACTCGATCAATCCAGCTCCACACGTCCCCCACATCCACTCCGACCACGGGGACCGCAGCACTCAAAGCCTCCTTGACGACAGTAGGTGAGCCTTCAGTGTCGGAGACCATAAGGAGGCAGTTGGCAGCGTGATAGCAAAGCGGCATATCAACGTTCGGAATCTGGCGTGGCTTCCAGAGGACAACCGAGCGACCCAATGTGTGTTGGAGCCTCTCGGTCGCCGCCTCCGCGATGTCCCGCCGCTTGGTTGGGCTGTCACTATGAGGCCACAGGACTATGAAGGCCTCAGGATCTAGACCAAAACGCTGACGTGCCGCCGCCGGGGGCATGGGGGAGAACCGCTTCGTATCAATCCCGTATGGCAGAACCGTAGCCTTCGAACGCAGAAAGCCTAACCTGAGCAGATGCAACATCCGCTTGCTCATGACTATCAACCGGCGAGCGCGTAGAGCCGCCCAGTGCGAGGCCACAACTTCGCCACGACCACGCCACCGGTCGCGAAGGCCTCCTCGACGCTCGGCGTACAAGTCGCTCCCGGCAAACGTTACGACCAACGGGAGCGACTGCCAACTCGCGGCCCATCCGCTCAGACCGTAGTGGGCATGCACCAGATCGACCCCTCCTTGCTGCACTCGCCTCACGATTCTTGGAGCGGCCCGCGCGTAGCCTCCCGGAGGAACGACGTAAACGTCCTGGGTCACGCCCAGACGCTCAAGGCTCCGTACTTGCGTCTCGACGAAGGTCCCAAAGGCGGGGGAGTCGTGGGACGGGAACATGTTCGTGACATGAAGAACGCGCGGGATTCTCGGCACGACTCGTCCGCTCTAAAGCCCAAAGTGAGCGCGGACTTCAGGGAACTCCGCGTCCGCTGCCTCGTAGTCGGCGGGCCGCCCGATGTCCCGCCAATAAGCATCCGACTCGTACGCCGCCACGGTCTCGCCATCGCCGATCAGTAGCTGCACGAGGGTCGGAATGTCACACCTCTCCCCGCGCCGCAGCCGATCTCGCGCTCGAGCACCAATTAGGTTGACGCCGGCACTCACGACGTAATGGAGAGAGGGCTTCTCGGTATAGCCTGTGATCCGGCCGTCCCCATCCTCCTCCAGTACTCCGTAGTCGATGTGAACCGAGCGCCGCTGCGTGGCGACGGTCATGACCGCTCGCTTCTGTGCGTGCAGGGCGGCCATGGCTGCGATGTCGATCGTGGTCAGGACATCCCCGTTCATCACCACGCACGGGTCGGGCACGTCGTCGAGCTGCGCCAGCACACCGACCGTTCCGAGCGGCGTCTCCTCGCGGAAGTACTCGATATCGACGCCGAACTTCCGTCCGTCGCCAAAAAACGCGCGGATGAGCTCCTCGAGGTAGCTGACCGCCAGGGTCACGCGCGTGATGCCCTGGTGACGGAGCCTGCGCAGCACGAGCTCGAGCACTGGCCGCCCGCCGATAGGCATCAGCGGCTTGGGGAAGACGGTGGTGTACGGCGCGAGGCGAGTACCCAAGCCTCCCGCCAAAATGATGGCCCGACTCGGGACCGCGGCGCTCAGATGTGGTACCGCTCGGCCGAGATGAAGTCGGCCTGGTGAGCGCGGACGAACTCGACGACGCGAGCAAGGCCGTCCTCGAACTTGATTTGGGGTGACCATCCCAAGGCACGAGCCGCCGAGGCGTCAGCGCACAGCTCGGTCACCTCACTCCGTTCCGGCCGGACCCGGGTGGGGTCCTCGACGATCGATAGGCGGCGGCCGACGATCCGCCCGACCGCCTCCACCATCTCCCCGACGCTTCGGGACGCTCCCGTCCCAAGATTGGTCACCTTACCGATCGCGTCCTGGCGCTCGGCAAGGACGAGAAACCCTCGCGCCGTGTCCTCGACGTAGGTCAAGTCACGTCGCGGCGCGATCGACCCAAGCCGCACTTCACCGGAATCCCGCAGCGCCTGGGTCACGATGGTGGGTATCACCGCCCGTGCGGACTGTCGCGGTCCGAAGGTGTTGAAGGGGCGCACTACGGTCACCGGCAGGTCGAAGCAGCGGTAGTAGGAGAGTGCCAGGTGGTCGGCCCCGATTTTGGTAGCCGCGTAGGGCGACTGCGCAACCAGGGGATGACGCTCGTCGATCGGCGTGTACTGCGCCGTCCCGTATGTTTCGCTGGTAGAAGTGACTATGACACGCGCTAAGCCTTCGGCGCGGGCACCCTCCAGGACGTTCAGCGTCCCGCCGATGTTCGTTGCGACGTAGGACGCGGGCGCCACATACGAATACGGGATCCCGATGAGGGCGGCGAGGTGAAAGACTGCACCCGCGCCCTGCAGCAGGGAGCGCACTGCGTAAGGATCCTGAACGTCGGCCCGGACGACTTCGATGGCCTCTAGGACCGCTGGCTCGACGAATCTCAGCGCCCCGATAGTTCCCTGCGCGTTATAATGAACGAGAGCGCGGACCCGCACGCCGCGCCTGGCCAGCGCCTCCACGAGATGGCTTCCGATGAACCCTCCGGCTCCGGTCACCACGACCGGACCGTCCATCAGCTTCCAAGTCGTGGTCCTAGTCGCCATTGCCACACCACTCTATGACTTTATCGACGATGGACCGCTCAAGCGGAATCCGCGGAACCCAGCCGAGCCCCCGCAACCTCCTGGATGATCCGACTGCGAAGCTTGGACCACTCCCACGCTCACGGCGTGGCACTACGCTCCGTATACGCACGTCGACCGAGAGGATCTGCGCCACGGTTCGTACCAGGCGATCGATCCTCGTCCCCCGTCCAGAGCAAATATTATATGTGCCTCGCGCCTTCGCGTGAGCCCCGAGCAACAGCAAGGCCCGGGCTGCGTCTCGCACATCAACAAAGTCACGAACGGTCGCCGCGATCTCGACCACACCCCCGATATCGCTTCGCGCGGAGGCTAGACGTGCTATCCAAGATCCGGTAACCGTGTCGAGCCCCTCACCGGGGCCAATCAGATTGAATAAGCGGGCAACGACAACGTCGGCACCTCGACGCGCTCTCGCAAGCGCCAACTTCGTCTGACCAAGCTTCTGCCGTCCATATAGGTTGAGCGGACGCGGGTGCGTTCGCTCCGTCACGGGCCGTCGCCCAAGCGACCCGCCGTACTCGGCTGCCGAGCCAACGTGAACAAGGCGAGATCGGCACTGAACCGATGCGTCCAACAGGGCGCCCAACTCTACGAGACCAGTACTGCGTCGGGGCGGAGCGGCGGTCACAAATTCCTCTGTTCGAACACGAATGCAATTGAACACCACACTGGGTCGCAAACGCTGAAATAGGCGATCAACGGCATCCCTGTCCGACACGTCACACGCCTGCACCCTACTATCTCCAACAGGCCGCCGCGCCACTCCAACGACTGGCAAACCGCTCTCGTGCGCAAGCTCCAAGAGCGCTCGTCCAACCCATCCCGTTGCGCCAGCCACGAGAACCGGCCCGCAGGTCTCCCCGCGGCTAGCGGCTGCGCCTGGACGCCCGAGTCGTCTCCCTAGACCTACCACGAAGCTCCGCGGGACTGCGCAAGTGCCGTTGCTTGGTCGTAGATGCGGAGAAGAGCTTGCTCCGCGTTAGTGTCGGACAGGCCAGCCTCAGTAAGTCGTCTCGTAGCTTTGTCGCCGAGAGCCTTCAGCTTAGGTCGGTCTCGCGCAAGCTCTACTATCGCACGGGCAAGACCCTTGTATCCGAGTGAAGGGGACACGAACAATCCGGCGTCACCAGCCGTAACGCGATGCTCAGGAAGGTCGTAAGCGAGTACTGGCCGACCTGCGGCTAAATACTCCGTCAGCTTGATCATGGTACTCGAGTCATTGAATGCATTGGACGGGCAGGGCTCAACACCTAGATCAGAACTTGCAATGATGTCCCGTACGCGAGATGCATCCCCTACCCACCCCAAGAAACGGACAGTGTCGGTCAAACCAAGACTGCTCGCAAGTTCCTGACTACCCGCAAGCGCAGCGCCACTCCCTACGACCAAACACAAGTACTTGCGAGACACATCCGTCTTGCGGACTGACGACATAGCGCGGATGAGTTCCTCGACTCCGTCCTGGGACCCGATCGAGCCAACATAACACACCACAAAGTCTGCCCATTCGCGAAGCGACTCGTCAGGCGCAACCGGATGCCAGACGTCGGCCCGTGGGGCATTTCGGACGACGTGGATGCGCTCCGCAGGTACATGCCCTCTGGAGACAGTGATGGCCGCGTATGACTCATTTGGGACGATGACCAAGTCAGCCCACCGGTTAGCCCAGCGCTCCATCCTCAGCAGGGCTCGATGAGCAGCTGACCCCGGACGCCCTCCCTTTGCCAAATACAACTCGGGTGCAAGATCATGATGATCGTATATTCGAATCATCTGACTGGAGCTGGTGACGAATGGAGCCCACAGAACATCAGGTGGGTTGCATATGTGCAGTATCCGCCAAGGAGCCCCGACTTGGAGCCTCGACCGAGCCCGAACGATGTGCCACAGACTAACTACCGCCTCCCAGCCATACCCGATGACGCCAGCGCCGTCAGGTGGCTGTGGAAATCGATGAACCGCGTAGCCGTCGATGACCTCCTCGGCTGCCTGTCCGCGACGCGCGGGCGCGATGATTTCGACCGCATAACCCGCTCGCGCTAGCGTGCGCCCAAAGCTCGCAACACGCACGTCCTGCGGCACTCCCTGATTCTGTACAACCATCACAACTGGCACGGCCCCCGCCGCTTTGTCGCGTGATCTTGTTTGGGGTTGATTCACAAGACGCCCGAAGCGAACGAATAACGTGCAAGAGTGGGCACAGAAGCAGGCACTTTATCTGGTTTGACGAACCCAGCTATGGGCACGACCCTCGTCACGGCCCAGGACGCCCGTTGAACCGCTCCCCTCACACTAGCGAGGGCTCGGATGCCGCCGGCGCAGAAGAATGCTCAGGCCGACCCCCGAAGAACTCGCCGAGCGCGCAGACCACGTAATCGACGTGCTCAGCGTGCATCTCGGGGTACATCGGAAGGCTGAGGATCTCCGCGGCGGCCGCCTCCGTCACGGGAAACGCGCCCAGGCCTAAGCCCAAATGCCGGTAGGCAACCTGTTGATGCAGCGGGAGCGGATAGTGTAGCCCGGTGCTGATGCCACAGCTCTGCAGGAACTCCCGCACGCGATCGCGCTCCGGCACACGAACAACCATCAAATGATAGACGGGACGACTCCCTGGCGTCTCGGCGACGACCCGCACGTCCGAAATCGCGGACAGGAGTTCGCGGTAACGGGCAGCAATGGTTCGGCGAGCGTGATTCCACTGCTCCAGACGCCGCAGCTTGATGCGCAGGAACGCGGCCTGGAGGGCGTCCAGCCGGCCGTTGTAGCCCTCCACGTCGTGGAAGTACTTCTGGGCCTGTCCGTGCTCCCGTAGCTTCCGCACGAACTCGAGGCGCCCTGAATCTCCTGACGTAACCGCTCCCGCCTCGCCGCACGCGCCGAGGTTCTTGCCCGGATAGAACGAAAACGCTGCCATCGCCCCCATCGTCCCGGCCCGCCGTCCCTTGTACACGGCCCCCTGCGCCTGCGCAGCGTCCTCGACCACCCATAGCCCGTGCGCCCGCGCGACCTCTTCGATCGGATCCATGTCGGCAGGCGTGCCGTACAGGTGCACGGGAACGATCCCGACCGTGCGGGGCGTGACCGCCGCGGCGAGCTGCGCCGGATCCATCAACAGGGTGTCGGGCAGAACATCGACGAAACGAATCGTCGCGCCCGCCTGCGTCAGCGCCTCTGTAGTGGCTATGAAGGTGTTCGGGACGGTGATGACTTCGTCCCCCGGCTTGATACCCATAGCCATGTAGGCAAACCGAAGCGCGTCCGTCCCGGACCCCACGGCCACAGCGCCGTCGGCATGGCAAAAGGCCGCGAACTCACGCTCGAACGCGTCGACCTCGGGCCCTCCCACGAAAGCCGCGCTTCGCACGATGGTCCGGAAGGCTTCGGTCAACTCGGCTTCCAACCCGGCGTGCTGTGCTTTTAGATCGAGAAATGGTACCTGCATTCGCCCCCTAGCCTTGTTCTGGTTCCCGTGTTGCCGGCTCCACCATGCGCAGCATGCGCGCCGGGTTGCCCGCGACGACCGCTGCGGCCGGGACGTCCCGCGTCACGACCGACCCCGCTCCGACCACGGCGCCTTCCCCGACCGTAATTCCGCCGAGAAGCACGGCGCCTGTGCCTATGGACGCGCGGCGTTTGACATAAGTAGGGATGGGACTCCAGTCAGCAGCGCCCTGCATACGGCCGTCGTCAGTAGTAGCACGGGGATATGCATCGTTGATAAAGCTCACGTTGTGTCCAACGAAGACCTCGTCCTCGATCGTCACACCCTCGCAGATGAACGTGTGGCTCTGGATCTTGCAGCGCGCCCCGATCTTCGCGCCCTTCTGGATCTCCACGAACGCCCCGATCGAGGTTTCGTCCCCGATCACGCAGCCGTACAGATTGACGAACGCGTATATCCGAACGTTCCGCCCCAGCTTGACATCCGGGGCGATCCGCCGGAGCAGACCGTCGCGCTCCTCAGAACTCCATTCTCGCATCAACGAGGCAATACGGCGGGGGCGCCGTTGATCGGCACCGCAACACCTCGCTGGATCGATTGCTGCGCTGCCTCGAGAATCCGCACCACGCGCCACCCGGCGCTGCCATCCGACACCAACGGCTCTTTGCCATTCACGGCTCGAATGATGTTCTCCACTTCCACGGCGAGACCCTCGCGCGTCTCGAGCTGCGGCGCGTGCATGTCCCCGGACCGGTAGGAGATCATCAACTGATATTCCTTCTCGAGGGTCGGATCCGTGGCGATCGAAAACCCCTTGTCGTACACCTTGAGCTTCTCGCTCGTCTCCATGTCGTCGTAGATCATCATCTTCTTGGATCCGCCCAGAATTGTGCGGCGGACCTTGGCCGGTGCCAGCCAGTTCACGTGCACATGCCCGATCAACGAACCTTCATAGCGCACGGTGAGGTACGCGATATTCTCGGTGGGGCTGCCCCCGTGGGCCGCTCCCGTGGCCGACACGCTGACGGGCTCGCGGCCGATGAGATAGTCCATGATCGACACGTCGTGCGGCGCAAGATCCCAGACGACGTTCACGTCGGTCTGGATCAAGCCGAGATTGATGCGCACTGAATCGAAGTAATACAGGTCCCCGATTTCTCCCGACACGATCAGCTCGCGCATTTTCCGTACGGCTCCGGTGAACACAAACGTGTGGTCCACCGCGAGGAGCACCCCCTGCCGCTCCGCAAGGGCGCACAGCTCCTCGGCATGATCCGTCCGCGTCGCGAGCGGCTTCATCACCAGCACGTGCTTGCCCGCCTCGAGCGCCGCCTTGGCAAGCGGGAAGTGGGAGAACGACGGTGTGGCCACGACGATCAGGTCCAGGTCGGGATTCGCGATCATCTTGGCGGGATCGTCGGTCACCATCGGAATCCGGTACTCGGCGCCGACCCGCATCGCCCGCTCGTACCGCATATCGCACACCGCTTCGACTTCACTGTTCGGGTGCCGCGCGAAATTGCGTACCAGGTTGGGCCCCCAGTACCCGCAGCCGACAATGCCAACTCGAATTGATCGCATGGTCAAGTCCTTCGTCCGGTGGGTTCGCATCACGCTGCCCGGCCGGAATTGAAGAGCACCACCGGGACGGTCTTGAACAGAATCTTCAGGTCCAACCACAAGGACCAACGCCGCACGTACTCCAGATCGAGCTCGCACATCTGATGGTAGGTGAGGAGATTGCGCCCCGACACCTGCCACAGCCCCGTGATGCCAGGTGAGACCGTCAGGCGATCGAACTGCCAGTGGTCGTATGCCTCGAATTCGTACACGAGCGGTGGCCGCGGCCCGACCAGGCTCATTTCGCCGCGCACGACGTTAAAGAGCTGAGGGACTTCATCGAGCGACGTTCGGCGCAGCCAGCGACCAACGCGCGTCACGCGGTCGTCGTTGACGAGCTTGTAGACCGGCTTGCCGTTGCCATTGCCGTGACCTGCTTCCGCCTCCTGGCCATTGAACATCTTCCGAATGAGCTCACGGTGTGCCGCATCCGGGGCGCCATTACGCATCGTCCGGAACTTCCACACCCGGAAGCGACGCCCACCGGTGCCGATGCGCTCTTGACGAAAGAACACCGGACCGGGCGAGTCGAGCTTGATGGCCACGGCGATCAAGCCGATCAGCGGCGCCGCTACCACCAATCCGACCACGGAGCCCGTCAGATCGACGAGCCGCTTTAACAGCAGTTGCCAGCCCTTAAGACTCGGCGCCGTGAGCTCCACCAACGCCTGGCCCCCCCGCCACACCGTCGTCGGATGCACGCCCGCGATCTGGACCGACCGCGGCACCGACAGCACCTGGCAACCGCCGGCGAGCGAGGTGTCCACGACCTCGCTAAACTGTTGCTCGCTGAGGTAGCCGGAGATCACAACCGCTTGCGCACCCGAAGCAGCGAGTACCGTCGGCAAATCGCTGAGGTGTCCCAGCGCGCCCGGCTTCGGAGGCTCTTGTGTGTCCACGAACCCGATGGGCCCGTACTCGGTCCCCGCGCTGAACGCCGGCGTGCGCATCGCCGCGAGGCACTCGGCTCCAGGGCCCACGAACAGCACATCCATGCGGTCCCGCTCGGGCGGCCGCACCCACGCCATGACCTGATTGATGGTTCGCCGGTCGAGCACGAGTCCGATCCACACCAGCACCGTCACGAGCCCATACTGCACGAGCGCCAACTCCAGTCCTCGCGTCCAGATTGTCATCCACAAGGGCAGCGCCGTCGCAAGCGCGGCGCCTAGAAACAACCGCCGCGGATTGCGCCGCTGGTCGCCGCGGCCGTAGTTGCCCGTCACGACCAGGCCCACGAACAAAGCCGCCGCGTACTGCCAGCCATTCAAGATCCCCGGCGGCAGCATCGCCTCCAGGCGCCCCGCCATGGCGTCACCGACCAGGGCGTAGTTGCGCACCGTACGCACCAGCTCCCGCATCAGCCCAAACGACGCCAGGTCCGCCACCAGCAGCACGCTGAACCGCACGGCGGCCCTTAAGAAGTGATGGCGTAGATTGGCCGGCGCGCGTCGTTGCAGCCGCAGCCGCACTTCGGCTGGCTTCTCGCGATGTAGCTGGGAAGGTTCCTGAACGAGTCGCGGCTCTGGCTTGACCCAGTGGCGACGCTCGCGGGCGGACGTCCTCGCTCCCGTGTGGCCAGCCACCTCGCGCATCACCTCTCCCGGCACAGTCTCCATGCCGGTCAGTTCTCCACACGACGCGCGAAAACCGCTGTCTGGAATGGCTTCCAGGCCGCGCGGACGACGCCCGCCGACACGTGTGTTTCTGCTTCGGTTTTGCTACGGACCAGCGCCATCACGACTCCCCGGGTTAAGACCAATCAGGCGCGGCTCAAGGGCTAGCCCCGGCCACCGAGGGAACGGGTAACGTATCAGCAATACGGCAACTTGACTAGGTGGAGCCTAGAGCTGTGGCACTCTAACTACAGCGGCACTAACTCGAGATCGCCAGCCGACTTGCGTGTCGCGTGGCCAGGGCCGACATGACAGCCATGGCATGCACGCAACGCTGCACCTCGCAACAGTCGTGCCTCAGGCCGACCAGTCGTGGCGGGCTGCACGGTCGCGGGGTGTAACAACGCCGCAACAACTTCATGGTGATCTCCATCACACTGGCCGAGGTCAGCCAGCTGCCGATGGGGTGACAAATGATTCACTTCGCGGGCATTTGGTAACGGTACAAAGGGAGCAGGGAGCGGGGAGCAGGGAGCCGTAGAGGGAGCGGGGAGCGGGACGTTCCAGGCTTTACTGCTCCCGGCTCCCGGCTCCCTGCTCCGGGGGGTTGAGCGGGTGGGGGTAAGCCGTTGACTCGGCGGGCGGGCCGAGGGTATGCTCGGCGAGAATCAACTACCTAATGCGGAGTGCGGAATGCGCAATGCGGAATGGACCTGCCGGCATTGGCTCGATCGGTCGCATGTCCGGTTCGACCTCAGCCCTGCAATTCCGCATTCCACACTCCGCATTCCGCATTTGCCTCGTGGATTGGTTTAACGCCGTGGACGCTACGTACCGAGCCGATCTGCGTGAGTTGAACGAACTCAACTTCGCCCGGTTCGACGCGAAACTCGAACAGCGGCTGGCGACGCTCGACGCCACGTGGGGCGGGCGCTGGACTCAACTCGACGCGAAGCTCGAGCAGCGGCTCGCAGAGCTCGACGCCACGTGGGGCGGGCGCTGGACTCAACTCGACGCGAAGCTCGAGCAACGCTTGGCGGAGCTCCGGGTCGAACTGGTGAAGGAGCTCGCCGGCGTGAAGAGTGGGCTCAAATGGATGCTCGCCTTCTGGGCCCCCACGGCGCTGGCCGTGATTGGCACGGGCGCCGGGGTCCTCAGCCTGCTGCTCCGGCGGTAGTAGTTGTAGCACTGACCCCGGGCGCAAGCCCGGGGAACATCGACCCTCACCTGTGCACCCATCCCCCCTCTCCACATCGTCGAGAGGGGGACCCTAAAGGACTCCCTCACGGTCGCAGGGGGTGACGACCCATCCTCACAACAGAGGGAGCCGACGGTGCCGTCAAGAGTCGCGGCTAAAGCCGCGGCTCGGCTTCTACCGCTGAAGCGGCAATGCTGTGCCCGTTTACGGGCAAAGGCCGAGTCGCGAGTTCACTCGCGGACATCCCCGGACCAATCACTCCTGGTCCCCCCTCTCCACAACGTGGAGAGGGGGACCCTAAAGGACTCCCTGACGGTCGCAGGGGGTGAGGACGCAGAGGGGGGTGCCGGCGGTGACGTCCCGCACTCCGTTCCCCTCCAAAAGAGGCTATCTTAGGTTCGCCCGAACGTCCCCGAACGACCGGAAGGGTGGACGATGACGGACTCCGTCGTACAGCACGCCGGCCTGCCCCACGCCGTGTTCCTGCACCGCCTGGCCGGTGAGTCTCCGTCGTCGGCGCTCGAGCCACGGCTCGGCCGGGCCGCCTTCGTCGCCCTCCGCCTGGTGGACCTGCTCGGCCCCGAGTACCC
>WNGJ01005899.1_pt1 | contig 24557 bp, 17 predicted proteins | sample 5400611 | NCBI WGS metagenome assembly WNGJ01 (sample SAMN13153375, study PRJNA577476) | soil metagenome | isolation source: 40 cm soil or saprolite under Garry oak tree replicate 1 | place: USA:California | collected 2016-06-15
TCGGCCTTAGCGGAATTGATCGGTCCTTCGGCAACGGTACCCTCTATACCTGGACGGCTGGTTTGGAGAGGGCCTTCGGAACTCTAACGGCTGACGTGAACTATGTTGGAACGGCTGGTGTAAAGCTACCCCGCACAAGTTTTCCAAATGCCTATCCCGGCGCAGGTCCTGAGTTTGCCCGGTATACGCGGTTCGATTCTTCGGGCGCTCCTATCGGCGGCTTTGGCCTCGAGAATGTCATCACCGCCTCTTCTCATTCCAGCTATCACGCGCTCCAAACCTCACTCTCGGGAAACGTTGGTCATGGCGGACCGAACCTCCAGGCGAGCTATACCTGGGCCAAGTCCATCGACGATACAAGCTCGGTCTCCGGTGGCCTGGGGGCAACCGGTGCGGTGGCGCAACCCTACCCGCAGGATCCCTTCAACACCCATACTGAAAAGGGTCCATCGACCTTCGATGTTGGACACGCATTTACGTTGAGCGCCGTGCAGGATCTTCATCTCGAAGACTGGGGCGCTCTCCGCCGTGTCTATCCTAAGGTGACAGGCGGATGGCAGATCATGGGCATCTCGACGATCACCAGCGGCTCACCATTTACCGTTTACTCCGGGGTCCAGCAGACAGGCGCTGGTTCCAATGGCGCCGATCGTCCCGATCAGATCGGAAAACCCCACCTCTCTACGGCGAGAAAGATTCGGGAAGACTACTTCGGAATGGGCGCGAACAACGCCTCGTACTTTTCCATCCCAATCAATCTCCCCGGAGGGACGGGCCCGAACAAAGGTCGCTTTGGCACGCTGGGCAGAGACACATTTCGAGGGCCTGCATTCTACAACTATGACTTTGCCTTTATTAAGGACACACCCTTTGGCAAGCGAAAGAACGGAACCGAACTCGTCAGCCTACAATTTCGCGCAGAGTTCTTCAACATCTTCAATATCGTGACGATGGGGCTTCCCGCGAACACACTTGAAGGTGCCGGTTTCGGTGTAATCAGCAAAACTTCGGGAAACTCACGTCAAATTCAATTTTCTTTGAAGCTTATCTATTAACACATTTAACACATTCACATCCCCGACTCCTCACGTAATGGCCAGCGGTCCAAGCGATCGGTGGATGATCGGCATTATAGCTCGTTTGATCAAGTCGCTTGTCTTGTCACGGTTCGGGAGCCAAAACTGGGCGGGTTACTTGCGAGGCCAACAAAGAGGACCTGACCACTTTGCGTGAGCTTATCCATGCCGGAAAGGTAACACCGGTCATCGATAAGCGTTTCAGGTTGACCGAGGTCCCCTAAGGCTATCCGGTATCTGGAAGAAGGACACGCTCGAGGAAAAGTAGCGATCGCTCTATAATATCACAATAAATGACGAATCCCTGACCAGCACTGAGTCGTTCGCAGGAACAATTCCTGATCGTCGGCCAGTCGGAAATCATCGACCGATCGGTGTCAGTGAGTGCCAAATCGCCTTCGCATGAACTGAACTATGCGAAGATGTGGCAGCCGCTAAACTGCGGCTGGGATCGCGGCAAAGCCACCCTCTGCCGCCAGATGGAACCGATTCAGAATTGGCGCCAGCAAACGCCTTGTGTGAACCGATTCGTCCAAACCGGACCCAAACAGGATGGTGTACCTTGCCTTATGATTGCTGCCGGACAAGAAGTGTCTGCGAAAGCGCTTCGCAGCAGGCAGCGGGATATGGAAGGAAGGCAATGGACCATTCCTGGACCAGACGAAGTTTTTTGAGCCGGGCCGCAGGTTCCGCGGCCTCTCTTGCGATTGAGCGGCCGGGAAAAAATCCCCTCGCCCACAGCGCGGAGACATCGGCTCTGCAAGGCCGATTCGTGACCCATGTCTCGGTCGTGCGCGTCAACCAGATCGAAGTGACTCCCGAACGTTCTATCGGCGAAGACGAGGCCGCGGACAATAGCCCGGGCCATATCCGCTCGCGACGGGAAGCATTTGCGCGCGGCTGTCCGGACGGCAGAATGACCTGGGCGATCAGTTGGCTGGCTCTGAACGACACCAGGCAGGAGTACCAAGATGCGCGGCGCCTCCTCGTTTCCTATCACGAACAGTATGGCGACGAGATTACCTTCATTCCCGGCGGCTATTTCGCGCCCATGTTTGACACTCGCCAACATATCCGCGTAACGATTCACAAGGCACTTCAATTGATCTCCGAAATGGTGGGCCACGGATATCGTCCGCAGTGTCTGGTCGCCGGCTTTATGGATGCGGAGGACCAGCGCTTCCTCGCCACTGAAGAGGGCATTCATGTATGCCAGGGCCAGATCTGGAGCCAGCACGGCATCGATAACGGCGACGGCGACGGCGGCATCTGCTATCCCTATTACCCAAGTCGCGAGCACTACCTGAAGCCGGCCCAGGGCCCCGCTGATTTTATCGACTGCGTCTGCCTCGACGGCTGGACGTGCGATTTTCTGGCAGCCCGCCGCGACGGCTTTCAGGGAGGGTTCAACAGCCGCCTGGGCGTCGGTCCCATTGAGACGGTAGGAAACCTGGGAAAAGAAGTCGGTCGCAAAGAGATGATGGATACCACTGCGATGCACTTTGACCAGGGCTACGCTCTGAATGGATTTGGCTGGGTGACGGGAATCTGGGAGGTATCGGTCGGCCACGATCAGAATCTCGCTTGGTGGCTGCAGGCCATCAAGGCCAGATGGCCGGACACACAAGTACTGACTGAAGGAGCGTTTGGTATGAAGTGGCGGGAGCATACGCCCAACAATGCGTTGCTCAACTACCGGTTCGATGCCAACGGCACCGGAGCACCCGGTTCAGAGAAGGAATTGGAAATCAGGTGGTTTATGAACCAGGGGTTTCGGCTGGCGCTGCTCAAGAACTGGACGACCGACAGTCCTGCCATGGTGATCGACTTTACTCGGTACGATTTGCTGGCGCACGAGCCCCAAGTTCTGCAGCGGGAATGGAGCCTGATGAACGTGCTGAATCAGAAGGGCACGCGGCCCAAAGACAAGCCCATCCGGTTGGGACAACTGATTCCTGAAGATCAGCAGCGCATTTTTGCGCGGTATCCGGAGCTGAAGAAGCTGGCGTAAAAAAGTTCAGCCGAATGCGAGCCACTTCCTGCATCGGGTGCGCGAGCGCTGGGTGATGCGTCGCACGGCAGCGGTTAACCAGATTCGTGGCTTGCTACTCGAGCGTGCCATTACGGTGCGGACAGGACGGTGCCATGTAGATGCAGATTTGCCCGGGATTCTGGAGGATGCCAGCGCGAAGCTATCGGGGGCATTGCGCCTGCTGCTGGAGTTGGACCAATTAGTCATGCGCCTTGCCGAGGCCGACGCGCTGATTCAGAAGGCTGTAGAGGAGAGCGAAGCCTGTCGACGCCTGGATGCGATTCCAGGTATCGGGCCACTTATAGCAACTGCACTCATCGCGGCAATCGGTGACGGAGCAGCCTTTCGCAAAGGTCGTGATTTCGCCACTTGAGTTGGCTTAGTTCCGCGAGAACACTTCACTGCGGGCAGGCAGAAGCTGCTCGGTATCAGTAAATGCGGGAACTGCTACCTTGCGAATACTGCTCGTGCAAGGTGCACGCGCTGTCCTGCAATTTTAGAGCGAAGCAGCCTTCCGGTCTGAGTACGCGGCTGGCCCAGCTTACGTCGCGCACCCACTAAAACGTCGCTGGCGTGGCGTTGGCGAATAAGCTGGCGCGCATTGCATGGGCCGTGCTCACCACAGGCGAAGTCTATCGGCCACCCGTGTTGGCCCGCAGATGAAGCCTGGCTGAAACCAGGCTTGGAAATCACATAGGCGATTCCCACATCTACAGCCCGTTACCGCTAAGAAGTTGATGATTTCCTGTTAGGTCTGCTGGCGAACAATGAGATGGCACAACGGTCGAATCCGGCGCTCTCAAAACCGGTAACTGGAAGAAGTCTTCCAAGACTGCCTAACTGAATGGAAAGAGAGCGCAGCGCATGCCATCCTGGCCAAGAGTACCTCTTGCCAACATCGCTTCATCCCGGCCGGCAAACGTCATTGACGATGTAGAAGATTATTTTTCGGGTAACTGGCTACTGATGAATTCCGAGACCCGTTGAGATCACGACGAGGTGTTCTGTTGCAAAGTGCGAGTGAATGGCACTCTCTATGAGAGTGTAACACTCGGCTACGCGGTTTGTCGCAACCGACTATGCCGGGTTGGGCACAGAAGGCAGACATGCTTATCCGGAATGTATGGTCCGCCGCCTTGTCGCAAGCGAAAAGTGAGGGTGACAGGTTGGCCTGCGCAAATGTATTCGTCAATAAGGGCGAAGAGCAGAGCGATACCCACCAGAAGCCCAAGCCCTCTCCGAGGGCTGCGGTTCCTGTACGAAATCTATTGGTGGGTCAAGTATATTGCTACGTCATCACCCCTTCGCCCAGAGAAGTAAGCGCCTACCCCTCGTCTATGAAAATGCTTACTTCTCTCTTGGCGCTCGGCTGATGGCTACGCCTGCGCTGACTGCAACACAGACCTTTCAACGATGTCTCGGTCGTCGACGTGGCCTTCTCGAAGAAGGTGGCCGCGGACGCGGATGCGCAAACGCGCGACTGTGCCTTGATGTGCGAGAAGAGCGGCTACGGCATTGTTACCGCCGACAAGAAGTTCCTGAAGTTCGACCCGGACGGCAATGCGAAGGTTCTCGCGGCGTTGAAGGCTTCCGATAAGGAGGACCATCTTCGGGTGAACGTCAGCGGCGATGTTCCGGGCGACACGATCAAGGTGACTTCCGTAAAACTGCTTTAGTTTTTGACGAGGACACGCCCCATCCTCGATTGCTTGCAAGGATGGGGCATTTTTGTTTTGATGGGTTGATCTGTGGCTAGAAGATGATCTTCAATGCGAACTCCGTGTTGAAGGGCTCGCCGGGTCCGATGGTGGGGTTGCCTAGATACGGTCCAATCGTGGAGCCGATGGTGCCGCCCTCGCCAGTCGACGGAAAACCTACCGGAGCCAGATTTGTGCGGTTGAAGAGGTTGTACATATTCGCTTTGAATTGGACGCTCACCCTTTCGGTGATCGCGGTCGTTTTGATGGCTGAGAGGTCAAACGATTCATAGCCAGGGTTAAAAGTTTTGTCCACGGCGTGTCGGGGAGTAAGTCCCCGGCGAAGGATCGACAAATGCAGTCGGATTGAACCACTGGACTGAACCGCCTATGATGGCATGGGAGATGCCCACCGTGGGGTTAGCAACCTGAACTGCCCGGTCTGCACCTTCTCCGTTGCCGCTGACGTTGGAACTGGCATCGACTGTGTAGGGGGTTCCGCCGTGGAAGGAGAATCCAGAGTTTACCTCCCAGCCGTGGGTGAGGCGCGTTGGTCCACGGAAGGCGGGAATGGCGTAATCGAAGTATCCGGTGAAGGTATTGCGAACATCGAAGTCGGAGTTTCCGTACTCTGCCTTCTCGTTCCTCGGATCTTGTGGAACATAAGGAAGAAACCCGGTCTCATAGTCGAGTGCATGTGACCAGGTGTACGCGGGCTGTGTGGTTAGACCGTGCCACCTCTGGGTCCGCAGGGTCGTCTGAAGCGAGTGGTAAATGGAGCCAAGGTTGCTTCGAACTTCATCGATCACGCCGAATGCGGGAAACTGTTTGTAATAAGAGCGGGATTGATGTCAAACAGACCGAGCAGGTGTGTGCCCTTCGAGCCCGCGTAGCCAGTCTGCAAAACGACTGAGTTTGTGATGCCTTGCTGAATGTTCAGATCCCACATCTGCGTAGCGGAGGGTCTGAAGTTCTTGTCAAAGGTGGAGATGCTGACGCTGCCTGGTGAAGCAGCGGCGAGATTCGAAGGACTAAAGGGGAAAATATGTCCACTCCTGGCTTGATCACCTGATTGAGTCCCCGGGCGTTCACGACCTGGTTGCTGCCCGCGGGATTCAAGCCTGGCCCGAAGACTGATATGTTCTGCGCTCCGTTGTTCTGCAAGACTGACTTCATATAGATGGAGTCATAGTAAAAACCGTACCCTCCGCGAAGGACGGTATTGCCAGAGCTGCCTAACTGGTAGGCAAACCCAATTCGGGGGCTTAGGTCACTCCAGAATTTTTGATAGATGTTTGCGACCCCCTGCCCTGCCACTGAAAGGCCTGTCGGGCTCGTCGGGTCAAAGATCGATAGGTCAGATAGGCGGAGTGCACTGGACCTTCGTAGTCGTAGCGCAAGCCATAGTTGAAGTTGATTTTTTTGGTGATTTGCCAGCCATCCTGACCATAGAGCGCAAACGTATTGACGAACACTTGCCGCTTCGGATTGCCCTGAACAATGCTGGAAGCCGTTGGATTCAAGCAACCCGCCAGGAAGTCAGCCAGGAACAGAACATTGGATCGCCAGATCGAAGTTGCCGATATCCCCGTTTTGCTAGTAATGCAATGAATAATGTTGGCTTCGATGAGACCCTTCGTGTCTCCACAGGTCCAGCTCTATCTGTACTTCAAGGCGTTACAGGGAACTGACCGAATCCCACGTTGCTCTGCTGCTTCCATCTAAGACACGCTCAATTCCCCTGTTGCGCCCAACGAGCGAGCTGCCGCGATGTGCTGATTCGGCCAGTCAGCAGATTGTCGAACAAGTCTCAAGTGCGGAGCGCAGCGAACAAGGTATCGATCCGCGCGGGAGGTATTCTGGTGAGCCAGTTTGACAATATAGGCGGGGCGATCGTCGAATTGGCCGCCATCCAATAAACCAGGACCCGTCGGACGCCATCCCAACTGTTCTCGAATCAATTGGCTAGATGTCGAGTTGTCAGTCGAGATAGAGGGTGCCAGCCAACTGAAGTGTTTCGTCGCTTCCTTTTAGGACTTCGAGACTGCGGGCACTCCCAAGCGCCGGCTAAGAACGCGGCCTCTCGTTCCTCCGATGCACGCTCGCAATTTCTGGCTTCAATCGAACGTCAAGATTGAAGCGAACAGCTGGCGACAAATGCGTTTAGACTGAAACGAAGACAGCAGGTCTGCAGCGCCGACGACGGCGGAGTTCATGCCTTCCCTTGGAAGAATGGCTTTATAGTTGGGAAACTGCCCGATGAGCTTTCGGACGCAGTGCGTCGCGCGCCGATCTGGAAGAAGAGGCTCGTCTCGTCTTCGCTGAAGTCGACCGACTCGTCTTTGCTTGATCCGAAGAGCGAGAGCAGGTCGCCCATGCACTCGCTGGTAGTACCTTTCTGAAGCCTTCGATTGCCAAGCTGTCCTCCTCCACCTCGAGCAACGCGTCACACCACCAATACACGACCCGTACGATGGTCGTGTATTGGTCCTGCGGAACCAGCGTTCCACTAGTGATCTGGCACCGGAGCCGAGGTCATCAACTGTTCAATGAGGGGTATGCCCTATTCCTCGTCAGCGGCCGCTCAGTTTCGGTTGCCCGTGATTCAGGAGCAAACCTTTGCGCCATCATCAGTTCCGACTAGCCGACCAATCAGCCGAGTGGATCCATCGATTTTCCATACGAAATGGCGCGGTCTGCGAGCGTCATTGATGGAGCTGGTTTTCACGGATGAAGAGGTGCGGCGGTTCTATCAGAGCCAGCGTCGCAGGCAATTGGATGTAATCGCTCAACTCCGCCGCCTCGTCGGAATTCCGGCGGGCCGGCGCGAGGATGACGCAATCCATCTATTCACAACAGAGCGAACATATGACGCGATTGGACACGGCGAACTCCAGGCCCTCGGTCGTGATCGATGGTAGAGAAGGTACGCTCTTAAGCTGACTGTCTGTCGTTCGGGGTGTTGTCGCGGGTGGATAGGCAGGAAAAATGCCGACACTGGTCGGCGCATCAGAGGAAATGCCTAAAATGTCAGCTTCTGTTTCGGGCTGGAACCAACACCCAGGTCCCGGCCTGCCTTATCCGGAAACTTTGGACACCGACACCAATGCTCGTGAGGGACTCATGTCAAGCGAAGAAACTCCCTGATCTGGAAAATACCGGACATTCTTACGGGGAGCGATGACGCAGTTGGGATTCGAGAGCGGCGGTGGCGTGACGACAAACGGCGCGAGGTAAATCGCGCTCTATCAAATTCGCAGAGTATAATCTGAAGCGAAGCGGGAGTAGCTCAATGGTAGAGTAGCGGCTTCCCAAGCCGTTGGTTGCGGGTTCGATCCCCGTCTCCCGCTCCAGAAATCTTCCTCTGAACACCGCTCTCGAACCTCCAAATCACATCGCATAGCAAAATACCTTACTGTCCATACTGTCCAAAATCGCGTGAAATTTAGGACAAGAGGTGCGATTCATTCAGTCCATGCATGGAATGCGCTGCTCGCAAATAAATGAAAACAAGGGGTATAGCTTTCAATGCTGTGATTTGAAACTTCTTGTCCAAATCGGCTAAAGACAACGTCAGCTTCCCAAGCTGAATGTCGCCGGTTCGATCCCGGTCTCCCGCTCCAGATTCTGAGTCTTCGCTTCGACTGCCATTAGATTTTTCGCAAGACGATACAGAAAATGGCGCTCAAGTTATTCGCTTGAGCGCCATATCTTTGTGGCTGTGAAGCCTGCCCTCGAACAGTGAATTAACGGCTTGCGGTGTTGGTCTTCTGGGCCAGTTTGGAGTGGTCCTCGAGGCTCTGGGCTTCGGGTAGCAAGGTGATGGCCTTGGAGATCTGTGGATCCCACTGGGCGCGGACCTTGAGGCCCTCTAGCTGTCCGAACTGCGAGGTGAAGAGCTCGCTCTTGATGCTTTGTTTGATCCAGTCGTTGACGCCAGCGATGTCGGCGTCATTGTATTCGATCTGGTTGGTCTTGAGGAAGTCCTTGAATTGCTGCATCACCGTATCGTCGACTTCGAAGTCCTGGGCCACGGTATGGGCGGCGAGGTAGTGCTTGCTGAAGTTGAAGAAGGCGTAGTGGATGAGGAGGTTGTCCTGAAAGTGATTGGGCTTCAAGTTGTCGATCTTTTCGTCGGGAGTGATGCCTCCACCGCCGTAGACAGTGCGGCCGGAGTCGGTGAGCTTGACCTCGAGGTTGCTCTTGTCCTTGGTTTTGTTTTCATTGTCGCGCACGTAGTAATAGTCGTAGAGCGAGACGTGGTCATAGCTGCGCTGGATCAAGCGGCCGGAGGGCGTGTAGTAGTGGTAGGTGGTGAGAGCGAGCCCCGTATTCTCGGTGATGGTGAAGACGGTCTGAACGAGGCCCTTGCCGAATGTGGTTTCGCCGACGATCAAGGCGCGATCGTGATCCTGCAGGGCGCCGGAGACGATTTCAGCGGCTGAGGCTGTATTGCGATTGACGAGGACGACGATCGGGAACTTCGGACCTTCTTCGCCGCGCGTGGCGCGGTAGATTTGGTCGGGGAAGGCGCGGCCACGTTGCGAGACGACAATCTGGCCCTTCTGGAGGAACTTGTCGGATGTATTGACGGCTTCGTTGAGGAGGCCGCCGGGGTTGCCGCGGAGGTCGAGGACGAGGCCGTGGATGTCGCCGAAGCTGTCTAACGCATCGCCTACTTCGCGGCTGGTGGTCTCAATAAAGCTGGAGACGTGAATGTAGCCGACGCCGGGACGGATAAGGAAGGCGAGATCGATGGAAGGGCGGGGGATCTCGTCGCGGACGAGGTCAAAGACCATGGGGCGTGCGGCGCCTTCGCGGCTGATGGTGACGGAGACGTGGGTGCCGCGCGCACCTTTGAGGAGTGAGGCTACGCCGGCAGTGTCCATGCCATCGGTGGATTTGCCGTCCACGGTAAGGATTTCATCACCGGGCCGAATGCCGGCCTTGTAGGAGGGCGTTCCTTCAAAGGGATAGAGGACGACGATCTTGGTTTTACCGTTGCCGTTGGTGACGGGTTGGGGCTGGATGGTCATGCCGACGCCGTAGTACTTGCCATGCTGATCTTCGCGCATCTGGGCGTAGGCTTTTGGATCGTAGAAGTTGGAATGCGGGTCGAGGACATGGAGCATCCCAGGAATGGCACCGTCGTAGATGGCCTTGTCGGTCTTGTCGGTATTCATCGGCTCGGCATAGTTCTGCTCGACCAGCGAATAGACGCTGGTGAAGGAGTGGAGCGAGTCGCGCAGGGTGGACTCATCGCTGGCGGACTGGGCGGCAACCTTCTGGTTGATGAGCGAGCCTAGGATGGCGCAGGTAGCGAGAAAAAGGCTGACGGAGAAGAGAGCGCGACGGGTGCGGGGAGCCATAGGCTTTAGATGACCTCAAAGGGTAGATCGGCGCGCGAAGGTGCGCAGGGACAGACGTCCTATTTGACGGAGTATAGCATCCGGGGGTGAGCCGGGGCTCTATCTTAAAGGCGATTCGCATGTTCGGTCGAGGACAGTTAGAATTGGGTACGGATACCGTCCAATGCCAGGGTGAGTCCAATGGCCAGGCGGAAGTGCCGGGCGATGGATGTTGCATCGCGGATGTTGATGCGGATGTTTGACCAAGAATACGAGTGACGATGACCTTGAGAATTTCGCAGTTTGTGGTGGCATGCGGGCTGGGCCTGCTGGCACTGCCGGGAGTGGTGCAAGCACAGGCGCCGCGGTACCAGAGTCCGTTGAGCGCTCCAAACGCGCCGCAGCCACAGCTTGCGCTGCCGGTGACGCCGGCCATTACGCCGAACGGAACGGTGGTGGAGGATGTGGTCGTCCATGTGAACGACCTGATCATCAGCCGGAGCGATGTGGAGCGGGCAGAGTTGGCACTCGCGCAGGAAAACCAGCAGGCGGGAGCCACTGCTGCAGAGGCTGCGGAGAGGCAGAAAAACCTGTTGCGCGACATGATTGACAAGCAGCTACTGCTGTCGCGAGGAAAGGAACTTGGAATCAACGCCGACGCGGAGGTGATCCGGCGGCTGGATGAGATTCGCAAGCAGAACAAAATGGACACGATGGAGGACCTGGAGAAGGCGGCGCGGCAGCAAGGCGTGTCCTTTGAGGACTTTAAGGCGGGCATCCGGGATAACGTGATTACCCAGATGGTTGTACGAGACGAGGTAGGCCGCCGGCTGCAGTTGTCGCCGAGCCAGGAACAGGCCTACTACGATGCCCACAAGCAGGAATTTACTCAGCCGGAGCAGATCAAGCTGAGCGAGATTCTGGTTCCTACAGCCGTAGATGCCAATGACGCCGCGATTGCCCAGGCGCAGGCAAAGGCGGAGGATCTTGAAGCGAAGTTGAAGGCGGGACAGAACTTCGAAGATTTGGCGAAAGCGAACTCCGGCGGCCCGACGGCGACCCAGGGTGGCGATTTGGGGATGTATAAGCGCGGAGCGCTGGCGAAGGTTCTCGAGGATCAGACGTTCAATCTGAAGCCAGGGGAGTGGACAGCGCCGATCCGAACCCGACAAGGGTTTGTGATCCTGAAGGTGACCGACCATGTACCTGCCGGAGTGGCTCCGTTGAAGGATGTGGAGCAGCAGGTTCAAGAGGGGATGTACGCGGAGGCGATGCAGCCGGCGTTGCGCGCCTACCTGACGAAGTTGCGAGAAGATGCTTACATCAATATCCGGGATGGCTATGTGGACTCGGGAGCGAGCCCCAAGGAAACCAAGCCTGTGTACACGGCCTATACGCCACCCGTCGTGAAGAAGAAGGCGGTTCAGCAGAAGAAGCGGTTTGACCGGGGCACGAAGTTTTCGACGGCAACAAAGACTGCGGCGGCTCCAGCGCCTGCGTCTACTGCGGCCCCGGTGACTGCGGCTCCAGAGGCTGCGCCAACCGCAGCTGTGACGGCTCCACCAACGGCTACGGCTACTGCTGCCACCAAACCGCAGAAGCCGCCAAAGACAGCCATAGCGCCGTTGGATGGTAGCACGCAGGCGTCTTCGAGCTCGAACACCGATCCAAATCCCTTAGAGGCGCATGCAGCGGTGGAGGGGAAGACCCGCTACAGTGCTCGCGCGAAGACGATGGCGGCCACGAAAAAGGCTGCGACGGCAAAAAAGGTAAACGAGAAGAAGGCTGCTACGCCGGCTGCTGCAACCGCTGAAGAGAAGGCCGCCGAGCAGACCCAGGCAGAGCCGCTCGGGTTGAACGGCGACACCTCGAAGAAAATGAAGAAACAACCGAAGGATAAGAACGCCCCCAAGGAGCGGTTGCAGAATAAGGCACCGACACCGCCACCACCGCCGCCAGATGAGACGCCCTCAAAGGCTCCCAATCGGGCAACCCCATTGGAAGGGACCATTCCTCCTACGCCCAAGACTCCAGATACGACAGCGCCTCCGGCGCCCGCGCCTGGGACGCCGCCAACTACGCCTCCTCAACAGTAGGTTGGGATTCTCGATCCTCTAAATCGGTGTGGGGTTCCGGCCTCGCGTGAATATTTCCTTCCAGCTTAGTAAAGGCAATAACAAGAATGAGAAGGGTTCGGTGATTGCGCTGAACCCCTTCTTATTGCATGTTTTGCTATCAGGGGCCCAACACGCGGCTTTGCTCAACACGGAGCCCATAACGCTGTACTAAACAGGAAATCCCTGATAGCCTCGTTTGCCATGGAACTTCAGATCAGTATGATTCCGTCGCCAGAAGATCCTCCCTGGAGAAGCGATGACTACCAATCGGAGCTTCGTAAGCTCGGCCTAGCTCTTAAAGGAGACGGTCTGGAGATGCAGGAGGTGGGCTCCCATCCGGTTCGCTCGGGGGAGACGTCGCCAATCTCAGGAGAGTGGAGGGTCAAGCTCGGCGCCACGCTCGAGCCGATCCTGAAAGCTCCGGTTGGCTCCTGGTTGCAAGCACGACGTGGCCGTACAGCTCGATTGAGAATTGGAGAGATCGAAGCGGACGTACGAACCGCTGAAGAGCTTGCGCGGGTTATCAAGATTGCCAAGTGTTACCAGGAAGTCACGGAAAACGAGTCTTAATTCGACTCCTCAATTTCTTCGATCAAAAACTGACGATTTGGATCGCTTGGTGCAGCCATGCCAGCAAGATGTTTGGCGCGCAGCCAAGCAGAACGACGCTAAACGCGATCAGGCATATAGCGACCTGGCTGATAATCGGGGTTTTCATTGGGCCTGCTTCGGCGGGCGGATCGGCAATATAGATTCGCTTGAGCACCTGCAGGTAATAGTAGAGGGACACGGCGCTCATCGCTATCGCCAGAATCACCAGCCAGAGTAGGCCAAGCGGTTTCGGTTCGGGGGCCAGCGTTGAGGTAAACAGATAAAACTTTCCGAAGAACCCGGCCAACGGTGGAATTCCGGCAAGGGAAAGCAGAAAAATCAACATGCAAAAAGACAACACCGGCTCGCGACGGCTGAGTCCGGAAAAATCCGAGAGTTTATCGCTGCCGGTTTTGGCCTCTACAACTGCAACGACACCAAATGCGCCAATGGTCGTCAGGGCATATGTCAGGGCATAATACAGCAGCGCGCCAAAGCTCTGTTCGGTGTGCGAGACGAGTGCAAGCAGCATGTAACCAACGTGCGCAATCGCCGAATAAGCAAGCAATCGCCGCACGCTGGTTTGCATAATGGCTACAAGGTTTCCCAGCACAATCGAAAGTGCAGCAACAAATGCGATTACCGGGACCCAGCCCGGCACATGGCTTCCCCAGGCACCGCTGCCTTCCGCTCCTGCAAAACCGATCACCATCACCTGATAGAAGATGACAAGGCCGGCAACTTTTGAACTGGAGGCAATCAGCGCCGCACTGGATGTTGGAGCACCTTCATAGACGTCCGGCGCCCAAAAATGAAATGGAACCGCTGCAACCTTAAATCCAAATCCGATGACGGTCATTACAATCGCGACAGCCAGAAGTGGATCCAGAGAGGAACCCCTGGTTGCTTCGGCTATTCGTGTGAGATTTGTTGAGCCGGACAAACCGTAGACAAGGCTGAGCCCAAAGAGCGTGAATGCCGCTGACGCTCCACCGAAGAGAAAATACTTTAACGCAGCTTCAGCCGATTGGGCGCTGCGCTTGTTGAAGGCCGCGAGGATGTAAAGCGACAGGCTCAACAGCTCCAGCGAGATGAAGATCAAAAGAATATTTTGCGAACTCACCAGGAACATCATGCCGGTCGTCGCAAACAAAATAAGGGCCAGATATTCGCCGACATGCGCGGTGAAGATCGACTCTATCGATATCAAAATCACAAAAATCGTCAATACGAGTAATGCGATTTGAACCAGCTGTGTCTGCGGGCTGACCACAAGCGTTCCATCGAAGACGTTTGCTTGCTGCGGCGCTATCAGCATCCAGATGACTGCACCAACACAGCCGATGCATGAAATCACAGCGCCAATGGTGAAGCGAGCCCGCGTCTCCATCCCGCGCATAAACAAGAGATCAACTGCCAGCACCCCCAGCGCAGCGATAATGACGGTTACTTCCGGCACAACCAGTTGGAACAATGCCGAATACCCCACCACGGTCATTGCCAGCTACCTTTCCGCAGGCCGTCGAACAGCGGCGAACTCAAAGCTGGAATGATTCGGTTCAGGATCAATGGTGGATAGAGCCCAATGGTTAAACTTACGCCTATTAAAATCACGGCACCGATGCGTTCAGGAATTGAAATCGGCGGAAGAGGGTGATGCGGTTTGCCGGATTCGATTTCGGGGCTGCCGATGAACGCCTTTTGCATTGCGCGCCAGGTATAGGCGACGCCAACCACAACTCCAAATCCGGCGCCGATCGCGTATACCGAGAAAGCGCGCCACGCACCAATAAGTACCTGTAGTTCCGCCACAAATCCACTGAAGCCCGGTAAGCCGATGGACGCCATGCTGGCGACGACGAATGTTACCGCCGCGAACGGAATGACCTTGTAGAGATTCATCTTCTCCAGCAAGTCCAGATCGCGGGTGTGGGTTCTGTCGTAAACCATCCGCCCGACGACGGCAAACAACAGGCCTGCCAGAATTCCGTGCGAAAACATCTGCAGTACTGCACCGCTCAGCCCGATCTGAGTCAACGTCATCAGACCCAACAGCACAAAGCCCATGTGGCTCACACTCGAATAGCCCACGACGAACTTGAAGTCTTTTTGCACCAGAGCGACCGTCGCGCCATATACGATGCCGATCAGTGCGAGCAATGCGAATACCTCGCGCCACGAGCCAAAGCCGAGCACATGGAATCCCCACGAATCCAATCCGCGCGGAAACAGTGTCATAGCCACTCGCAAACAACCGTATGCGCCCAGCTTCATCACTACGCCCGCAAGCAGCATTGAGGCTGCAGTTGGTGCAGCGACATGGCCTGTGGGGGCCCATGTGTGGAACGGCCATAAGCCGGCTAAAATCCCAAAGCCCACAAACACCAACGGAAATGCCCATATTTGGAAATGCAGAGGAAAGGAAAACTGCGCCAGGTCAATGAGGTTCATCGTCTTTCCGCCCGCGACCACGTATGCCGCAATCAATCCAATGAGCACCATCGCGCTGCCAACGAAGGAGTAGAGAGCAAGCTTCATCGCGGCATACTCGCGCCGGGTCGAACCCCAGATAGCAATGAGAAAGTATTTCGGGATGATGGCGATTTCGTAGAAGACAAATAGCAGAAATAGATCGAAGCTCAGGAACACGCCATATACGCCCCCGATAAGCGCCAGATAGAAAGCAAAAAACTCCTTGGCGCGGTGCTCGATATTCCATGAGAAAAGAATGCCTGCAATTGCCACAATCCCGGTCAATAGGAGTAGCGTCAGGCTGATACCGTCCGTCGCGAGATAATATTCGATGCCAAGCGATGGAACCCACGGCACGCGTACAACCGTTACTATCGTGCCGGTGCTTTGTTGGGCAAACCCTACTAGCGTTACGGCGAGTCCCGCTATTGCCGTTGACATCGCAATGATGCGTGCGGCTCGCACGCTCACCTTCGGCAGCAGCAGCACCAACACTCCGAGAAACGAAATATAAATAGTCCAGGCGAGCATAATCAAAATGCCAAAACAGAGGTGTTTGGCGAGCTTCCATGGCGCGCCAACCCTGTCGTCTTCGAACCGGCTTTGTCTCCTCTCATCTATATTTGCGGCAACTACCTCAATTGTTGCGACATGTTTATAGCGGTGCTGTTGATAACGCCGATCACCAGTTGCGGATAGATTCCCAGCACGAACATGATTACGATTGGAGGCAGCAGGGCGAGCCGTTCTCCGATCGTTAGATCTTCTAGCTTGGACCATCCTTCATTGAGTGGCCCAGAGAAAACACGCTGAAGAATCGTCAGAATGAAGATCGCTGTTGCGAGTAGGCCAATGACTGCGAGTGCCGTCGCCCACGTGGCCAGTGGGAAGGAGCCTCTGAAGGTCAGAAATTCACCCACGAAGCCGTTCAGTCCAGGCAGACCTAGCGATGAAAAAAGGGCGATACCCATCAGTCCGCAAAATACCGGGGCAACTTTGCGGAGGCCGCCGAAATCATTGAGTCCGTGTAATCCGCCGCTTCGTTTCTCAAGCAAAGCCACAAACCAAAATAGCGTCGCGGCGGTCAGACCGTGGTTGAACATTTGGAGAATCACGCCGTTGAGCGCTGCTGCTTTGGCTGTTGCGTATGCGGGGTCATCGCCGGCGAATTCTGCAACCGAAAAAATCCCGAGCATGCAGTACCCGAGATGATTGATGGAAGAGTAAGCGAGGATGCGCTTCAAATCCGTTTGTGCGAGCGCGGCATAAGCGGAGAGAATAATTGTGGCCACGGCGAGCCACAAGAGCGGCGTACGCATGGAACGCATTTCTACATAAAAAATGGGCAGTAATATTCGTAGGAAGCCATAGACGCCCATCTTCGACATTGCGCCGGTGAGCAGCATGGTCGTGCCGGTAGGCGCCTCGGCGTAGGCCTCAGGCAACCACGTGTGAAATGGAATCAGCGGTACTTTTACAGCGAAGCCTAGAAATGCTCCACAAGAGACAATCAGCGCAACCTGTTGAGGCGCTAATCTAGGCCAGCCTATTTTGCCAGCGAGTGCAGGGATGAGTTGTCCATTTCGCGCCAGTTCGGAGAGACCGATGAGATCGAACTTGCCGGTGCATTGAAAGATGGCCAGGAATGCCAGAAGCAATGCGACGCTTCCAACCATCGTGTAGACGAAGAACTGAGTTGCCGCCGCGGCGCGTTGTGGGCCACCCCATAATCGAATCAAGAAAAAGGCTGGGATCAGGCTCAGCTCCCAGAAGAGGAACCAGTGAAAAAAATTCAATGCTGAGAACGTTCCGAACAGCCCTGCCTGAAGAAAGAGTATGAGAGAGAGGTAGAGTGACGCGCTCTCCTGGATCTGCCACGACGCCGCCATCGACATGGGCACGACAATTGCCGACAACAGCAACATCAGCAGTCCAAGCCCGTCGATACCTACGTGGTACTGCACGCCAATTGCCGGAATCCACGTATGCAGTTCCTCAAATTGAAGCTCACCCGCCGCAGGGTCAAATTGATGCCACAAAACTAGTGTCAACGCGAGCGCAATGAAGCTGAAGGTCAACGCCATGCCGCGCGCGAGGTTTTTGTTTTTCGTGCCCAGACCAAGGATTCCAAGTGCGCCAATCAGCGGCACAGCAGTCAAGATTGTGATCAACGGAAATGCATTCATCCTCGCTTACCCCAGATCAGGAATAAGACGAGTGCGGCAAAGGCAACCCCGACGATGCGCAGGTAGCTCTGCGTACGACCGTTTTGGAGGCGCGAGAGAAGTTGGCCACCCCGGGTCACATTTCGGCAGCCTTGATCGAAGCTCGGATTTACCACGAATGCATCCACGGAGTGATTCAATCCCGAGAGAGCTTCCACGAGATAAGTCGCGAGCCGTACTGTGCCGCCCCAGACCCATCGGTCCAGCCAGTCGCAGGAACGCGAGCACCACGCATTGAAACGCGTGATTGTGGCTTCGTAGAGTCTGTCGACAAAGAATCCGTTACGCAGCACATTGAAGATTTGCGGTTGGAGGCGGTCCAAAGCGTCCGGGACTTCAGCGCTTTCGATTGGCTCGCGCCCATAGAACCACCAGCCGATGCCAAGGCCGAGAAAGAAGATGATCGTTGATGAAAGCATCACCGGTACGACACCGTTCTCAGAGAATCCTCTAAGATCAAACTTCACTGGCCGGCCCTCAAGAAACGATGTGAACCATGGCCATGCTGGCGTGCCAATCAATCCCATCAACATTGATAATGCTGCGAGAATCACCAACGGGATTGTCATGACAGCAGCACTTTCCCGTGAGGTTGTTGCGGCCACGGCTTTGGCAGAATGAGGTTCGTGCCCGATAATCCCGACCTGGCGCGATTCGCCCAAAAAAACGTAGTACACCTGACGGGTCATATAGAAGGCTGTCAGGAACACGCCAATTACGCCGAGATAAAAAGGCACCCGCGAAACACTCCATGTCGATGCGGCGTGCAGGATGACATCTTTGCTCCAAAAGCCGGAGAAGAAGAGGGGAAAGCCACACAGTGCCAGCGTGCCCGCCGCATAGGTAGCAAAAGTAACGGGCATGAGTTTCCACAAACCACCCATGCGGCGAATGTTCTGTTCTTCATTGCAACCGTGAATGACCGATCCCGCGCCCATGAACAGCAGGGATTTGAAAAACGCGTGTGTGATCAGATGGAACATCCCCACCGCTACGCCGCCAGTCCCCAAACCCACCATCATGTAACCGAGTTGCGAGACGGTGGAGTAGGCGAGGATGCGCTTAATGTCATCTTGCGCAACCGCAATGCTCGCAGCGAAGACAGCAGTGATAGCGCCAACCCAGGTGACAACGGTAAGCGCGGTGGTCGGCGTGAGCGATATATCGATTCTGCCATGAGCGCTCATCAATGGATAAGCTCGCGCGATGAGAAATACGCCAGCCGCAACCATCGTCGCCGCATGAATTAGCGCGCTTACGGGCGTGGGGCCTTCCATCGCATCCGGCAACCAGACATGCAATGGCACCTGGCCCGACTTCCCGATTGCCCCGCAAAAAATCAGCAAACCTATGCCCGTCGAAACTGCCATGCCAATGCTTGTAGTCTCTGCGACGAGCCTGATGAGCGCAGAATACTCGAGGCAGCCAACGCCCCTGTCATAAAAGAGTAGCGTGCCGGCTTCCGAATACAGCCAAATCATCCCCAGTAAGAACGCAAGGTCGCCAATTCGCGTGGTAATGAACGCCTTCTTCGCCGCCGCCGCCGCGCTCGGTTTGTGATACCAAAAGCCAATGAGCAGGTAGGAGGTCAGGCCGACGATCTCCCAGCAGATAAATAGCAGTAGCAGGCTGTTCGCGATGACCACACCCAGCATCGCGCCTGCGAAAAGCGATAAGAAACAAAAAAAGCGCGTGAAGTTTTCATCATGGGCCATATAGCCGACGCTGTAAACAAAGATCAACAGGCCCACGAAGGTGACCATCACCAGCATTACCGCCGTGAGCGGATCGAGCACCCAGCCAAGCTTGAGCCACTCATTGCCGACCTGAAACCAGGGAAAATTAACGACTTGCCGCGCTTCAATCCCTTTGCCGCCGAAGTGAAGCACCTGTGCAAACGCGGCAAGGGAGAGCAGCAACGACAAGAACATGGAACCGATAGCAACGGACGCCGCAAACCTGCGATTTCGTTGCCTGGCAAACGCGCTCAGGCCCGCCGCCAGAACCGGCATCGAGGGGATCAACCAGAGGTTTTGGACAATCCAGGTCATGTTGTCTCAAGAAATGGTGTAATTGCGGTGCACTGCGAAAAATGCGATATTGCGCCGGAGTAAGCATGTGGGCAAGCCGCCGTCCGACGTGGAGAGCCACGGACGCCTGCATTCTTTGTCCTGTCTCGAATAAAAACCGCGACGTAACGGAAGCAGTAGAGATCTCTTTGTTGGACTCTTTCCTTCATCCGCGATTCATCCCCTCATCGAATCTATCTGGTCCAGATTGGTGGTTTTGTAGTGGCGGTAAATGGAGATGATGAGGGCCAGACCAACAGCGGCTTCGGCCGCTGCAACGCCGATGGCGAAGATTGCAAACATGATCCCGGTTAATGCCTCAGGGTTCGGGCCAAAGCGCCAGAATGCGATGAAGTTAAGATTCGCCGCGTTAAGCATCAGTTCGATTCCGACGAGAACGAGAATGGCGTTACGGCGGGTCAGCGCGCCGGCGAGACCGATCGAGAAGAGGAGTGCGGAGACAAGGAGGTAGTTCGTCAGCGGAGTCATTTCATCTCCCGTTTGTCCTGCATGGCGATCGTCACTGCGCCGATCAGAGCGGCTGTCAGGAGCAGGCCAATAACTTCCAGCGGTAATGCAAATCTTGACATTAGAGCATTGCCGATCTGCTTTACGGTTACTTCGGGCTGTGGCGGTATTGAATGTCGAGTGGCCACGCTGGAACGAATCGTCCAAGTCAGAATCCCAAAGACAACGACGGAGACAACACTGCTTATGGCCCACGAGGGCGAAACAATCGACTGCGAAGGTGATTCCGCGCCGCGCGTGAGCAAAATGGCGAAGACGATGAGAATGGCCACTGCACCGATGTAAACCAATATCTGCGCAAAGCCGATGAATTGCGCGTCGAGTTGGAGATACAGCCCTGCCAGACCAACAAAGGCCAGCATCAGCGCTAAGACGCAATGCACGAGATTGCGCAGCGTCAGCGCCGCTGCTTCTCCGACGATCGTCAGCACACCGAGAATTAAAAATGGCAGGGTCACTTCTCCGGACACATCATCGTCAATTGGTCTAATTGTTCCATCGTCACATTACTTGGCATTGTATTCGTCAGTGGGCGCACGTCCAGTAGCAAATCAATCTCCCTTCACGTAACAAGATCACGGGATAACATCCACTGCTATTCGGCGAATCGATAGACTCGTTTTTCCAGTTTCTTTGACTGCATGAGGCCATGGCCGAGCAGGATATAAGGAACGATAACCAGAATTGCACAAACGAGCCATCGTGACAGTCCAGGCGGTAGGAAGCGCCAAACCCCGGCATTGACAAAGTTAAGTAGTCCCATCGGCAGCATGAACTTCCAGGCGAAGTTCATAAGCTGGTCGATACGCAATCGCGGAAGAGTGCTACGAACCCATATGAACATGGCAATCAACGCAAAGAGTTTCGCAAAAAACCAGAGATACGACGGAATCCAGCTCAGGAAGGAAAACGGGGCTGACCATCCACCAAGAAACAGCGTGATCGCCAGGCCGCTGATCGCAAACATGCCAATATATTCGCCGAGAAAGAACAGCGCGAACTTAAATCCCGAATATTCGATGTAGTAGCCGGCGATAATTTCGGATTCTCCCTCGGGCAGGTCGAATGGCGAACGGTTGGACTCCGCAGTCCCCGCAATCATGAAAAGCACAAACCCCGCGAATCCCCATGGAGTAAACACGAACCAATGCGGCCAGATTCCGGTATAGCCGGCTTGTCGCTCCACGATGGCGACCGTTGAGAGGGAACCGACTGTCATGATGACCGCAATCGCCGAAAGAATGAGCGGAACCTCGTAGCTGATCATCTGCGCAATGGCACGCATTGCGCCCAACAGCGAGTATTTGTTTCTGCTCGACCAGCCGGCCATGAAAATCGACAGTTCGACTATGGAGCCGACGGCGAAAAAATAAAGGACACCCGCATCCAGATTGACGGCCACCATATTGCGACCCACTGGCAAAACCGCATAGCCCAGAAATGCAGCTACCACTAGGACCAGGGGCGCTAGAAGATGCACTACTTTGTCCGCAGAGCGGGGAACGATGTCTTCCTTGGTCAGCGACTTCAAACCGTCTGCGAGCGGCTGAAGCAGCCCATACGGCCCCACCCGATTTGGGCCATAACGGTTCTGGAATCGGCCCAATCCCTTGCGCTCAACGATCGTTGTTACAGCAAACAATGATGCAAACACGACGATAATCGACACGACGGAAAACAGCGCCGCAAAGACAGGTTGCATCCCAACCGGTGAATGACCCACGAGCCAGCGCTTCAGGATGACAAAGATTTGATCCATCGTTTCAGTCATGCCGCCCCACCGGGTAAGAAAAATACCGCATTTCCGCCAGACGCGATAGGTATGGATGGCCTGCAAAAAGGTAGGTGCCGTAGCTCCATGATTTGGGATGGATTCATTTTGTGGTGGCGGCCCCGGAGTTAGTCTGAGGAAGAGGGGATGTTGCGGTTTTTATATCCGCAGCGGCCTTTGCCTTGGCCTCCGCCTTGATCTTTGCAGCGGTGAGCCGCTCATCGACCTCAGCCGATCCGACGGGATGGATTTTGTGAAAATATTCGTTTGACTTGGCCAGTTGCGCTTTGCGCCACAGCAGGCCGTCAAAACGATTATCCGTACTCAGTTCGAATGCAGTGTCCATTTCGATTGCGTCGAATGGGCAAACTTCGACGCAGATCTGGCAGCTCATGCAGACGGAGACATCGATGTTGAAGACCGCCGGATAAAACTGGGGCTTGCCAAGATAGTCCGGCTTTTTGTCCTTGCTCTTTTCAATGAAGATGCATTTGGGGGGGCATTCTTTTTCGCAGATCTGGCAGGCTACACAGCGCAAACTCTCCTGCCAGTCGTCGCCATCGTAGACGAGGAATGGAAAATTGCGCGCCGCCTCGGCCTGGGGCAGGCGTTCTTCCGGAAACTGAATGGTGGTCAGCCGGTCTTTGCTGATGTAGCTGCCAAAGAAGTTCCTGGCCGTCTCCGCCAACCCTTTCACGATGCCTTCACCAAGCATGCCTAAACCCCCGCAACCAAATCTGACGCACCTCACTACAACCGAGCGTTTACCGGTCCACTTCGCCCAACACAATATCCACCGTGCCAAAGATCACGATTGTGTCCGCCACGTTGTACCCACGACACATATCTTCGAGCACAGTCAGGTTGATCAAACTTGGCGGGCGCACGCGGTAGCGATACGGATTGGGAGACCCGTCGCTGATCAGGTAAAAACCAAGCTCGCCTTTTGGCGATTCGATCCGACCGTACGCCTCCCCGGCTGGTGGACGAAATCCTCGAATCTTGGCCTTAGCGTCCATAATCGGACCGGGGGGAATATCGCGCAGCGCCTGATTCAAAATCTTTAGTGACTCGCGCATTTCGAGCATGCGGATCATGTAGCGATCGTAAACGTCGCCATGTTCGCCGAGCGGAATTTTGAAGTCAAACCGGTCGTAGATACCGTATTTGTCCACTTTGCGGAGGTCGTAGTTCACACCTGACGCGCGCAGCATGGGTCCGGTGACACCGGCGTTGATCGCTAGTTCTTTTTTCAACACGCCGACACCTTGTGCGCGTGCCATGAAGATCTCATTCCCTGTCAGCAGTTGTTCGTATTCATCCAGGAAGCGCGGAAATGCTTCGACAACCTTTTTTGTCTGTTCAAGCCAACCGGAAGGCAACTCCACGCGACAGCCGCCAAAGCGCATGTAATTGCACATCATTCGCGAACCGGTGAGCGACTCGAAGAGGTCAAGTATTTTTTCTCGCTCGCGAAATGCGTACATCAGCGGTGTGCCACTCGCGCCCATCTCCTGCGTCAGAAATCCAATGCTCGATGCGTGGTTTTGCAGGCGCGTCAGCTCCGCCGTGATCACGCGGATGTATTCGGCGCGTTCGGGTACCTGGATGCCGGCGAGCTTTTCGACTGCAAGCGCGTAGGCCCAGTTGTTCGTGAGCGAGCACATATAGTCGAGCCGATCGGTGTACGGCATCGAAGAGAGATAGGTTGCCGTTTCGGCGATCTTTTCGTGATTGCGATGCAGGTAACCGAATACCGGCTTGAGTTTCACAACGCGCTCGCCATCCAGCACTACGTCCATGCGGAAGACGCCATGCGTGGACGGGTGATGGGGCCCCAGCGCGATTTCGAGCAGTTCACCTTCACTGCCGCCGTCAGTGAAATCCGGGGGCATCTCTTCTTCTACCGGCGTTGTAGTTACCCTTGTCATGCTTTATGCTGCTTCGCCTTCACTAGGACGTCATCGTGCGCTGTCGGTTCGTACTCGTAGTCATCAGGCTCGACGTAGTCTTTGCGCATGGGATGATCTTCAAATTCGTCCCACATCAATATACGGCGCAGATCGGGATGACCATCGAAGATGATTCCGTAGAGATCAAAGATCTCGCGCTCCTGAAACTCTGCACTGCGCCAAACCGGAGTGAGCGATGGCAGATGAACTTTGTCGGTTCGGTTTTCCGTACGCAGCCTGAAGATGACTGGCCCGTGCTTTTTCTCCATCGAATACAGGTGATACACGGCTTCAAGATATCCCGGAGATCTGCGTTTCCTGGTTTCTTCTATCTCTTGTTCTACGCCATCTACAAGTGTTTTGACCTTCACCTTTTCCGAGATTTCCGTATCCAGCCAATCCACACCACTGACATTGGAACAGTAATCCAGACGGAGATCTGCGCTATCTCGCAGAAACTTTGCCGCCTCCACCGCGTGTGCAGGCTCAACCAGCAGCGAATGCTGGCCTGAGGGGCTACCGTTGGGAATGATCTCCAGGAGACAGCCCGGAACGGCAGCTTCGATGTCCGCTTTAATCTTTTCCAGCATCGTCCTCACCTGCCGCGCATGAATCAACGTTGTTGAGAATGTGCCACACATCGGGGTTGTTCGGCGGATCCAGATCGTGCGCGCCGAAT
>WNGJ01001282.1_pt1 | contig 24536 bp, 22 predicted proteins | sample 5400611 | NCBI WGS metagenome assembly WNGJ01 (sample SAMN13153375, study PRJNA577476) | soil metagenome | isolation source: 40 cm soil or saprolite under Garry oak tree replicate 1 | place: USA:California | collected 2016-06-15
CCTCCAACTTTCGATCATTCCCCTGCCTCGCGCTCAAAGATGTTCGCAGGTTGAGGGAAAATAGCAGGAGCGTATCGCGAGTCAAGTCGAACAGCCTGTTCATAGGCAGCAAGCGCTTCTGTGTTCCTTTTGAGCGCGCGCAAGGCACCGCATTTCCAGAAAAAAAACTGAGCTTGATCGGGGTCAAGGTGAATAGCTTGCTCGATAGCCGCTACAGCTTCTTCATAGCGCTGGAGATGCATCAGGACCCCCCCATAGTTCACGTAGTTAGAAGCAGTGTTGGGATCGAGAGCGCATACCTGCTCAAAAGCCAGGAGTGCCTCGTGATGGCGGTTCAGTTCCAATAGGGTGCTCCCCTTCTGGTGAAAAAAGAGCGCGTCCTGATCGGGATTGAGACGGAGCGCCTCTTCATAGGCCGCGAGTGCCTCTTCATAACGCTCAAGTTCGTAAAGCGCACTCCCTTTGCCAGAAAAGCAGAGAGCAGCACAAGCATCATTCTCGAAAGCGAAGCGGAGCGCTTCTTCATAGGCAGCCAGGGCTTTCTCAACCTGCTGGAGTTCGAAGAGTACCAAGCCTTTATTGGTATGGATCTGCGGATCATGAGGATTGAGACGCACCGCCTGCTCATAAGCAGCCAGGGCCTTTTCATATTCCTGAAGAGCAGACAACGTGTTGCCCTTGAAGAAATGAAGGGAGGGCTCTTCGGGAGCAAGGCGAATAGCCTGTTCATAGACTGCTAGCGCTTGTTTATACTGCTGGTGGTTGAGGAGCGTTTTCCCCTGTTGAGAGTAGGCAGTGAACAGAAAATGAGCATCGGAACTCAGGCTGGCAGCTTGTTCGAGGGCTTGCAATGCTTCCTCATGGCGTCCGAGATAGTGCAATGCTAAACTTTTATTGTAATAACTCCAGACATTGTCAGGCTTGAGGCGGATAGCTGCTTCGCAGGCTGCTAATGCTTCTTCATAACGTTGAAGTTTGAAAAGCTTGTGTCCCTCGATATAGTAATAGTTAACGTCATATACATCCTTTTCTCCCATAGAATGAGGTGCCATTTTTATGCTTCCTTTGCTCCTTTCGAAATCCAGAAATCATGGGCGCGTGTGTTTGCTTAGACGCGCGAGAGAAGTTGCTCACCTCCAATCACATGGTGCCGCTTGAAAATCTCAGGAGTCGGTTGCTCGTGGAGGTGGCGTTAGCAGTATAGCACAGGTGGGAAGCTGAGCGGGAGCACTTGGAGACCATTCCATTTCAGGGGATAACTGCCAGGCTTCTCGATAATTGAGATGATCCCTGTGTTAGAATGGTCTCCCACTTGGGAGAAATGTGTCAGGTTCCTCGCCCCGTGTCTGGATGCCCCGTAAGGGAGCTGTAGTTTGGCTCATAAGTCTGCCGAAAGGAGCGGATATGGCTCATGGCCGCATTTGGTGATAGATGAGATTATCGAATGTAGTCAAGAGCTCTCGTGCTCTTCATGTGGACTTTGAGGATTGCGGCGATGCCGTTTCGCCGGGATTGTCTCTTTGTTGAACCGTTTAGCTAATTGCCGAGGCAGGCGAGAGAAAGCCAGTACCTGTGTCAGTCCACGAGTTCAGTCCCACCAGAAGCCCCACACTGAAGCATTGAGCAGTTTGGCGGCTACATCTTCGAGCGTCTGTATACCCGGGGCAACTCCGATCGTATCGGAACAGTACGCAAACTGTTCCCAGGCGAGCCGCAAGGCGCTCTCTCGATCCTGTGGAGGACGTGATGCATCCATGGCAACTGTATCACTTCCCATGAACATGATTTCGGCTCCATAGTGTTCCTGCCAGTGCTTCATCATACAGACGTGTGCTGGAGCAGATGGGCACCCGTTCCAACCACCGAAGTTCAGATAGGCCGGAACACGCCACCCTTCTGTCGTAGGAAGCAATATGAGGGGCTCGAATCGTGGTGCTTGGGTCCCTCCCGTCGTCGAGCTGCTCATCGGTGGGGTCGTGTTCGGCCACTTACCGCGAGGTACATCATGATGGTAAAATGAGCGGTATGCTTCGATACTTTGGTGGACCCAGTTCTCTGCATTGAGGCGTAGTCCCTCGTCGATGATCTCATATGGGGGACGTCTCTCCCCAGATTGAGACTCCATGATGTCTTCCAACGACCTAGAAGTCAAGACCGGCCAGTACCCGGTCACATCGACCAGACTGCGCAACGTCTGCCAGGTAGTAAGGTCATTGCTACTCTGAACCTCTACCTGGTAGGATAGGCCGTCCTCAAAAGCCACGGATGGGAGAAATGAAGACATCTTCATGCCATACTGGTGGAAAAGCGCCGCAAGTGTGTGTTGATCCATCAGGGTCTCTCCTGCATTTTTTTCTCAGTTAGCCTGTTCTTTCTGACCCCTCTAGAACTGGAAAAAGAGGCGGCTGATCACTCGTTATTGTAGGTAGAGTGAAGCCAGGTGGAGAATCCGCTGGTAATGTACATCTCGTTGCGCATCCCGTGGGTATATCCGTTACAAGTGTTGCAAGCGTTACAAGTGTTACAAGTGTTACAAGTGCGACAAGTGCGACAAAACCGATTTTTACCGCGACTGCCGCATCAGCGCTCGCACCAGCCGGATCTCATCATAAGTATACTCATCTCCTAAGAACTCTTTGACTGGTTTGAGCTTGTCTTCACCCACCTGTTGCAGCGCGTCCGCAATCACCGCGTAATGCTCTGGCTGAACTAACCCATCAACATTAATAGCCTCGCCCTCTTCGATGAGTTCTGTGAGGTGATTCAGTATTGTTTTCGGGGTCAGATTGCGCTCCCTGGCTATCTCCTCGACGCTTGATCCCTGTTGATACAATGCCAGCGTCCGTAGGCGTGTCAGATTGCCATTGGCAGCTGCGGGTGGTGCCGCAGCCGGTGTCTCTTCTGCTTCCGTGTCCAGGCTCAAGTCGTGTGCCATACAATAAGCGCGAATCTCGCCGGTAAAAGCTGTGAAATAGGTCGCCAGTTTGCTGCTGCCGACACCTGGAATCCGCGCGAACTGGGAGCGGCTTTGTGGTCGCCGTTGAGCCATTGCTCGCAGCGTCGTATCGGGGAAGACAGCATACGGCGGAACCCTCTGTTCATCTGCGATCTGTTTGCGCAGCGCACGCAGGTGCCGGAATAACCCCTCCTCTTCTGGAGAGAGCTCAAATGTATCGGCAGTCTTTGCCTCGCGCTTTTGGACGGGTTTAATGGGCGCGGCAATCTCGACTGCGCGCTCTTTTTTCAAGACCTCCCAGGAAAGTGTATTCAGGCGCAGCACCGGGTAACCATCGGTTGTCTCATTCAGCAATCCCTGGTGTAGAAGGGCGCGACCAATGCGTTGCCACTCGTCTGCACCCAGGTCCTTCCCGACACCGTAGACGGGCAGCTGATTATGCCGGTAAGTACGTATTTTTTCGGTGTTCGCTCCGCGCAAAACATCGATGACCTGGCGCATACCAAAACGTTGCCCCGTTTTTGCCACACAGAACAAAAATTTTATGGCATCGCCGGTTCGATCTTCCAGTGCTAATGGACGCAGGCAATTGTCGCAGTTGCCGCAATTCTCGTCCTGTAAGGTTTCACCAAAGTAGCCCAGCAACACCCGGCGACGGCAGGTGCTGCTTTCGCCATAGGCTGCCATCTGCTGGAGCTGCTGGCGGGCGATGCGCTGCTCCTGCTCGTCGGGTTTTTGCGCAATCATATACTCAACCTTGGCTCGATCCCCGTGGTTGAAGAAAATAATGCACTGTGCGGGCAGTCCATCCCGTCCCGCCCGGCCCGACTCCTGGTAGTAGCCTTCAAGGTTGCGCGGCAGGTCATAATGGATGACGGCGCGTACGTCCGGCTTGCCTACGCCCATACCAAAAGCAATTGTTGCCACCAGTACCGGCGCATCATCACGAATGAAGCGTTCCTGGTGCTCGATTCGTTGTTCGTTGGTCAAACCCGCGTGATATGGCAAAGCGCGGATACCCTGGTACTTTAGCGCTTCGCTGAGATCATCGACACCTTTGCGCGTCTGGCAATAGATAATTACAGGCGCATCTGGCTGTTCCCGCAGCAGTTGCACCAGCTCGCCAAACGATCCCTGGTTTTTTTGCCGGACTTCATAGTAGAGATTGGGCCGGTTGAAACTGGCAATGTGAACATGAGGATTGCGCAGCCGCAGTTGTGCCAGGATATCCTGGCGCACTCGTTCGGTAGCCGTTGCCGTCAGCGCTAACATCGGCACATGTGGATAACGCGTGCGCAACTGCCCCAGCTGCCGGTACTCAGGGCGAAAATCGTGCCCCCATTCGCTCACGCAGTGCGCTTCGTCAACGGCCAGCAGTGACAGGCCCACTGTCTTATCGATCTGGTCTAAGAAAGCCAGGAAGTTCCCGCTCACAAGGCGCTCTGGAGCCACGTAGAGCAACTTTAGCCTGCCACTCAAAGCCGCCCGTTCTCGCTCCAATCGTTCGGCGGGACTGAGCATGCTGTTAACGAACGTGGCCGCAATCCCGTTGGCCCTCAGCCGGTCTACCTGGTCCTGCATCAACGCAATCAGTGGAGAGATCACCACCGTAAGTCCGGGCAGCAGTAGTGCTGAAAACTGGTAAATAAGGGACTTTCCAGCACCCGTTGGCATCAAAACAAATGCATCTCGCCCGGATAATGCATCCTCAATGATCTCACGTTGCCCTGCTAGAAAGTTATCGTGCCCGAAATACTGCTTAAGCGCCTGTTCAATCTCGTCCAAATTTGCTGGCTCCTGACTACGTATTGCCTCTAGATGATACACCATAATAATACTGTTCCGGAACCTATAATAGGAAAGAAATGGGACATCTGACATCGACCTTCGACTTTGTGATTCGACGCTTGACCTTCACGCCTGGTATAATGCTCTCTGATGAGCATTATTTTTGTTGCTGGTCACAGATGATTCCAAAGACTCAACGAGGAGATCAAGCATGTCAATCTCATACCCAACCCCGGCAACGGTGCAGGGGCAAATCTACCAGAATTTTATTGGAGGCGCATGGCGCAGTTCACGTAGTGGTGAGACGTTTGTCAGCACCAACCCGGCGCACATCTCCGAGGTCATCGGGCTCTATCAAAAATCAACAGCAGCCGATCTCGAGGATGCGATTGCTGCCGCGGTCGGGGCGCAGCCCGCCTGGGCAGCAATACCCGCGCCTGAGCGGGGCGAAATTTTATTGCGCGCGGCCCTGATGCTGGATCAACAGAAAGAAGAGCTTGCCGCGTTAATGACCCGTGAGATGGGCAAGATTTTGAAGGAGACACGCGGCGATGTGCAGACCGCCATCGATGTTGCCAAGTATGTCGCGGGCGAGGGACGACGGGCGGAGGGCGAGACCATCCCTTCAGGCTTACTCAATAAATTCTGCATGACTATGCGCCAGCCCATCGGCATCGTCGGCATCATCACTCCCTGGAACTTCCCCCTGGCTATCCCAGCCTGGAAGACTTTCCCCGCATTGCTTGCAGGTAACGCGGTGATACTCAAACCGGCCAGCGATACTCCTTTGTTGTCGCTTAAACTCGCGGAAGTGCTGCAAGAGGCCGGTTTGCCTGCTGGCGTTCTGAATGTGATCACCGGTCCAGGCGGTTCCCTGGGTGACGCACTGGTCAGCCATGAAAAGGTCAACATGATCTCGCTGACGGGTTCGACCGAGGTGGGGCGGCATGTCGCGGAGATCTGTGGCCGCGACCTGCGCCGCTGTGCCCTGGAACTGGGCGGCAAGAATGCCGTAATCGTGCTCGAAGATGCGGACCTTGACCTCGCAGCCGAGAGTGTTACCTGGGGTGCATTCGGCACTACCGGCCAGCGTTGTACCGCTACGAGCCGTGTGATCGTACAAAAATCGGTGCAAAGTGCATTCACGGATCGCCTTGCAGCCGCAGCCGAGAAGCTACGCGTCGGTGACGGCCTGAACCCAGACGTTGACATGGGTCCGCTCGTGAATACCGGGCGCGTACAGGCAGTACAGGAATACGCTGAAATCGGCAAACAGGAAGGTGCCACGCTCGTGCTGGGCGGCTTCCCGCTGACCGGAGGCGACTATCGCGAGGGAGCATTCTACGAACCCACCATCTTTACGGATGTGGCCCCGTCGATGCGTATTGCTAAAGAAGAGGTCTTCGGTCCCTTACTCTCCATTATTCCCGTCGCCTCCTACGAAGAAGCCATCCAGGTCGCGAACTCGACCGAATACGGTCTTTCAACTGCCATCTTCACCGAAAGCACTCGCGTCACCTTCCGTGCAATGCGCGACATCGTGTCCGGCCTGGTCTACTTTAACGCACCTACCACGGGCGCCGAGGTGCACCTGCCCTTTGGCGGTATGAAAGCCAGCGGCAACGGCCACAGGGAGTTAGGTAAGAAAGCCGTTGAAGAGTTCAGCGAGACCAAAACCGTTTTCGTCTCATACCCAGAACGAAAATAGGAGAATATGGGAAAACGATGATCGTCGGTGGGAGCGGGAGCAAGCCCACAGGGCGGGGGCAAGCCCCAGAGGCGCGAACTTACGCGTTTCACGAGAGTGCCCGGCACCACACCAGGGCAGGGGCAAGCCCACAGGGCAGGGGCAAGCCCTGCCCCTACTATACACGGGCCCGGCAGGCCGATTCGTCGTATAGTAGGGGCGACCCTTGCGGTCGCCCTTGGGTGGGGGCCATGCTGCAATCTGTCTTACGTTCGCGCCTCTGGGAGCAAGCCCACAGGGCGGGGGAAAGCCCCGCCCCTACTATATACGGGCTTTGCCAGCGTGAATCTAACCTACGCCGTCTCTACGGTCGGGCTGCCACCGCCGGGAGTTGCTTGACCCGGAGCTGCCGGGGGAGTCAAATCTGCGAAATCGCCTTCCTGGGCAGGCCGCTTAAAGATGTAATAAGCTGAGTTCGAGGTCAGGGGCTGGATACTTGTAAGTTCCCAACCATCTTTGCCGAGGGTGTTCATATAGCGACGAGCAAAGGTGCTGCGCCGCTCGTTGCCGATGAGCGTCTCAAGTCCCTCGCTAGAAATACGCCCACGATAATCAATATATGCTACTTTATAAGCCCATTGTGCCATGATATCTCTCCTTTCCGCGTGTGTCCCTTTACCCTCGTTGACAAAGGGAATAGTTACGTTGTGTGCCTTTGCGGTTCCTACCAGCATAGCCCTGTAGCACCACATCCGATGATGCCTCTACACGAAACGCTTTATGTCAGTTCGCCTCGCACGCAACTTTCGGAGCGTTCCGCCTGAACACCTGGCACCGCACCGGGTTCCACAATCAGCGCTGTGTCAGGTGTAGGACTATGCTGGTAGGTTCCTCTGCACATAAGTATATCCGCAAACACCCCACCCATGCACCGCTAGTTTCAACGGTTTTTGTTGCAGATAATTATGACGGGTTTGACCTGTAGATTTGTACAGGAAGGCGGGCTATGATAGTGGCAGATCAAACGAAAAGGTCGTGCCCTGATTTTCCTCTTTAGACTGCTCAAGACGGATTTCTCCCCCGTGGGCCTTAACGATCGATTTGGCGATATACAGGCCCAGGCCCGAGCCTTTTTGCAGGCGGGAGCGGGAGCCTTCCAAACGACCGTAAGGGCGGAAAAGCTGATCCAGATCTGCCAGCGGGATGCTCGTCCCCTGGTTATGGACGCTGATATGCGCTTTGCCTGGAGTTTGCCAGGCTCGCACTGTAATGGTGGTTTCTTCGTCGGAATATTTGATGGCGTTGTCCAGCAAATTCCCTAACGCTTGCTGCACGCGACCGCAATCCCAATTTCCAACCATGGGAGTATCAGGCAGCTCGACAGCGAAGTGGTGATAGGGAGCGACCGGCCGTAATTGCTCTACCACTTCTTTGACCATCACAACCGCATCGCAAGGAGCGCAAGACAGGCTAAACTGTCCGCTCGTCAGGCGTGCAGAATCAAGCAGGTCGCTTACGAGGCGTGACAAACGCCAGGCCTGGCTGCTAATAATGTTTGTGCCGCGTTCGATAGCCTCACGGCGCTGATTGGGGCGGGCTACTATCTGAGCATAGTTGATGATGGGTGTCAGGGGGCTTCGTAACTCATGAGCAATCATCGCAACGAACTGTTCTTGACGTGCTAACTGATCTTTTAACAGGAGATTTGCCCTTGTAAGTTCGTCCACCTGATGTTTCAAAGCCTCTATGTCTTCGTCCCGGGATTGCTCTTGCTCCACTTACATGCCTCAGTTGTCTCCCACGTATTCAACCAGGGATGGTTGTATCATTAGTATACCCTCTGGCACCTGCACATGCCAAAAAGAACCCACCCCTAGGAATATCGGGTAGGATCTTTCTTTCTACAGAGCCTAAAATGTTCTGTTATCTATGCTTATTCGGCAACAGATCCGGTATGCGTGTCTGGAAGCAGGTCCAGTTCTTGCAATTCTTCCTGGGCCACCTCGCTGAGTTGAGCTAGATCCAAACTTGGATCAGCATGCGCGATGAGATGGCGCAGGCGCTCAATAATCCCCAAGCGCATGTAATAGTCAGAAGTTAATAACAACTCACCAATGGTTATTTCAATCTGTCGCCGTTGCATTGCGGCAAGTGTCGACTCAGCCATAGTTGATTACTTTGTTTCAGTAGCTACTTTGTTCTCGCTCGATGTTCCCGAGCTACTCTCACTAGACTTGCTCTCGCTGGAGGTCTTCTCCTCGCCAGCCTTACCGGGCTCAGTATGCCCGTTCGACTTGGCGTGACCATTCTTATCTCCTCCGGAGCTGGAGGCGTGATCGGTCTTGTAGAAGCCGGAGCCTTTGAAGACTATCCCGGCAGGGAACAGTACTCTGCGGATGTGTCCGCCACATTCAGGACAAATTGTCAAAGGTTCATCAGTCATTTTCTGCCAGGTCTCAAATCGATGGTTACAATCCCGGCAGGCATATTCATACGTTGGCATACAATTGTCACCCCTGGGTTATCTCGCTATGCGCTAGCTAACGCTATATATATCATTATAACGTGATCGGCGTTGGAAAGTATTCCCAGCAGCATATATTGGGCTGAGCTATTCTACGCGCCCAATATATTCTTTCACTTTCTCAGCAGCTTCGCGCGTCATGCCATTGAGAGTTGCCAGGTCGTCCACGCTTGCATCGCTGATCGCTCTGACCGAGCCGAAGTGCTTCATCAAGGCTTGTTTGCGTTTTGGCCCGATGCCTGGAATCTCATCCAGCACCGATTTAAACGTGCGGTCAGAACGTAACTTGCGATGGTAAGTGATGCCGAAGCGGTGAGCCTCGTCGCGGATACGCTGCACCATGTAGAGTCCCTGCGAGGTACGCGGCAGGAGAATCGGATCGGGTGATCCCGGTATAAAAAGTTCCTCGTTCTCTTTCGCCAATCCCGTCGTGGGAACGTCGATATGCAGTTCCTGTAAGACCTCCATGGCAGCGCTGAGTTGCCCTTTGCCTCCGTCGATGATAATCAAGTCCGGCATCGCCCAATCGTGCTCCAGGGAAACTTCTTGCTCTATTTCTTCACCGCGTTCTTCATTCTGTTGAGCTTGCCTGCGAAATCTCCTGCGCAGCATCTCCTGGATGCTGGCAAAATCGTTTGGCCCCGCGACTGTTTTAATCTTGAAGCGTCGATATTCGTTGGGCCTGGGTCTGCCTGCCTCGAAAACAACCATCGCCCCTACCGAGTTTGTGCCCTGCGTATTAGAGATATCATAACATTCGATACGCATTGGCGGCGCGGCAAGGTTCAGCACATCCTGGAGCTCCTCCAGCGCCAATTGCGTTTTCTGGCTATCGGTCAGCCATTTAATGCGCTGCTGCTCCAACACCTCCTGCGCGTTTTGTTTGACCATCTCGACCAGGCGCAGCTTTTCGCCACGTTTGGGCACGATAAACGTAACCGCACCTCCACGTTTCTCCTTTAACCAGTTCTGTATAATAGCGCGGTCGTCCGGTTCGACCTCGACTATCACCTCAGCAGGAATGTGTGGTGAACTTTCGTAGAATTGTTGCAGGAATGAGCTCATCACCTCGCCGGGGCTGCTATCTCGCGTACCCTGCAGGATAAAAAATTCCCGCCCGATCAGCTTCCCACCGCGGAAAAAGAAGACCTGGGCACTGGTCTCATCCTCCTCGCTGGCAAGGGCAATTACGTCCTGGTCTTCCTGCCCCTCGGTGTGAATGATGCGCTGTCTTTCCAGGATGCGCTCGACCGCTCTAATACGATCGCGGATACGAGCCGCCTCCTCGAAGTTCAGGTTATCAGCCGCCTCTTCCATCTTCTTGCGCAAGTTATCTACGACTTCTTCGTGCTTACCCTCCAGGAAAAGAACCACCTGCTGGATCACTGCATCGTATTCTTCGCGCGTGGCGTATCCAACGCAGGGAGCGATACAGCGGTGAATATAGAATTGCGTGCAAGGACGCGCCAGCAGCCTTTGCTTCCATCCTGCCGGCGGCTCGGCATTAGTTGGTGGGGCCCAGTTACTGGCGTCATAGCGGCAGGTGCGAAAGGCAAAGAGTTTATTCAGCAAGTCCAACGTTGAATCTACTGCGCCAGAGTTGGTGTACGGCCCGAAGTAACGATTGCCGTCACGCTGGAAACTGCGTACGCGATAGACACGCGGGAAGTCCTCAGTCAGTGAAACCTTGATATATGGATAATTTTTATCATCACGCAGAAGCACATTGTACTTGGGGCGATACTGTTTGATGTAGTTACTCTCCAGCACAAGCGCTTCGACCTCATTTTTAACGACGAGAAACTCGATATCATCAACCTTCGCCACCATACTACGGTTCTTTGGACCGAGATCGCTAGATTCCTGGAAGTAGGAGCGCACACGATTGTACAGCGAAATGGCCTTACCCACATAAAGAATCTTTCCCTCAGCATCTTTCATCAAATAAATGCCTGGTTTATGCGGCAGCGAGTTGAGCACAGATTGGATTTTTTCGTTCATGTCCCTATCCTAGAGGACCACGGCTAGACGGCGTAGTTTTGGAGTTGTATCGCACACTCATTATAGCATAATAGCCAAAATGACGTTTCTGTAAAATTACCATCAGGGCTTCTCAAAAGTCGCTCTGATTGGCAGCAAGCCCCCCACCCCAGATGAGTAAAGAGCGTGGTGCCGGTTGGGCGCGGCCGCGCCCAACCGGCACCACGCTCTTTACTCTTTTTTGGGGCGGGGAGGGGAAGAGGAAAAAGACTTTTGAGAAACCCTGAAATTACCTGTTGCAGAGATGGTCAGAAAGACACTCGTGTAGTATACTAAGAGTCGCTATTATTCTCTATCTTGCTGTCGCTTCCGGGCTGACGGAGACGAACGACAGCGGTGCATGTATCCCTTTGGTTTGTTCATATGAGTTGTATCGGTACTGCCGGGCATATCGATCACGGCAAGTCTACGCTGGTTAAAGCGTTAACAGGTATTGATCCAGATCGACTGGCTGAGGAAAAAGAACGCGGTATGACGATCGACCTGGGCTTTGCCTGGCTGACGCTTCCAGGTGGGCGCGAGGTCAGTATCGTAGATGTACCTGGTCACGAGGGTTTCATTAAAAATATGCTTGCGGGTGTAGGGGGCATCGACGCAGCCTTGCTGGTGGTTGCAGCCGATGAGGGTGTCATGCCGCAGACCCGCGAACACCTGGCAATTCTCGACCTGCTGCGTGTGCAACGAGGCGTTGTTGCGCTCACCAAAGCCGACCTTGTTGACGAGGAATGGCTCGAACTGGTGCGTGAAGAGGTTACTGAGCAACTGAAGCCCACTACGCTGGCAGGTGCTACTATTATTCCCGTTTCCGCCTACACCCGCCAGGGACTGCCCGAGTTACTTGTGCAGTTGGAGCATATCCTGGACGAAATACAGGAGCGGCAGAACATCGCTCGTCCGCGCCTGCCAATCGATCGTGTCTTCAGCATGACTGGTTTTGGTACAGTTGTGACCGGCACGTTGCTGGACGGCACGTTCAGACCCGGTCAAGAGGTGGAAGTGCTGCCACAGGGGCTGAAAACGCGCATTCGCAGTTTACAGACACACCGGCACCAGGTCGATGTAGCCGTCCCCGGCAGCCGGGTGGCCATCAACCTGGCGAATGTGCCGCGCACCGACCTGGAGCGCGGCAACGTAGTTGCCTTTCCGGGACAGTTACAGCCCGCCATGCTGATCGATGCTCGTATCCAATTGCTGGCCGACGCAGCGCGACCACTCGCGCACAATACGCTTGTTGACTTCTATAGCGGCTCGCAGGAAATGCCTGCAAAGGTGAGGCTGCTTGATGTTGAGGAGCTAAAGCCTGGTCAAAGTGCATGGGCTCAGTTGCGTCTCAGTCGCCCGGCAGTGGTGGCCCGGCGCGATCGCTTTATCCTGCGTATCCCTTCACCCAGTATGACAATTGGTGGCGGCGAGATCATCGATATACGGCCCCGTTATCACCGCCGTTTCCAACAATCCGTACTGGCTGCACTGGAAACGCTCGAACGCGGCTCAGCGGAGGAACTGGTGCTGGCGGCCCTGGATAGGAGACGAGAATTGTCCCGTGCCGGCACGAAGTCGCTGCATGGATTGGTGGGGTATGAGTTAGCCGATATCGTTAAGCTGAGCAATTTATCACGAGATGTGACACAACGAACCCTGGAGACGTTGTTATCTATGGGACGGGTACGCAGGGTCGGTACGCTCTGGTTCGCGCAGACTGTGTGGGAAGCCTTGAGGGGAGAGGCTGTCCGGCTTGTGAGCGAGCAGCATCGCCAGTATCCTTTACGTAGTGGTCTCTCTAAAGAAGAATGGCGCACGCGCTTGAATCTACCTCCTAAAATGGCGCCGGAGATCTTCCTGGCATTGCAAGAGGAAGGTCAACTGGCTGAGGCTAACAGCGCGACCGGTACAACGGGTGGCTATATTCGTCTACCCGATTTCGTACCCACGTTTACCGCCGCGCAGCAGCAGCAAGTCGAGCGACTCCTACAAGAGTTCCGCGAGAGTCCTTACACCCCGCCGGGTCGTGCCGACGCGGGAGCCATCGTGGGCCCCGAGGTATTAGCAGCGTTGATTGAACAAGGACGGTTAGTCAAGCTGGGTAGCTCTACGGATGCGGTGCTTTTCCTGCGTGAAAGCTATGAAGAAGCTGTGGCGAAACTGGTGGCTTACCTGCGAGTACATGGCGAGATGACGGCAGCCGAAGCGCGTGATGTCCTGGGGACAACCCGCAAGTATATCCTGCCCTTGCTTGAACACATGGATGAACGGCACATCACACGCCGCATGGGCGATATACGCGTCCTAGGCACAGTTTTATCTTCTTAGTGTTGAGTGGCGGTCATAGCCACAAACAGCTATGACCGCCACTCAACACTAAATATAAGTGAGGCCCGCCTGTGGGCCGAGGAAAATCGCATAAGAATGTCATAAAAACTCATCAGGGAAAAGGTGTATTTTTGGCACAAAGTGTTCCATTAAATGGCATAATGCGTTAAAATAGTGTGCGCGGGCATGTAGTGCGTTTCTCGTGAAAGGGACGAAAAACTAACCAACCTTTCACATGGCAGAGAGTTATGCAGATCGAAGTTTTAGGTGATCGATACCAGTTACAAGACCAGATAGGTCGAGGTGGCATGGCCACCATTTATCGTGGTCGGGACTTACATATGGACAGCGTTGTAGCCATCAAAGTGCTGCGCGAAGTCTATAGTACTGACCCGAAGTTTGTGACGCGCTTTCAGCGCGAAGCGAAGGCGGCGTCTGCTCTGCAGCACCCCAACATTGTACAGGTCTACGACTACGGTCAAACCGGCGGCAATTATTTTATCGTCATGGAGTTAGTTGAGGGTACTGACCTGCGCCGCTACTTGCGTTCACGCGGTGTGCTCGATATTGAGCGCGCAGTTATCATAGCCCACGACGTCGCGCTAGGACTCGGTGCCGCCCATCGCCGGGGCATTGTCCATCGCGACGTAAAACCGCAGAATATACTGGTAGGCCGTGATGGCTCGATTAAATTGACCGACTTCGGCATAGCCAGCGTCTATAAGGATATCAATGCCGAGCGTCTCACCACCACCGGCATGACCCTGGGCACCGTTCAATACTACGCGCCGGAGCAGGCTCAGGGCGAAATCGTCAGTCCTGCCGCTGATGTGTACGCACTGGGTATCGTCATGTATGAGATGCTCACCGGTCGTACGCCTTTTGATGGAGATTCGCCGGTGGCCGTGGCGATGCAGCACATTCAGGACCCCCCATTACCACCCAGCCAGCTCAATCCCAATATAGACCCGGCTCTAGAAGAAATTATCCTGCGTTGTCTTGAAAAGGTGCCCGAAATGCGTTTCCGCGACGGCTCTCAATTGGCGCGAGCGTTGGAGCAGCTTTTCGACAATGAGCTGGATGGAGCAGTTGCCGGCTCAACGACCTCTGGACAGTCACCCGCTCCTATCACCTTCGGTCAGATCCCACCACGCCCCAGTACCAGTGGCCGTGGCTCTGCAAGAAGTACACAGCTGCCTGAGCCTATCTCGTTCCCTGATAACACGCTGAACGGCAACATTCAGCATGGTCAGAATAGCGCAGGTGGGGTTCCAGATGCGATAGCAGATGATAGGACGATACGACTCGATCAACAGGGATATCCTCTCTCCCCCATGTCTACACCCGAGTCCGGCACAACTAGTCCTTTTCAGCAAGGTACCGTCCCGCGTTCCGGGACAGTACAGCAGAAGCAGGGTGACTCACGCTTCTCCGCTATTATCACTATATTCATCCTCCTCGCGGCCCTATTGTTGCTGGGCTTTAGTATCTACCTTGCGGACAAGCTGGGCATCATTAGCTTGCCGTTTTTCAATGGTAGCATCACTCCGACGCCAGGTGTTGTCGAAGTTCGTGTGCCTGACTTGATAGATAAAAGTTATCAAGATGCTCAAACCACAGCGGCGAATCGTGGATTTAAATTGCACTCGGAAAATGGTATAGACGGTATTGTAATCTATCAGAATCCAACATCTGATGAAACGGCACAACAAGGCACTACTATTGATATCAAGATGGGACCAAAGATGGTAACAGTGCCTAACAATCTAGCAGGCCAGCCACTTGCTAGCACAGAAACGATTCTCACACAAGCAGGCCTTAAATATAAGGTGGTTCCCGATGGGAATAACGCAAATGTGGGTCCAAATATAGTCTCGAGAACAAGCCCTCAATCTGGCTCTTCTATTCCTGCAAATGGGACCGTCACTGTGTACGTGTGGAATTATACGACTGCCACGCCTACCGCTACGCCGACTACAGCACCGGCGACGCAACCGAGCCCGTCACCGAGCCCGTCACCGAAGCCGAGCCCGTCACCGAGCCCGTCACCGAAGCCGAGCCCGTCACCGAGCCCTGATCCTATCCCTGATCCTATCCCTGATCCTATCCCGTAATCCTCACGGTAGTGAGAGAGATTGTATTCGTCAGGGTATGGGGGAGGGGCAACAGTATACTCTTCGGGAACATTCACAGACCCTGGCAGATGATGTCGTGGTCACTGTGTTGTAGGGAGTATGTGTGATATACTACTCAGGAGCAACTTGTACCTCCCAAATAAATACCAAGAGGATCATCAATGAACGAGCAAGATGGAGCCATCTCGCCAGAAAACACCATGTTTGTCATGCTGAGTTTCGAAGGACCCGATGTCTACTCCACCGCCGGAGGCCTGGGCACCCGCGTCAGCGAGCTCAGCGAAGCGTTGGCAATGCAGGGCTATACCACACACCTTATTTTTATTGGAGACCCCTTCAAACCGTCAACGGAAACGCGCGTCGATGGTCGCCTGATTCTGAAGCGCTGGTCGCAATGGGTCAGCAAATATTATCCCAACGGCGTTTATGATGGAGAAGAGCAAAAACTCTACGATTTTAACGATAGTGTTCCATTTCATATTTATAATGAGATTGTTCGCCCCGCGGCCGCCGCGGGCAAAGCCGTCGTCATCATGGGTGAAGACTGGCATACAGCCGAAGCGATCTGCCGTACATCAGACTTGTTGAACTGGTTCGGCGTGCGTCAGAAGGCCTTGGTGCTGTGGAATATCAATAGCTTGATGTCACTGCACCGCATTAATTGGGGCCGTCTCAACTTTGTAAGCACCATTTGCACCGTAAGCAAGTACATGAAGCACAGGATGTGGAGTTATGGCGTGAATCCACTGGTCATTCCCAATGGTATTCCCAAGCGTCACCTCACACCTGTCGATTCTGCAGCAGTGACGCAGTTGCGAGACATAGCGAGGCAGGGCGATCCGTCCCGTTTCTTTCTTTTCAAGATTGGACGCTTCGATCCCGATAAACGTTGGATAATGGCTATCGAGGCCGTGGCTCGTCTAAAAAATAGTGGTCACCCGGTCACACTCTTTGTGCGTGGCGGTATCGAGCCACACGGGGCTGAAGTGCTTGGTCACGCCTATAATCGTGGCCTCAAAATTCAAGATGTAGTCGCCAAGAGGCCGGACCTGGAACAATGCCTGGATGTAATGGCACATGCCGGTTCTGCCGATCTTTATAACCTGCGTTTCTTCCTCCCCGAAGATTTTGTGCGTACTACCTACAATGCTGCTGATGCAACACTGGCGAACAGCGGTCACGAACCGTTTGGCCTGGTCGCTCTAGAAGTTATGGCCTCAGAGGGCATCGCAGTGACGGGTAGTACCGGCGAAGACTATGCCATCTCCTATGAGAATGCGATCGTGACCGAAACCGATGATCCCGATGAAATCGTTGGCTACCTGCTGCATTTGCAGCGTCACCCGGAAGATCATGAGCGTATTCGCTGCGCTGGTCGTCGTACCGCGGAGCAATTCCTCTGGGATCAAGTGATCGAAAACCTGGTAAGCAAATTAGAGTTCCTGGCGCGCAAACAGGATATACAACTTTTGTAAGAGCTCGATTATGGATTTGATCTCCATAAAAGGTGCCCCTACCTTGAGAGGAATTTCTTCATGGTTGCAGACCTGTCAATCTATACCGTGGTACACCAGCCGCGCCGCTTGAAACTCCCGGCACAGCCCATTCCACGAGGAGCCTCAATAGAGGAGATCTATCATTGCCTCTTTGACGATCGCATGAACGAACGCTACTTTAGAAAAGTAGCACAATATTGCTATTATCCTGCTGCGCGCATGTTTCTTGACCTGGTACAGCAGGGTATGCGCCTCTCTATCGGCTTTTCTCTCTCCTTCTTGCGCCAGGCCGCCAATTGGGACCCTGCTCTGCTCGAACTGTTTCGCGAACTGGTGGCGGAGGAGAATGTGGAGATTATCGGCGTCGAACCATATCACAGTTTTCTGTTCTTGCTGGATCTCCCAGCTTTCGTGACGCGTATGCGCTGGATGGCCGACGAAATAGAACGTATCTTTGGCAAGAGGCCCGTCGTTACTGACACCACCGAAATGTGCATGTCGGTAACGCTCTATGATGCGCTGGATACGGCCGGTTTTAGCGGCGCTGTGATGGATGGCCGGGGCTGGGTAATGGGGTGGCGCGAACCAACGCATCTTTATAGCTATAGTGATGAAAAGCCGTATCCTATTGAGATCAAAGCGCCGCGCTCTGTTACAAGCAGCCGGCGCTCTCCACAACGGCTGGTCGCCGGGAGCGAACGAGACAATGGTCCCTATTTGCTCACGCGGCACCAGGATTTAAGCGATGATGTCGGCTATCGCTTCTCGGAACGAAGCTGGTCAAGCTATCCGCTCTACGCCGATACCTATGCAGACTGGATAGCCAGAACCTGGGGCGATTTTCTCTTTCTAGGCTGGGATTTTGAGACCTTTGGAGAGCATCATCGCGTGGATAGCGGCATCTTTGACTTCATGCGCGCCTTGCCTGGGGAGCTTGCCAAGCGCGGTGTAGCCTTTCAGACGCCCAGCGCGTTAATCGAGCGCTGCAGTACGTCGGGCTGTTTTTATCATCTTCCGCTGCCGGTATTCCCAACGACCTGGGCAGGAACCGGCGGCATGGAGTTTTTCCTGGGCAATAGCGCCCAGCAAGCCATCTTCCAGTTGATGGATCATGTTCATGGTATGGCGAAATTGACCGAGAATCCCGACCTGCTCGAACTTGCCTACTGGCTGGCTCAATCTGACAACCTGCACCTGATTCAATGGTTTGGACGCAGCGGGCCAGAGGCGGAGGTTTCCTCGTACTTCACGCCCGACGAGTGGTGGCAGCTGGGCCCGAACAGCATCATTTACGAGCAGCAGCAGGTCTACATTAACGCGCTGCATGCCATGGAGCCATATCTACCCGCTCGCCTCATGCGCCAGGCCAGGCGCAAAGGCGCCAGTAAAGTGCCTGGTCGCAAAAACGAGCTTACAGCGCCGGATGTGGACCTGTTGGCAAGATAAGAGTGATTTGGTTGAGACCCGGTTAATATCCTGGGAGTTTCGTCCTATTTTTAGCCCCCTCATGCACAAGAAATTGACGAACTTCGTCTATTCAGGTAGACTCGACAACAAGCAGCAAAGCTGAAGAAATAGAGGCATCCTTTGTGGATGCCCGTCAGGTCTTGAAATAGGCACCTCATTGGGGTGCTCCTACGCGTGAGGTAGTTAATGCAGCAGTTTCGTCCTATTCCATCATTTCAACGGTTTGATAATGTTGACGTGATAGAAGAAGAGCAGGTGGTGGAAAAGGTATCTTTTCTTCAACCCGATTTGGCTTCCCCGCATAGCGTAATTGCAGACCGGATAGCAGAAATCACCACCGAGCGACTCGCGGCTATTTCAGGCATTACTCCTGAGAAGACGGGCGCACTCTCACTTACCGACGCCTTAAGATCTACCCTGAGTACCAACGCCAATGGGCGCAGACTAGTTATCCCTGGTTCGAAAAAACGCAAGATGGCGACATATGGCTCCGCCCCACGCATGAGCCGGCGCCTGCGTCACGCTCTTATTATTATCGCAAGCCTGGTAATAACGTTCCTCACCTTGATCTCTCTGTCTCCCTTATCTAATGGGCAAATCAGGTTACCCGTTTTTTCAGCAATAGGTGACTGGGTTCATGCACAGCAACTGAGTTGGGAAATTGCGGCGCACACTAGTGCGTTATCGCCATCAGCACCGGTGCAGAATAATGCCCTTCTTCCATCTTCCATAATTCTACCGAGAAGTCAATATGTTGCTATTGCTCAACAGGATGCTATGGCTGTGGGAATTCCCCCCAGCTATTTTGTGCAGCAGATAAACACGGAAAGCGGCTTCGATCCCAATGCTGTTTCTCCTGCCGGAGCTGTGGGCATTGCACAGTTCTTGCCGAGTACGGCCGCCGGGTTGGGTATCAATCCCTGGGACCCCATCCAGGCGCTGCAAGGTGCTGCTAAAATGATGGCAAGCTACGCAAGTCAATACGGCGGGGATTATGCCAAAGCCCTTGCCGCGTATAATGCAGGGACCGGCACGGTCCAGAATGCCGTCAATAATTGTGGTGCCAATTGGCTGAACTGCATACCGGGCCAGACCCGGAACTATATTTTCAAGATTATGGGCATATAAGAATTACTGTAACTATTTAGATCTCCTCTCCTCTTGACTCCTCAGCGCCTGCGGCGCTGCGCAAGAAGGGTTTTCTGATGAGTGCGGATTGAGCAGCCGCAGGCTGCTCAATCCGCACTCATCAGAAAAACAGCGAGACACCGCAGGTGTCGAGGAGTCCATCTTGTTAGCTTGACATTCGCTCTCCCTCCAACGTACAATTTGATATATCCATATGGAGATATGCCAGCGAATCACGGTCCTGCTTAACAAGGAGCACTATCAACGATGACCACGACTGCTTTACAGAGCGAAGAGGCTGTGCTGGGTCGCATCCGCAAGCAGCAACTGATCGAGTCTATCGACCACATGAGCCCGGTTTACCTGGAGGGGATGAAGCGTATCCTGACCGTTTCTGCTGATACCGAACTAATCAGCGCTCCGGCCTATTATCATGCCGCTGTGTATGCGCCCTCGTTGAACACATTTGGCTCAGCTATCTCGATCATCCAGGACGAATTGGGGCATGCACATATCGCCTACCGCTTGCTGCGCGACCTTGGTGTGGACACAGAAGAACTGATCTTTGAGCGCGACCCTCATAATTTTAAGTATCCTTATGCCTTTGATATCCCCCTGGATAGTTGGGTAGAGCTCATCGTAGCCAACGCCTTCTATGATCGTGCAGGCTATACCTTGCTCGGGGATGTCTACCAGAGCACAACCTTTGGCCCATGGAAGCGTGCTCTCGTCAAAGTGGACAAGGAAGAGACGTTCCACCTGCGTCATGGTGAACAGGGGATGCGTAAGCTTAACCAGGACAACAGCGGTCACGAGGCCCTGCAAAAGGCTGTTGACTGGATGTTCCTGCTCACAGTCGAATGGTTTGGCTTGCCCGACGACTTGAAGAAGCATGGCGAACAGCTCGAATACGGCTTTAAAGGTCATAGCAACGACGAGTTGCGCCAGATATGGATGTCTACCGCCGTGCCGTTGTGCGAAGAGTTACAACTCAAAGTCCCGGCCCATTACGATGAAAGCCAGAAAAAGTTCATCATCGACTGTGCTTTCCCTGCCCATTTTGACGCTAAGGTCAAGCACTGGCTGCTCGAGGATGGCCCTTGCACCTGGGACGATGTCATGAAACGCTGGAAGGCGCGCGGCCCCAGTAATGAAGAGTTTGTCAGCATGATTCAACGCGGCAAACGCGAGATGCTGCGTCTATTGGAGCAGGAAGCGTGACAACTACCTACCCATCATTACAGACCCATACAGATGATGACCTGACATGCCCCGCGTTATGGGATGCGCTGCGTGATGTGATGGATCCCGAATTACCGATCAGCGTGGTGGACATGGGCCTGATTGTGGACCTCTCGCAGCAAGATGGCATCGTGGATATCAAGCTGACATTCACGGCAATGGGATGCCCGGCGATGGAATTTATTATGGATGATATTCGCGCACGCCTGTTGCAAGAACCAGGGGTGCGCGAGGTGCGCATCGAGATTGTGTGGGATCCTGTCTGGACGAAGGCTCGCCTCACCGAAGAGGGTATCGAAATTATGCGTACCTGGGGAGTTTCATCATGAAGGCTATGACAAGTACGATGCACACTACTTCAAAGCGCCGTGAAGCGCTTAATGAAACCCGTGTATGGCATGTGTATGCGCGGCGCAAATATGAGGAACCTTTGCATGAGATCGGAAACGTGATGGCCGATGATGTAGAATTGGCAAAGGTGTATGCGCGTAGCATCTATGATGAGTTTAGCTGGGTCGAAATGGTCATTGTGCCCCGTGACTGCATTATTACGGTGATCGAATCGTAGGAGGAGAGGCGTTCAATGCCTGGTACCCTTGTAGACAACGCCGCGCTTTTTGCTGTCCTCTCGTCGCTGGCTGATAACAAGCAAGTCATCGGACGGCGTTATGCCTACTGGTGTAACGGAGCGCCAGCGTTAGAGGCTGCCGTTGCTGCTGCCGCCATGACACAGGATGAGTTAGGGCATGCTCGCACGCTCTATCCCCTCCTCGAGGATTTCAGCCAGGCCAGGGCGGATCCCAGCCAGGTCGAACCTATTACTCGTACACTGCACTACCATCTTGCCTTTCTCGATCACGATTTCCGGGGGTGGTCCGATTTCGTAGCCACTAATTTTTTGCTGGATAACGCTCTCACCACCTTCTTTGAGGCAGCGCAAGATTCTAGCTACGAGCCTTTACGACAGCGCGCCCGTAAAATCGTACAGGAAGAACGTATTCACGCGATGCACGCAGAAGGCTGGGTGCGCCGTCTCGCCAAAGCCGGGGGAGCCGTGCGATCCACGCTCGTTGCCTCCCTCAATCGCCTTTGGGATGAAACCCTCTGCTGGTTTGGCCCCGATGACGATGCAAATATGCAGCGGCTCTACCGTGAAGAGATCATCGACGCGATGCCCAGCGAATTGCGCAGCCGTTACCTGCAAAAGATCATGCCTACCTTAAGCAGCCTGGAAATAGATGTCCCAGTAACCTTTGATCTTGTAACAAAGCACTGGGAACCTAGCCAGCCGCTCCCGTGGAATGAGTGGGATGCCATAGCAAGGCGAGTAAAGCGGGGTTCTTAATGGGGTATAATACAAACGAGCCGGAGGCAAAAAAAGCGAAGACGCAGGTAGCCTGCCCATTTTGCGGCTCAACCGACACAGAACTCTTTTCTTTGTTCGGTCAGCAACTGCTGACAGTTCAATTTTATTGTAATACCTGTCATACACCCTTTGAATGCATCAAAGACGATGACATTCTGGGTGGCTCTGCAGCACGAAAGGAAGGCCAACCGTGACCACAACAACAGAACGAACGCTGGTACAGTATACTGTGACCGACGGCATTGCCGTTATTGAGCTAACCAACCCGCCTGCGAATACATACAGCTATGAGATGATGCGCCAACTCGACGAGGCTATTTTGCAGGCCCGGTTCGATGAGAACGTGCATGTGCTCGTGATTCGGGGCGCGGGTGATAAATTCTTCTGTGCAGGCGCAGATATCGCCATGCTCAGCGAAGTTACACCAACCTTCAAGTACTACTTCTGCCTCCATGCCAACGAGACTTTAATACGCCTTGAGCAAACACCCAAGCTTGTCATTGCAGCCCTCAATGGTCATACAGTCGGCGGTGGCCTGGAGATAGCGTTTGCCTGCGATATTCGTATTGCACGTCGCAACGCCGGGAAGGTCGGCCTGCCGGAGATTACCCTTGGCGTGCTCCCCGGTACTGGTGGCACACAGCGTATGGCCCGTGCTCTGCCCAAGAATAAGGCCATTGAACTGATGACAGAAGGCAAGCTGATCAGCTTTGAAGAGGCGCAGGAGTTAGGACTCGTCAACTACATCTATGAGTCTGAGAACTACTGGGAAGAAGTCATGAACTATGCCCGCCAGTTCTGTCCGCCCAACAAGGCCTCCAAAACGGTTGGGCGCATTAAGCGTTCAGTGCAGTCTGGCGCCGAGGTCTCCCTCTCCGAAGCCCTGGCAATTGAACGCGAGTTGCAACAGCTCTGCTTTCAGAGCGAAGATGCCAAAGAAGGTCTCGTCGCCTACGCTGAGAAGCGCAAGCCGAGTTTCGCAGGACGATAGCTTAATCATGTAACTGGACACCTGCACAGTTCAGCTTCCATGGAAGCTGAACTGTGCAGGTGTCCAGTTACACAAATTATAATAAGAGATAAAATATGTCTAACATACGTATTCGCCTGCATAAGAACATCCTCTGGCTGATTCTTGACCGGCCTCCGCTCAACATCCTCTCGATAGAAATGCTCGATCAACTGACAGCCGCTATGCGCAATGCAATTAAGCAATCACCCCTTTTAATAGTCTTCACCGGTGCAGGAGAACAAGCCTTTAGCGCTGGTGTCGATATACGCGATCACCTGGATGGGCGAGAGAAAGAATTGCTGCGTGCCGTCTATGAAAACTGTACAGCGTTTGAGGAACTACGCTCGCAAAAAATCCCGACAGTAGCGCTGGTAAAAGGTTATGCTCTTGGCGGCGGCTGTGAACTCGCGGTACTCTGCGATACCGTCATCGCCCACGAAGACGCAACCTTTGGACTGCCTGAAATCTCCCTTGGCGTTTTCCCGCCTGTCGCCGCTGCTTATTTCCCTTCACTCATCGGACAGAATACCACCATGCGGCTGATGCTGACTGGCGAAACTATCGACGCCCACGAGGCACTACGCCTTGGCCTTGCCCATCAAGTCCTTTCCTCGCGACGGTTCCTCCCTGATGCCGAGGAACTCCTCATTATGCTTGCTACCTATAATTGAATCTACCTGCTTTTTACCTGCTATCAGCAAACTACAGAGCCGGGTGACGATCACAGCATGGTTTTCAACCAGCACACCGATGTCATGAGAAGAACGATCACTCTGGTTTTGTAGCTGAACGGGAATGGTCTCTCTTCTCTTGAGCGAACCACTTGCCTGAAGGATCTCCTCTAGTTCTTTCAGCACGCTCATTTCAGCCGTGGGGAGGGTCATCTCATTGTGTCTCTTGTTCATTTCTTCTGATTCGATTAAAAAACGTCTGGGAGAAAGTCATCCCAACGCCGTCGATTACTACACTCTGCTCGCCGTTCCAACCCTCGAGCGAAGTAGTGGCAATATATCACGACCGTACCCTTCAATGAAGGCCCGGTGATTCGGACCGGCCGAATTGAAGATCAGGTAATTAAAGCCAAGGTCAATATACTGCTGGATAAACTTGACATGATCTTCCGGGTTAGCCGAGATGCAGGAAATTTTCTTGATGGTATCTGGCCCAACTACCTCGCCATTCTCCTGCGACATCTTCGGAGTGTAGATTTTCTGATTATACACAAAGCCCCCTGCCCAGTATTTCCTGCGAGCCTCAATAGCAGCCTCCGTATCCCGGGTATACTCGACCATCAGTTCGATCAGCCTGGGCATCTGTGATGGATCCTTACCCGCTTCGCGAGCGCCATCCTCAAAATTCTTGAGCAGCTGGCGATACAGGTCGGG
>WNGJ01001283.1_pt1 | contig 24531 bp, 22 predicted proteins | sample 5400611 | NCBI WGS metagenome assembly WNGJ01 (sample SAMN13153375, study PRJNA577476) | soil metagenome | isolation source: 40 cm soil or saprolite under Garry oak tree replicate 1 | place: USA:California | collected 2016-06-15
GCGCCTGCGCGAGCAGATCGTCGCGCTCGCGGCCGCCCACTTCGAGGCCAGTCCCGCCGACGTCACGCTCGAGGCAGGCGCCGCCTACGTGCGCGGCGTCCCCGATCGACGCTGCTCGCTGCGCGAGATCGCCGCGCTCGCCGGTGGCCCGCTCGAAGCGGAGTACCGTCACGAGACCACCCACGCGATAGGCTCGTTCGGTGTCCATCTCTCCGTGGTCGGTGTCGACGTGATGACCGGCGAGGTCCATCCCGAGACGCATTTCGTCCTGTGCGACGTGGGGCGCGCGATCAATCCGACCATCGTCGAGGGTCAGCTCGTCGGCGCGGTGATTCAGGGCCTCGGTCACGCGACGATGGAAGAGCTCGTGTACGACTCGAGCGGCCAGCTCCTCAGCGGCACCTTCATGGACTACGCGATGCCGACCGCGGCGCACGTGCCCTCGGTCGAGCTCCTCGTGCACGAGGCCGCGGCGCGCTCGAATCCCCTGGGCGTGAAGGGCGCCGGCGAATCCGGCACCTCGGGAGTCGGCGCCGCGGTCGCGAACGCGGTCGCCGACGCAGTCGGCGCCGCCGCCGCCCGTCAGCTGCCCCTGACCCCGGCCCGGGTCAGGGCAGCGCTCTCATGATCCGACTGCTGCTCCTGGCCCTCGCGCTCGCTGGATGCGCGGCCACCGGCGTGCCCGTGCGCGCGGAGCAGCTCGACGCGTCGCTTCGCGAAGAGATCCACAGCGTGCCGGTGGCGGCGGTGGACGCGAAGATCGTGGTCACCACGTATCGTCCGCGCGCCTGGGGACCGTTTCCGTGGATCGTCATGAGCCACGGCACCGCCCCCACGCCCGAAGCCAATCGCACGATCGGCCGCTACAGATCGCTGAACCCGATCCGCGAGTGGGTGCGTCGCGGCTATGCGGTGATCGTGCCGGTGCGGCGTGGCTATGGCGCGAGCGGCGGAGAAAAGTTCGGCGACTCGTACGGCACGTGCGCCAGGCCCGATTTCCGTCGCGCGGGTGAAGGCGCGGCGCTGGATCTCCTGGCGACGATCGCGTGGGCGCGGACGCAGAGCGACCTCGATCAGAAGCGCTGGCTCCTGGTCGGCCAGAGTGCCGGCGGATTCGCGTCGATCTACACCGCGTCGAAGCGCCCGGAGGGGCTCGTCGCGGTGCTCGCGTTCGCGCCGGGTCGCGGCGGCCGCCCGGACACGCATCCGGGCCTGCCCTGCGCGCCGGATCCCGTGGCGAAGCTGTTCGCGTCGATCGCGCCGGACATCGCGGTGCCGGTCTTGTGGTTCTACGCCGAGAACGACGCGTACATCGGCCCGCCCGCGGCGAAGCTCTGGTTCGAGAGCTTTCGCGCCGCCGGCGGTCGGGGCGACTTCGTGATGCTACCGCCGTTTCCCGAGGCCCGCGGCCACGGCGTCTATCCCTCGGCCGCCGGCACGCCGCTCTGGACCGCGGCGGTGGCCGCGTTCTTTCGCGCGCACCAGATCACCTTGCCGTTCTAGAACTCGGGGCGCGCCTGCCCGACCGAATCGGCGGCGGCGAGGATCTCGGCCCACGTCGTGGCGTCGACCCCGATGCCGGTGCGAGCGCGCTCACACGCGATCCCTCCTTGGGCCGCAGTATATTACGGCGAGAGGAGGACCGAACGATGCCGGAAGGTACGCCTGTCAGGGTGAAGAAACTGGGCCACGTCGTGTTCACGGTGAGCGACATCGAGCGGACCACGCGGTTCTGGACGGAGATCATGGGCTTCCAGATGTCCGATCGCAACGAGCGCGGGATGATCTTCCTCCGCAACGGCTCGGATCACCACACCGTCGCGCTGGTGCCGGGCGAGGGCCCTCACGAACCGGCCCGAGAAGGGCAGCCCGGCTTTCACCACTGTGCTCTCGAGGTCGGGACCGTCTCCGAGCTGTTCAAGATCCGCGACTTTCTCCGCGCCAGGGACGTACCGATCGTCTATGAGGGACGGCGTGGGCCGGGGGGCAACCCAGGGATCGAGTTCAAGGATCCCGACGGGTTCAACATCGAGCTCTACGCCTCGATGGATCAGATCGGCGCGGATGGCAAGAGCCGGCCGGCGGAGCAATGGCGCCGGGCCAAGACTCTCGAGGAGGCGGTGGCGTATCCCCTGCCCGGCGTGACCTATCAGTGAAGCGTAGCGGGAGCCGGATTCTCACAACCCACGTCGGGAGCCTCGTCCGGCCTCCGGAGATGGTGGAGATTCTGCGCCGTAAGGCCGACGGCGCACCGTTCAGCGATGGCGACCGCGCCATCCTGGCCCGTCACGTGGCCGAGGGCATACGGATGCAGGCCGAGTGCGGGATCGACATCCCGAGCGACGGCGAGTACTCGAAGTCCGGCTTCGCTCAGTACATCACCGATCGCCTCACAGGCTTCGAGGTGCGCAACGACCTGCCCGGACGCGGCGGCGGCACCACGAGGAGCCGCGACCGGCGGCGGTTCGCCGAGGCCTATCGCGAGATCGAGGGCGGCGTGCAGGGAGGCACGACCTCGATGGCGAACTCGATGTGCACCGGCCCGATCACCTATCGCGGCTCGACGGCGGTCCAGACCGACATCGCCAACTTCAGGACGGCCTTGCAGGGGCGAAATTTCGAGGAGGCGTTCATTCCCGCGGTCGCGCCCGGCACGATCGAGCTGCAGCGCGCGAATCACTTCTACAAGACGGAGGAGGATTATCTCTACGCGCTCGCCGATTCGATGAAGGTCGAGTACAGGATGATCGTCGACGCCGGCTTCATCCTCCAGATCGACGACCCGCGCATGGTCACCGAGTACGACTCGATGGACCCGCCGCCGTCACCCGAAGAGTACCGTCGCTTCGCGACCGTACGCATCGAAGCCCTGAATCACGCCCTCGCCGGCCTGCCGGAAGACCGCGTCCGCTACCACATGTGCTGGGGCAGCTGGCACGGGCCCCACACGACCGACGCGCCGCTGCACGAGATCGCACCGGTGATCCTGAAGATCAAGGCGGGAGCCTTCTCGCTCGAGGCCGCGAACCCGCGTCACGAGCACGAGTATCACGTCTGGGAGACGCTCAAGCTCCCGGCCGGCAAGATTCTCATCCCCGGGGTCGTCGCGCACACGACGAACTGCGTCGAGCATCCGGAGCTGATCGCCGAGCGGATCATGCGTTATGCGAGGCTCGTCGGCCGCGAGAACGTCATCGCCGGCGTCGACTGTGGGTTCGCGCAAGGGCTCGCGACCGCGCGCGTGCACCCGAGCATCATGTGGGAGAAATTCCGCATGCTCGCGGAGGGCGCGCGTCTGGCGACCCGGCGCCTCTGGTAGCGCCTCGCGATCAGTGAGCCAGTGGATCTGGGCGCAGCTGGAAGTGGACGACGATGGGCTTTTTGCCCTTACCGCCCTCCATGAGCCACGGCGCTCGGTCGCCGCTGGTCGTCCACAACCCTCGGCCCTTCCAACCGGCCGCTGGATCGTCGATGCGCCCGTCGAACCCCTTGGCGTAGAACCCGAGCGGGTACGGCACGCGCAGCACGATCATCTTGCCGTCCTTCAACGCGATCAGGCCGTCGTTGAGATTACCGGTCGACATCGGCACGTCCTCGCCGAGGCCGAACGTGTTGTGCTGGTCGACCCACGAGTAGTAGCTCGACTCGGCGCTGTTCTCGCCGATCCCCTGGAAGCCCGGGCCCGGGTACTGATAGAAGGCCCAGCCCTCGGGGCAGTGATCGCCGGTGGCCTTCGGACCGTTGAGCGGCCCCTTGCACTTGCGGCGGTCGAAGCTGCCGATGTGGCCGCTCCCCATCGACGCCCACACGACGCCCTGCTTGTCGATGTCGGCGCCGCGGATCCCGAAGTAGGGCTTGGGCACATTGTAGATTTCCGCTAGCGCCGTGGCCGGAGGGTTCGGACCGGGAGCCACCCGCACGATCGCCGCGGTGCCGCCGAATGCAGCGACGGATCCCCAGATCGAGCCGTCGACGGGGCTCGGCATCACGGCGTAGAAGCCGCCGGCGATGCGCTTGTCCTTGGTGGGATCGACAGGCTGATCGGGCTCGACGTAGTCGTCGCGCTTGCCGTTGCCGTTGGTGTCGAGGACGAACGCGGTCCATCCCTGCGACCTGGCCGCGTCGCCTGTCTCGTCGAACATCTTGGTGTTGACCCAGCCGACGACCGGGCCGCCGCCGCTGGTCCACACCGTCTCGTTCGCGTCGTAGGCGAACTGCAAGTGGTGCGTCTGGAAGCAGGTATCGACGAATGTGTACTTCATCGTCTTCGGGTCGAGGAACGTGAGCGCGCGGTTCGTCCGCTCCAGCGGGAAGAGCTTCGCCGAGGGATGGTCCGAGCCCTTCTGGCAGAAGCTCGGATTCTTCGGTCCGCGTACCGTCGCCGCGAACCAGACCCGGCCCTTCCTGTCGAACATGCCGTTGTGGTTGTTGGCCTTGGTGTCCCAGAGCTTTTCCTCGCCCCAGTAGGGCGACGGCGCCATCGGCTTCTCGATCGCGGCGTGTCCGGGCCCGAGGGCTTCGGGCGTGTCAGCATCACGCACCGGAGCCCTGAAGGTCGTGACCGTGTGCGTTGTGGGATCGAGGATCGGATAGTCGTCGGTCGCGTACTCGGGCGAGCCGTAGAGCTTGCCGTAGGCGTTGACCGTCGGATAGCGCCGGTCCGACGCGATCAGGTCGTGGAGATACTTCTTGGGATCGCCCCACTCCCACGTCGTCACGACGATGTTGCGCTCGACGCCTTGCGGCCGCGGCGGCTTGCTATGCGGCAGTTCCCCCTTGGCGATGCGGTCGGTCCAGTCGCCGAAGTACTTGAACGGAACGCCGCCGAGCACCTGAGTGAGCGGGTTCAACATGAACGGCGCGGCCTGTCCCGACTGTACGCGGCGGATCCACGCCTTCTCCGCCGTCTCGAACTGGCCGAGCGAGGCCGGAATCGTCCGGGTGGACAACTGGCCGAGCTGATGGCAGCCGACGCAGCCTCTGTTCTTCACCACCGTGAGCCAATCGCTCTGGGTGATGTTCGCGGGGATGTTGCTCTTGCCGCCGAACTGATCGGCATCCGGGATCTTGAGCATCGAGTACCAGTAGATCGCGGGGTAGTACTGCGCCGCCGCCGCCGCGGTCGGCGCCACGACCGCGCTGAGATTCAGTTGCTTTCCCGGCTCGGCATCGACCTTCGCCGAATCGACGAGGCCGTAGCCGCGGACCCACACCTTGTATTTGGCCTTCGGAAGGTCGGGCACCACGTAGCGGCCCTGGTCGTCGGTGACGACGATCCTCGCAAACCTGGTCGGAAGCTCCGTCGTCTCGGCGATGACCCAGACACCGGCCTCGGGCCCGCTCGGCCCGGTGACCACGCCGCCGATGTCGTCACCATCGATGGGCACCGCTCCGCCGCCCGGTTGCTGGGCGCCGAGCTTCACGATCGAGCCGGCCGCGAGCACAACGACCACAACCGCCGCCACCCTCAACCACAGCGATCTCTTCGTCTTCGTCATCGCGCCACTCCTTTTGTCCCGTCCCACCACGCGCCGATGCGACGCAAGGATGATACATGGTGGTTGCGCCGACGGCCACCGCCGCTTAGAGTGCAATCGATGCGCGTGGCCATCCTGCCGTCGGGCGCGCTGCTGGCGGACACGCCACTCGGCGACGACGAGACAACCGACGGCCTGTCCGCCGCGGCCCGCGCCCGAGTCGCCCGGGCCTTCACGCGTGGGTCTGGGCACGCGGTGCTCGATCTGGGGGCGACCGAGCTCGAGACGCCCCTCGCTCCCCCGCTCGCGTTTCTGCGCGATCTCGGCCGCGCGTTCGTGACGCGGCTCTGCGCCCTGCCCGACCTCGAGGAGCGCCGCGGGCAAGTGGAAGTCGACTGCCCCGAGGACGAGCGTGCGCGCCTGGCCGGCAGTGTCCCGCCGATGGACGGCAGCGAGTACGTCGACGCCGACTGGATCGACGCGCGCTGGGCCGACCTCAACCGCGCACTCGCCGACGAGATCCGCGCGCAGCCTGGCTCGGTCGCGGACTGGCTGAGTGCGCGCCATCCGTCGTGGCACGTCGTCGGCAAGGTGTGCCTGCACCTGGCCGAGAATCGCGCAGACGAGGAACATCCGTTCGCCTTCCTCGCGACCTACGCAGCGCACGCCGGCGCGGGCGGCAAGGTGCAGCATCGCCCCCTGGCGCGCGCGCTCGAGGAGTCCTCCGCGCGCGGCGACCGGAAGGGGCTGCTCCATCTGCTCGTGCCGCTCCAGCGCGCGGCGGAGCAGACCAAGTGGCTGGCCGAGCTGATCGACTCCGGCGAAATCTACCAGGCGTCGGCCTGGACGCCCGCCCAGGCTCACGGCTTCCTGAACGCGATCCCGGCCTTCGAGGCGGCCGGGCTGGTCGTGCGCGTCCCCGACTGGTGGCGCGCGCGCCGCCCGCCACGGCCGGAAGTGGCCGTGCGCGTAGGCGAGAAGAAGCCAAGCGCGGTCGGGATGGACGCTCTGCTCGACTTTTCGGTCGCCGTCGCGCTGGGTGACGAGAAGCTGACGAACGCTGAGGTGCGCCAGCTCCTGGCGTCGTCGGGCGGGCTGGTGCGGCTACGCGGCCGATGGGTCGAGCTGGACCGCGAGCGGCTGCGCGAAGTGCTCTCCCACTGGGAGCGCGTGCGGCGTGAGGCGGAGAAGGGCGGCCTGTCGTTCCTCGAGGGCATGCGACTGCTCGCCGGCGCCCCGCGGACCCCGGACGATGCCGCGGCGCTCGCGACGGCTGAGGGCTGGTCGCGCGTCGAGGCCGGCGCCTGGCTCGCGCGCACGCTGGAGGAGCTGCGCGGGCCAACGGGGCTTGCGCAGACCGATCCGGGTCCCGACTTTCGGGGCACGTTGCGGCCCTATCAGAAGGTAGGCGTGGCGTGGCTCGCGTTCGCCTCGTCGCTGCGGCTCGGCGTCTGCCTGGCGGACGACATGGGGCTCGGCAAGACCATCCAGGTGCTTGCCCTCCTGCTCCTGCACAAACGACGCGAGCGGGCCGCCGGGCCACCGCATCTGCTGGTGGCGCCGGCGTCGCTCCTCGCCAACTGGAAGGCCGAGATCGACCGCTTCGCGCCGTCGCTGACGACGCTCGTCGCGCACCCGTCCGCCATGGCCCCGCGCGAGCTGACCGAGCTGGCGGGCGCCGATCTCGGCTCCACCGATCTCGTCATCACCACGTACGGCACGCTGGCGCGCGTCGCGGCACTGCGGATGCGTGAGTGGTCGCTGCTGATTCTCGACGAGGCCCAGGCGATCAAGAACCCGGGGGCCCGGCAGACGGAGGCGGTCAAGGCGCTGAAGGCGCGTAGCCGCATCGCGCTCACCGGCACGCCCGTCGAGAATCGCCTGGGAGATCTGTGGTCGCTCTACGACTTCCTGGACCCGGGCCTGCTGGGCTCGGCGCACGAGTTCTCGGCGTTCGCCAAGCGGCTGGCCGATCGACCGGACGACAGCTATGCGCCATTGCGCCGCTTGATCCGGCCCTACCTCCTGCGCCGGCTCAAGACCGACCGCTCCGTCGTCGCGGACCTGCCTGACAAGACCGAGGTGAAGGCGTTCTGTCTCCTCTCCAGCCCGCAGGCCGCGCTCTACCAGAAGACGGTCGACGAGCTCGAGCATTCCATCACGGGCCTCGCGCAGGGCATCGAGCGGCGCGGCCTGGTGCTGGCCTACCTCATGCGCTTCAAGCAGGTCTGCAATCACCCGGCACACTGGCTGGGCGAGAGCATCTGGGACGAGGCGGGGAGCGGCAAGCTCGCGCGGCTGCGCGAGATCGTGGAGGCGGTGGCAGCAAAGCAAGAAAAGATGCTGGTGTTCACACAATTCCGCGAGGCCACCGAGCCGCTGGCAGCGTTCCTGACGGGCCTGTTCGGGCGGCCCGGGCTCGTGCTCCACGGAAGCACGCCGGTCAGGGCTCGGGGCCGGCTCGTGCAACGCTTCCAGGAGGATGCGACCGTGCCGTTCTTCGTGCTGTCCTTGAAGGCGGGCGGAAGCGGCCTGAACCTCACGGCGGCCTCCCACGTCGTGCACTTCGACCGGTGGTGGAATCCCGCGGTCGAGGACCAGGCGACCGACCGCGCCTACCGAATCGGCCAGCACAAGAACGTGCTGGTGCACAAGCTCGTATGCCGCGGCACCATCGAGGAGCGGATCGACACGCTCATCGAGGGCAAGCAGGCCATGGTGCGCGGGGTGCTCCAGGGTGGCGGCGAGAGGCTGTTGACCGAGATGAGCGACGCAGAGCTGATGACCATGGTCGCGCTCGACCTACGTCGGGCCACGGCCGAGACATGAGATAAGGAGGCGCGATGGCGTGGTACAGGGGCGGATGGGAGTACTACCCGCCCTACGTGTCGGCGGGCGAAAAGAGGGCGTATGGCAAGCTGGCGCTGGAGAAGCTGTTAAAGAAGAGCAAGCGCACGGCCGAGCCCGTCACGATCGCGGGACGGAAGCGACAGCTCGCCATCACGTTCTGGGGCAAGGCGTGGTGCGACAACCTCGAGCGTTACGCCGACTTTGCCAACCGCCTGCCGCGCGGGCGCGCGTACCTGCGCAACGGCTCGGTCCTGGACCTGGCGATCGCCGAGGGCCGGATCGAAGCGTACGTGGCCGGCAGCGAGCTGTACCGGGTGACGATCGGCATCGCCCCTCTGGCGAAGACACGCTGGCGCCAGGTCGTTTCGCGCTGCACCGGCCGGATCGGTTCGCTCGTCGGCCTGCTCCGCGGTGAGCTGTCCGACGAGGTGTTGGCCGTGCTGACCCACGCGAAGGACGGGCTCTTTCCGGAGCCGCGCGAGATGACGCTCGACTGTTCGTGCCCGGACTGGGCCGGCCTGTGTAAGCACGTCGCCGCGGTCCTCTACGGTGTAGGCATCCGTCTCGATGCCAAACCGGAGCTGTTCTTCGTGTTGCGCCGGGCGGACCAGGCTGAGCTACTGAGTTCGGCCACCGCCGGCCCGCTACGCGGGCGGCCAGCCACGGGCAAGCGCATTGCTGACGACCGGCTGTCCGCGGTGTTCGGGATCGAGCTGGAGGACGCCGCGCCGGGCGCGCGCCACCCATCACCCCGAGGCACGAACGGCCCATCCCGCGTCTCCAAACGGCGACGTTGAGCCTTAATCGCGGTTGCCGTATCGTGGCGTAAGTCATGAAGGCACCGCCGCTTCCTCTCTGGCGGATGACGCGAGTCCGATACGACCGTCTCATCGACGTCGGCATCTTCGGCCCGGAGGACCGGGTCGAGCTGCTCGACGGCTTACTCGTTGCCCGCGAGCCACAGGGCAGGCGCCACGCAGCCGTCGTCGTCCTCGTGCGCGCTGCGCTCGAGAAGGCGTTCGGCTCTGCCTACCACGTGCGCGAAGAGAAGCCGATCGCTCTCGATGACCAGTCGGAGCCCGAGCCGGACGCCGTCGTCGTGCCGGGCCAGCCGCGAGACTACCTGGACGCCCATCCGTCCCGGCCGGCCCTGATCGTCGAGGTCGCCGAGACGTCGCTCGCGATCGACCGGCTGCGCAAGGGCAGCCTGTACGCGCGGGCAGAGATCGCCGAGTACTGGGTCGTCAACCTTGTCGACGAGGTGCTGGAGGTGCATCGAGAGCCGGTGCGCGCCCCGTCGGGACACGACCACTGGAAGTACGACTCGGTCCGTCTGCTCCGGCGCAACGCCGTCGTCACCCCGCTCGCCGCGCCCCGAGCCCGCATCCGCGTCGCCGCCCTGCTGCCGTAGGCTGGAAGAGCCGGATGATGGTCACCAGGGTAGGATCGCGGGCTCGTACTTCTCGATTCGCTCCTTGATGGCCATCACCGGCTCGATGCCGTAGAGCTTTCGCGCGTTCTCGCCCATCAGCTTCCGCTGGGCCTCCACGGGCACGTCGAGCTCGGCCATGTGGTGCAGACCCTCCCAGGCGTCCTCGGCATCGTGATGCGGATAGTCCGACGACCAGATGGCGACGTCCTGGAACACGTCCCACAGGCGATAGACGAGCGTCTCGTCGGACTCGAAGCCGATGAAGCACCGCTCGTTGAAGACCTGGACGGGATCGCGGATGAGCCGGTTGTCACGCTGGAACGCGAACAGGTTCGAGAAGTTCGAGCTGCGCGACAGGATGAGCGGCAGCCACGACGCGTTCGATTCGAGCACGGCGGCCTTGAGCCTCGGGAATTTCTCGAGCCAGCCGGTTTGCACGACCACCGTCACCCACGTCATCGCTTCCATCAGGAAGCCCAGCGTCTCCGAGGCGTCGATGGCTGGGTCCATCGACGCGGTGATGTTCGAGACGAACTGGCCCGGCGAGTAGACAACCGACTCGTCCGTGAACAGGAGCCCCTGCCCCGAGTGTCCGCGCGCCTCCGCCATGCGCTGGCCCCAGTCCGGTGTGAGCGCCTCGCGCGACGGGAAGGTGTGCATCGCGAGCACGATGCCGGTGGCCTCGAACTCGCGCCAGAGCGGATCGAACTCGGGCAAGGTGGGATAGCGGCCGTTCCAGAAGCAAGGCCGTACGGCCGCCGCCTTGAAGCCGAGCGCGGCGACGCGCCTGAGCTCGGCGATCGACGCCTCGACGCTCTGCAGGGGCAGCACGGCGCACGGAAACAGTCGCCGTCGATCCGGGGCGCAATAGTCGAGCACCCAGTCGTTGTAGGCCCGGGCCAGCACCGTCGCCGCCTCGGCGCTCCGCACCAGCGCCAGGCGAACGAACCACGTCGGGAATAGCATCACCTGGTCGGTGCCCAGCGCGTCCATGTCGGCGAGGCGCGCATGCGGCTCGCGGCAGCCGAGCAGGCGTCCGAACTTCGCCTGCCAGGCCGCGGTGCCCGGCGTGAGCTTGCCGATCTCCTTCTTGTCCCAGCGCGCCCAGCCCACCTCCGCGGCGTTCGAGCGCTCGCGCGCGGCCGGCACCACCCGCCCGTTGATGTAGAGGAGGTCACTGTCGGTGTGGAAGCAGAACTGCGTCTTGATCCACGCGCGGCCCCTGGCCGGCACGTACTCGTCCCAGACCGCCGGCGGCTCGACGACGTGGCTGTCGCAGTCGAACACGGGGAAGTCCTTGCGGATGCTGGTGGCTGTCATAGGGATGAAGTAGCCTATTGGCTGGAACCCTGTCAATGACGGCTCCGAATACGCCGGGACTCGAACGCTTCTCGCTCTCGGGCCGGGTGGCGCTGGTCACCGGCGCCACGCGCGGGCTCGGGCTCGAGATCGCGCGGGGCATGGCCGCGGCCGGCGCTGCGGTGGGAATCAACGGCCGCGACGCGCAGCGGGCCGACGAGATCGCCAAGAGCATCCCGAACGCCTTCGCGGCGCCGTTCGACATCACCGATCTGAGCGGGGCGACCGACGCGATCGACTCCATCGTGGCGCGTCACGGCCGGCTCGATTGCCTCGTCAACAACGCCGCGGTCCGCGACCGCCGCCCCCTGCACGACATCACCGCCGACGACTTCCGTCGGTTGATCGAGACCAACCTGGTCGCACAGTACGAGCTCTCGCGTACGGCGGTCCGCCACATGGCCAAGCGCGGTCAGGGGCGCCTGGTCTTCATCAGCTCGATGGTCGTGCCGCAGTCGTTCCACGGCGACCCGGCGTACATGGCGTCGAAGGGCGGGCTCGAGGCTCTGATGCGCGCGCTCGCGGTCGAGCTCGGCGACAAGGGCATCGCCGTCAACGCGATCGCGCCGGGCTTCTTCCTGACCGAGCGGAACGCGCCGTTCTTCGCGCAGCCGCGCATCGCCGAGCTGGCGCGCCGCATTCCGCTGCGGCGCTTCGGCCGGCCGGACGAGCTCGTCGGTGCCGCGATCTTTCTCGCGTCGGATGCCGCGTCCTATATCTCGGGCCAGGTGCTCACGGTCGACGCGGGACTTTCGATTGCTCTCTAGGACGGAGGAGACATGAAGATCCGAATCGGAGTGGGAATCGGCGGCGCGTCCGCGTCGACCGGCGCGCTGAGCGAGCTGGTCACGGGGCTCGACGACATGGGGTTCGACTCGCTCTGGCTCTCGGAAGTCCTGACCGGCCAGGTGTTCGATCCGGTCGTGGGGCTTTCGTGGGCGGCCGCGAGCAATCCACGGCTGAAGATCGGCACGACGATGCTGCTGCCCGGACGCAACGTGCTCAGGCTCGCCAAGCAGCTCGCGAGCCTGGACGTGCTGTCCAACGGCCGGCTCCTGGTGACGTTGGTCCCCGGGCTCACCTACGCGCCCGAGCGCGACGCGATCGGCCTCGAGCCCAAGCGCCGCGGCGCGTTCATCGACGAGGCGCTGCCGCTCCTGCGTCGGCTGTGGGCCGGCGAGACCGTGAGTTACGAGGGTGTCGCCGGCACCTTCCGCGACGTCAAGCTCTGGCCGCTGCCCGTCCAGCAGCCGCTCGAGGTGTGGCTCGGCGGCACGGTGCCCGCGGCGCTCGAGCGCTGCGGCCGGCTCTCGGACGGATGGCTGCCGTCACAGTGCACGCCCGAGGAAGCCGCGGCCGGACGCACGGTGATCGAGGACGCCGCGGCGAAGGCCGGGCGCTCGATCAGCTCCGAGCACTTTGGCGTGAGCCTCGGCTATGCTCGCGCGCCGATCGATCCGCAGATGGCCCGGGTGATGACCGCCCGGCGTCCCCGTTCGGTCGAGCTCACGCCGGTGGGGCTGCCGGCTCTTCGCGCGGTCATCGAGAAATTCATCGGCGTCGGCTTCTCGAAGTTCGTTGTGAGGCCGATCGTCGCGCCGGCGTCGTGGCGCGCCGAGCTCGAGGCCCTGTCCGCGGCGGTGGGAATCTTACAAACCTGACGGGCGCGGACCCGACCAGGTCTATGGACGCCCTGACGTTCGGGCGCCTGTGTCACTTCGACCGCCTGGACCGGTGGCTCCTGCTGCTGTCGATCGCGAGCAGCGCGGCGTACATGGCGACGCGCGCGGCTCAGCCGTTTCCCGGCAGCGTCGTGCTCAAGGCGCTCGGCATGGCGCCTCTGGCGGTGTTGGCATGGCGGGTCCTGAGCAAGGCTGACCGCGCGGAAGACGCCCGAATCCTCGCGATTGCGCTGGCGCTCTCGTGCCTCGGCGACGTCGTTCTGCACCTCGACGCCCGCCGCTACTTCGTTTACGCGCTGACGGCGTTTCTGCTCGCGCACCTCGCGTACATCCTGCTCTTCACGCGAAGCTGGCCGCGGCCGCTGCGGCCCTCGGCCGGCCAGCTGATTCTGGCCGCGCTGGTCGTGATCTATGGCCTGGTCGTATGCGCCTCGCTATGGACCGCGCTGGGGCGGCTCCTGATCCCGGCGCTCGCCTACGCGTGCGCGATCACGGCGATGGTGATATCGACGATCCTCGCGGGCTTCTCGCGGCCGCACGTCGTGATCGGCGCCTTACTGTTCCTGATCTCCGATTCGCTGATCGCCGCCGGGCGCTTCAGGATGTCGGCGCCTCTGGCCGCGCTCCTGATCTGGCCGACGTACTATCTCGGGCAGTACGGGATCACCGTCGGCTTCCTACGGGAGAAGACGCTCCGAGGCTAGCTTCACGGCGCGCTCGTGCAGCGCCGGCGCGCCGAATCGCCGCGCCCAGTCCGCGAACTCGGCGCGAGGTCCCTTCCAGCGTAATCCGTCCACGTCGACGCCGATCGGCGCGTCGGCGCGCAGGGTCGCCAGCCGGCGGAACAGCAGCGCGCGCTCCCATTGCTGGCCGAGCGTCGTGGCCAGCCGTTCCGTCCCGCGCATCGACACGTCCCACTGCGCGACGTGCTTGGGAATGTCTTCGAGGTGCCGATAGCGGGCGAGCAGCGTCGAGGCCGATCTGGCGCCCCAGCCGGGCAAGCCCGGGAAGCCGTCGGCGTTGTCGCCCACGAGCGCCAGCCAGTCCGGAATCGATTCCGGCGCGACGCCGAACTTCTGCTGGACTCCCGACTCGTTGCGAATCTCGCGCGTGCGCCGATCGAGCTGGACGACCCGGTCGTCGCGCACGCACTGCGCCAGATCCTTGTCCGGCGTGCACACGATCACCTGCTCGACCCGCGAATCGGCCGCGGCCATCGCCGCCGCCGCGGCCAGGGCGTCGTCGGCCTCGAACTCGACCATGGCCCAGACGACGACACCGAACACTCGCAGCGCCTCTTCCAGCGGCTCGAACTGCGCGTACAGCATCGGGTCGATCCCCTCGCCGGTCTTGTAGCCCGGCCAGAGCCCGTTGCGAAACGACTCGATGACGTGATCCGTGGCCACGCCGAGGTGCGTCGCGCCGCCCTCGAGCATGCCCAGCATCGAGGTGACGACGCCGCGCACCGCCCGCAGCTCTTCGGGCGCGGTCCGCTCGAACGCCGCCGCCGGCGACATGAAGTAGCGGAACAGCTCGTACGTGCCGTCGACCAGGTGGACGATCACAAGTGCACGATACGCCAAATTCGTTCGCCGGCCGACCTCCGTCGTAAGATTTTTGTGTGCGCATCGCGATCCTCGTGCTGATGGCTGTGCTCGTCGGCGGCTGCGGGCGTGAGGCGCCGCCGGTGCGTCCGCTGGCCGCCCGGGTCACCGAGATCGCGGAGGTGAACACGGCCGGCGCCTACGTCGACACGATCGCGCTGAGCCGCGACGGGAGCCGCGTCGCGACCGGCCAGCGCAACGGCTCGATCCGCGTCTGGACGCCGGCGAGCACCCCGGAGCCGGCCACCTTCGGTGTATCCCGGCAGGCCGTCGCGGATCTCGCGTTCGCTCCCTCCGGCGATCTGCTCGCGTCGCTCGGCCTCTATCGCGAAGGAACCTTGCGGCTCTGGCGCCCGGGCGCGAGCCCTGGCGCCTGGTCCGAGATGGCGAGCCTTCCCGTCGGTCACTGTCTCGGGTTGCGCTTCGACGGCCTGGGTGAGCGCCTGGCCGTCATGTGTGCGCGCGAGGTGCTCATCGTCGACGTCGCGGGACCCGTCGCGATAGGCCGCATCACGAGCTCGCATCGTGAAGAGCTGACCGCCTTCGATCTGGCCGCCAACGGAACCCGGCTCATCACCGCCGGGCACGAGGGCGACGTGACCGTATGGGATCCGGTCTCGACGACCCCGCTTCACACCTTCTCGGTGGCCCAGTCACGCCGCCCGGGTCCGTTGCCTCGCGGGATTCCGGCGCCGGAGGTATGGGCGGTGGTCGTCGCGCTCTCACCCGACGGCTCGCGAGCCGCCGCCGTCACCATCGAGGGGACGGTCTACGCGTGGGACGTGACCACGGGCGCCGAGCTCTTGATGGACGCTCATCCCGAAGCCGGCGGCCCTCCGAACGGCTCGCTACGGTTCGCGGAGGATGGTCGACTGCTCGCGCCCACCGGCGATCGGCGCGGCATGCGCCTCTTCGATCTCACGCGAAAGACCTCGCGCATCGCCGGGACGGGCGCGAAGAACTTCAACGCCGTCGCGATCACCGACGACGCGACCGGATTCGCCGCGGTCACGTCGGCGATGGAGAGCGGCAAGCTCGTCTACGACGTCGAGATCTGGAAGATGGAGCCGGGCTAGAGACCCGCCAGGGCCCGCAGACGCGCGCCCGCGACACCCATGATCTTGGCTTCCCCGCCGACGGCGCCCAGGCGCTTGTAGAACTCGAGGGCGCCCGCGTTGGCGGAGTGCACACCCCACTCGAGCGATCCGCCGCCCATGCGCACCGTCTCCGCCGCAACCGCGGCCATGAGGGCGTGGCCGACACCCCGCCCGCGCGCGGAGGGGATTACGAAGATGTCGTGGAGCCACATCGCTCGCGCGGCGATGTCCGTGTTGTAGCCCGTGCTGAAGAAGACGTAGCCCGCCACCGCGCCGTCGAGCTCAGCAACCAGCGGCGTGAACGCGGCCTCGGGCCCGAAGCCGTCGGCGCGAACCCGCTCGCGGGTGAACGGCCGGCCGTGGATCCCGACGTGGTCGTTCAGGTCGTTGGCCATCTCGGCCAGGATCGCTGACTCGTCGGGGCGCGCCGGGCGCACCCGGACGGCGCTCACGAGCGTGCGGCGTCGCTCGGGAGCCGCCCGTGAGCCGTCTCGGACTGAGACGGCAGGAGCGAGAAGTGGCTGTGCACGGCGAGCCACTTCCCGGCGCGACGTTCCAGCACGAACGTACCGCGACCCGGGCGCGTGACCGGACGGCCGTCGGGAGCCGTGACCTCCGTCAGCCAGCCGCCGGCGATCCACGCGCTGTCGCCCGAGGCGTGGACCTGAGCGCCCGGCTCGAAGCGGAAGTCGCGGATGCGCGGCCACACGTTCTGCCACTGCTCGCGGACGATGTTGTCGAGGCCCGCCACGGCGCGGGCCCACGTGCCGAAGGCCATCGCGTCGGTTGCGAACAGCTCTCGGCCGCCGGAGAAGTCACGGGCGCGGACGGCGGCCTCGAACGTGCGGAGCCACTCCTGGGGTGTCGCGGCTGAAGGCGCCATGGCCGCATTATGCACCGAGATTGTGGCATGCTGCTGGTCATGCCCCCATCACGACGGCCCCTGCGAGTCCTGCACACCGCCGATGTCCACCTCGAGAGCGACGGCTACGGCGACGCCCGCCAGCAAGCCGCGCACCGCGAGCGCGAACGGCGCACGTTCCGGCACATCGTCGATCGAGCGCTGAGCGACCAGGTCGATCTGCTGCTGATCGCGGGCGATCTCTTCGATCACAACCGCGTGTCCGACGAGGCCGTCGAGTTCGTGAGGACCGAGCTCGCGCGGCTTCGCCAGCCCTCCGTCATCCTGCCCGGGAACCACGATGTGCTGCGCTCGAACGCGATCTACGATCGGCACGACTTCACGGCGGGTGCGAGCCACGTCCATCTGATCCGCCAGCTGAACGGGGAGACCATCGACCTTCCGGAGCTCGACGCGATCGTGTGGGGCCGCGCGATGGAGGAGCACGAGCCTGGCTTCCAGCCGCTCGCCGACATTCCCGGGCGCGACGCTCGGCGCTGGTGCCTCGGCATGGGTCATGGCTTCTTCTATCCGGATCGTCAGCGGCCCGATCGGTCCTCGCCGATATTCGCCGACGAGATTCGCGACACCGGCTGGGACTACCTCGCCCTCGGTCACCAGCACGTCCAGACGAACGTCAGTCAGGGCGGTGTGACCGCCTACTACGCGGGAGCGCCCGGGACAGTGCTCCTGATCGACTTCTCGATCGACGGGGGCATCCGCGTCGAGCCTCGATCGCTCGACTGAACGTAATGCGGCGATAGAAGAGGAGACGCACACGATGGCCGTCGAAGTCGCGAAAGTCGAGCTCAAGAGCGTCCAGGATGGCTCGGGGCTCGAGGAGCGCATCCTGGCGGGGCAATTCACCGCGGACCAGGTCGTGGCGGTCGTGGGAAAGACCGAGGGCAATGGCGGCGTCAACGACTTCACTCGCCTGCTCGCCGATCACGCCTTCCGGCGCGTGCTCCTCAAGCACGGCAAGCGCAGCGAAGCCGAGGTCGCGACGATCCCGATGGTGTGGTCCGGGGGCTGCGACGGTGTCATCACGCCCCACGCGACCGTGTTCGCGCGGAATGACCGAAAAGGGCCCGCGGACAAGCCGCGTCTGGTGATCGGCACCGCCATGAGCGCGGAGCTTCAGCCCGAGGACATCGGCCGACCGCGCATGGTCGAGATCGTCGCCGAGGGCGTGAAGGCGGCGATGAAGAACGCCGGCATCGAGGATCCGAAGGACGTGCACTACGTCCAGACCAAGACTCCTCTGCTCACGATTGACTGGGTGGAGAACGCGAAGCGGCGGGGGAAGACCGTGGCGTGCGAGGTGCACGACTCGATGGGCGTGTCGAACGGCACCACCGGTCTGGGGATCGGGGTCGCGCTGGGCGAGATCTCGATGCCGCGCGCCGAGCAGATCTGCAAGGATCTCGACATCTACTCATCGGTCGCGTCGTGTTCTTCTGGCGTCGAGCTCACCCGGGCCCAGATCGTGCTGATGGGCAACAAGGCGGGCGCGGGCGGGCGCTACCGCATCGGCCACAGCGTGATGAAGGACGCGCTCGACATCGACGGGATCTACGCTGCGATCCGCAACGCCGGGCTCGAGCTACCGGACCGGCCGCGCGCCGAGGATCTCGAGGGACGCCTCGTGAACTGCTTTATCAAGTCCGAGGCCGATCACCGCGCCAAGCTGCGCGGCCGGCGTCAGATCATGCTCGACGACTCCGACGTCCACCACCATCGCCACTCGAAGGCGGCGGTGGGCGGCGTGGCGGCGGCGGCCATCGGCGATCCAGCGGTCTTCGTCTCGGTCGACGCAATGCATCAGGGACCGCACGGCGGCGGCCCGGTCATCGCGATCGTCGACGTCGGCGACTGAGCGCGTCAATCGTAGAGGTGGCAGGCCACCTCGCCGTCTCCATCGCGGCGACGCAAGGTCGGCACGACCTGGGAGCATATCGGCATCGCCGCCGGGCACCGCGGATGGAAGCGACAGCCCGAAGGTAGGTCGAGCGCGCTCGGGACCTCTCCGGCAACGGTCCGTTCCGGTTGTGGGTCGTCCGGATGGGAAGGCAGCGACGCCGCGAAGAGCGCTTTCGTATACGGATGCATCGGCCGCGCGCACAAGGCGTCGCTCTGTGCCGTCTCGACGATCTGGCCCAGGTACATCACTGCGATCCGGTGGCTGATGTGCGCGACCGTGGCCAGGTCGTGGCCGATGAAGAGATAGCTCACGCCGAGCGTGCGCTGCAGCTCTTCGAGCTGGTTGATGATCTGGGCACGGACCGACATGTCGAGCGCCGAGACTGGCTCGTCGAGAACGATCAAGCGCGTGTCGGTCGCGAGCGCCCGCGCGATGGCGATCCGTTGCCGCTGCCCGCCGCTGAACTCGTGCGGAAACAGCGGCGCGACGTCCGGCGCAAGCCCGACCAGCTCGAGCACCTTGCCGACGCGCTCGCCGATGGCAGCGCGTGGCAGGTCGGTGTGGATCTCCAGCGGCTCACCGATGATGTCGCCGACGCGCATGCGCGGGCTGAGCGAGCTGAACGGATCCTGGAACACGACCTGCACGGCCTGGCGGTAGGCCATGAGATCCGGGCCCTCGAGGCTCGCGATATCGCGCCCGTCGAAGCTGATCGTCCCGGCGGTGGGCGTCTCCTGGAGCAGGATCAGCTTGGAGGTCGTCGTCTTGCCGCATCCGGATTCGCCGATGAGGCCGAGCGTCTCGCCGGCGTGAACCGTGAAGTCGACGCCGTCCACGGCCTTCACCCACTTTGTCACGCCTCCCAGCAATCGCCGCCGCGCCGGGAAGTGCTTCTTCAGTCCCCGGACTTCAAGAACGGGTGAGGACATCGTCCAGGAGCCAGCACCGGGCGACGCTGCCGTCGCCAAGGACAAAGTCGCGAGGCTCGTCGCTCGTGCAACGCGGCATGACGTCGGGGCACCGCGGATGGAAGGCGCATCCCGCGGGCAGGTGCGCCAGGTTCGGCGGCTGGCCGCGGATGGAGTAAAGCGGCTCCTTGTTGCCGAGCTTCGGCGTCGAGCCGAGCAGCGCGCGCGTATAGGGGTGCTTGGGATCGTCGAAGAGCTCGCGCACGGGCGCCTGCTCGACGATCTTGCCGGCATACATCACGGCGACCCGGTCGCACATCTTGGCGACGATACCCAGGTTGTGCGTCACGAAGATCAGCGCGACGCCGGTCTCGCGCTGGATGTCCTTCAGGAGATCGAGATATTGCGCCTGGATCGTGACGTCGAGGTTCGTCGTGGGCTCGTCGGCGATGACGAGCCGCGGCCCGCCAGCCAGCGCGATGGCCCCGACGATGCGCTGGCGCATACCGCCGCTCATCTGGTGGGGATACTCGCGCATCCGCCACTCGGGCGACGGGATGCGCACGGCGCGCAGCAGGCCCTGCACGCGCTCGCGCAGGGTACGGCCGCGGAGGTGCTGGTGGAAGAACGCTGGTTCCGCCACCTGCCGGAAGATCGTGAAGAGCGGGTTCAGTGAGGCCATCGGGTCCTGGAGGATCACGGCGATCCGGCGGCCGCGGATGCGCCGCAGCTCGCGCTGGCTCTTCCGCGTCAGATCCTCGCCCTCGAACAGCACGCGGCCTCCGACGATGCGGCCGGCGCGGGGCAGAAGCCCGACGATGGAGAGACACGTCGTCGTCTTACCGCTCCCCGACTCGCCGACGAGGCCGAGCGTCTCGCCCTGGCGCAAGGTGAAGCTGACCCCGTCCACCGCCCTGACGATACGAGCGCCGCCGAAGGTGAAGAAGTGCGTCTGAAGACCGGCGACTTGAAGAACGGGAGGTCCGGAGGAGATCTCGATGCCCCCGAGCTACAAATTTCTTAGCTGCGGGTCGAGGCGAACCCTGAGCCAGTCGCCGAAGAGCTGGGTCGCCAGGACGATCAATAATATACAGGCCCCCGGAAACACCGTGAGCCACCACTGGCCGGCCATCAAGGTGGGACGGGCCTCGGAGAGCATGAGCCCCCAGGCCGGCTGCGGCGGCGGCACGCCGACGCCGAGGAAGCTCAACGAGGCTTCAGCGATGATGACGACGCCGACCGTGAGACTGGCCAGCACCGTCGCCGTGTTCATGACGTTGGGCAGGATGTGCTTCTTGATCACGCGAAGCTTGCTGGCCCCGGCGATCTCGGCGAGCTTCACGAAGTCGCGCTCGCGCAGGGTCAGCACCTCGCCGCGGATGACCCGCGCGTAGCGGGTCCAGTAGACCGCGCCGAGGATCACGATGATGTTCCACATGCTGGGCCCTACCATCGCGGCCAGGAAGATCGCGAAGACGATCGCCGGCAGCGCGAGCCAGGCGTCGGTCACGCGCATGATGATCTGGTCCACCCAGCCGCCCACGTACCCCGAGAGAATCCCCATCGCGGTCCCGATACCGCCCGCCACGAGGGTTCCCATCAGTCCCACGACCAGGGAGACGCGCGCGCCGTAGATCAGCCGGCTCAGGATGTCCCGGCCCTGGAAATCGGTGCCGAGCGGCATCGCCAGGCTGCCGCCGTCCATCCAGAAGGGCGGCGCGAACATCTCAGCGCCCTTCACCGGAAGCGTCGGGTCGTACGGCGCGATGAGATCGGCGAGGACGGCCACGAGAATCAGGCCGCCGAGGATGACGACCGCGACCAGCGGAGCTTCGCGCACCGCTTTGACGACAGCGCGGAGCCGGCCTGTTCCCGTTCCTCGTGCCGCGAACCGTGTATCGGCCGGGATGGTGGCCATCGTTACCGGCTCAGTCTGATCCTTGGATCGATGAAGGCGTACAGAATGTCCACGACCAGGTTGATGCCGACGATCATGAAGCCGGCCATGATCACGACGCCCTGCACCAGCGGAAAGTCGCGCTGGAAGATGCCCTCGTAGAGCAGCCGGCCGATGCCTGGCCACGCGAAGATCACCTCGATGATGACGGCGGCATTGACCATCACGACCATGTTGACGCCGGCCAGCGTGAAGACCGGAATGAGCGCGTTCTTGAACGCGTGCATGGCGATGACCACGAAGTCCGGAAGCCCCTTGAGTCGGGCGAGCTTGATGTACTCGCTGCCGAGCACCTCGAGCATGCTCGAGCGGGTCAGCCGCAGCATCGACGCGGCGAAGTACCACCCGAGCGCGAGCGCCGGCATGACGACGTGCCGCCAGTCGCCGGCCCCGGACGTCGGCAGCCAGCGGAGCCAGACGGAGAACACGAGGATCAACACGAGACCGAGCCAGAAGCCGGGGATCGAGAGCCCCAGCAGGGCGACACCTTTTGCAACGTTGTCCCACGCGGTGTTCACCTTTACCGCCGAGATGATGCCGGCCGGAATGCCGATCAGGAGCGAGATGAGCGTGGCGGCCAGCCCGAGGGTCAGCGAATTGGGCAACCGCTGGAAGTAGAGCTCGCTGACCGGAAGCCGATAGTTGAACGATTTGCCGAGCTCCCCCTGGAGGGCGTTCTGCATGAAGGTCACGTACTGCACCGGCCACGAGCGGTCGAGCCCCCACAGGTGGCGGACCCGCTCGAGATCCTCGGGCCGGGCGCTGGCTTCCGCCATGAGCGCCACGGGATCACCCGTGAGCCGGACGATGAGAAAGATCGTCCCGCTCAGGATGAAGAGCGTGACGACGCTGTACATGACGCGTCGGATGATGAACTGCGACATACCGCCCGGCTACTAGTCCTTCACCTTGATCTCTTCCCACGGATAGGCATAGCCGGTAGTGATGGTCGGGAAGACGTCCTGCCACTTCTGTAGCACGACCCGCGGACCGATCGCGTTGACGAACGCGTGCCGGAACACGGGTACCAGATAGTAGTTCTCGAGAATCGCGCGCTGGATCTCCTCGGCAAGCTTCTTGCGCTCTGCCGGGTTGATCGACCGCTCGTACTGATCGAACTTGCCGTCGAGGTCCTTCACGCAGATGCGGTCGCGAGAGCTGAAGCCTCCGCACTTGAAGTAGCCCTCGTACCAGAACGACCAGCTTCCCGCGATCCGGACGCCGTGCAGAATGATCTGGGTCCCGGGAAACTCCTTGAGACCGCCCTGGAGCCGCTGGAAGAAGATGCCGCGCTCCATGGTCTGGAGCCGGCCGCGGATGCCGACCTCACGGAGCTGCGAGATGAGGCGCTCGCCCCGCGAGTAGAACGCGGGCAGCGGCGTGACCCAGTCCACGTCGAACCCGTTCGGATAGCCGGCCTCGCGCAGGAGCTGCTTGGCCTTCTCGACGTTCCGCGGGAACTCGGGCCACTCGATCGCATACTGAACGTCGTCGTTGATCCAGTTGCCGGTCGGTTTGCCCATCCCGGCCGTCTCGGCCTGGTTCATGCCCCGGCGGTCGACGGCCAGGCTCACCGCCTCGCGCACGCGCTTGTCGTGGAACGGATTCTTCGGGTCCTGGAAGCCGGGGAACTCGACGAAGAACGAGCCGGACAGCACCGGCGCCAGCGTGACGCCGGGCAGTTTCCCGACCTTGTTGATGAGCTCGCCGGGGACGTTGTAGATGATGTCCGCCTCACCGCGCTCGAGCATGGCGACGCGCGTGGCCGCCTCCGGCACCGAGATCATCACCAGTTGCTTCACGTTGACCGGACGGTAGTAGCCGTCGAAGGCCTCCATTTCGACCTTCACGCCCGGCTCGTGCCGCACGAGCTTGTAGGGCCCCGCGCCGACGGGCTTCTGCTTGAACGCGTCGGGACCGACCTGCTTGTAGTACTTCTCGGGCACCACCCAGGCCGGGCCGGCGACGTTGGCAGTCCCGAAGAGGATGGCGAAGTCGAGGAAGGGCTCCTTGAAGACGAAGCGGACCGTACGGTCATCGACGATCTCGACGCGCTCGGTCTTCTTCTTGAAGACGTCGGCCTTGGAGCCGCGGTAGTTCTCGTAACTGAACTTGACGTCCTGCGGGGTGACCGGATCGCCGTTGTGGAACTTGGTCCCCTTGCGCAACGTGAACGTGGCGCTCTTCGAGTCCGGGGCGATCGTGAACCGCTCGGCCAGGGCCGGATGATCGAAGAGTTGAGTGCCTTGATTCTTGATGAGCGCGTCGTGGATGGCCGTGAAGAAGTTGTCGGGTGTGGCGGTGCCGTCGTGCTCCTGGGGGTCGAGCCAGCGCGAGGCGAAGCCGGCGTGCCACGCGAGGGTCAGCTTGCCCTTCGCCGCGGCGCCCGCCCGTGACGAGAACGTCAGGACGGTCGACGCGCCGGCGATCAGGATCAGCACGACTGCAAGCAGGCGAAACACGCTCTGCGCCTCGAATCGGGGACATTTCATTCAGAGCCTCCGCTCCGGGGTTCGATTGTCGTTGGGAAGAGTGCTGTAGACTAGCCCGCGGCCCGGATGCGGTCAAGTATCGTCAGGAGCGCGACGCGGCGGGATCAGGCGACGCCCGCCACACGGCGCGGCGCCCTGCTGGTGGCCTGCGCGGCCGTCTGCTGGAGCAGCGGCGGCCTCATCGCCCGCCTCGTCACGACGAGCCCGTGGACCACCAGCCTGTGGCGCAGTCTCTCCGCCTCGATCTTCCTGGCCGTCGTGCTCTGGATCGTCCGGCGGCGCAGCATCGTCGCCCAGTGGCGCGACGGCGGACGGCCGGTCGTCGCCGTGGCCGTCTGCATGGCGCTGGCCTCGACGTGCTTCATCTTCTCGCTCGCTCACACGTCGGTCGCCAACACCTTGATCCTCATCTCCACCGGGCCCTACGTGGCCGGGCTGCTCGGCTGGCTGTGGCTCGGCGAACTGGTCGCGCGGCGCACGTGGCTCACGATGGGCGTGGCGCTCGCCGGCGCGATCATCATGGTATCGGACTCCTACAACCGAGGCGCGATCGTCGGCGATCTCCTCGCGATCTTCATGGCGGCGAGCTTCGCCACCGCCACCGTCCTCGTCCGCCGCTACCCCGAGATCCAGATGATGCCGGCGGCGGCGCTGGCGACGTCGATCACCGCGCTAGTGGCCCTGCCCTTCGCCGAGCCGCTCCAGACCGGGCCGCGCGACCTTGCGCTGCTCACAGTGTTCGGCGTGGGGAATTACGGCACGGGGTTCTTGCTCTTCATGGCCGGCGCGCGGTGGATCCCCGCCGCGCAGAGTGCGCTGGTCGGCATGCTGGAGACCGTGCTCGGGCCGCT
>WNGJ01002272.1_pt1 | contig 24512 bp, 27 predicted proteins | sample 5400611 | NCBI WGS metagenome assembly WNGJ01 (sample SAMN13153375, study PRJNA577476) | soil metagenome | isolation source: 40 cm soil or saprolite under Garry oak tree replicate 1 | place: USA:California | collected 2016-06-15
TGCCCCGTTTCGTGACGGTCGACGACTACGAGCCGCTCGCGCGAGAGCTCCTGGCACCGGGGTTCTTCGAGTTCGTGGCCGGCGGTGCGGGCGACGAGCGCACGCTCGAGTCGAACCGACGCGCGTTCGACCGGTGGGTGCTCCGTCCGAGGTTCCTTCGGGGCGTGGACGCAGCCGATCCGTCGATCCAGCTGTTCGGTTGGCCGCTCGCGCTCCCGGTGCTGATCGCCCCCTGGGCCTACCAGGGGTCGGCGCACCCGGACGGCGAAGTCGCGACCGCGCGAGCGGCCGCGCGCGCAGGCACGATCATGTGCGTGTCGACGACCGCAGTGGACCTCCTCGAGGACATCGCCGCAGCGGCGGCGTCACCGAAATGGTGGCAGCTCTACGTGCTCACGGATCGCGGTTTCACGGCCGACATGCTTCGGCGCGTGGCCTCGGCCGGCTACGCGGCGATCGTGTGGACGATCGATCTGAACGCATACGGTCTCCGGCACCGCGAGACCCGCATCGGGTACGAGCCGCCGATCTCGCTCACGACCGAGGACCTCGCGTACGACCCGTCGATCAGCTGGGACGACCTCGGCTGGATCCGCGAGCAGGCGCCGGGGCTGCCGCTGCTGCTCAAAGGGATCTTGACGGCGGATGATGCCGAGCTGGCGGTGGCGGCCGGTGCCGACGGGATCGTGGTGTCGAACCATGGCGGCAGGCAGCTGGATGGCAGCCCCGCATCGCTCGACGCGCTCCCGGAGGTGCTCGACACGGTCGGCGGGCGGATCCCCGTCCTCGTCGACGGCGGCGTTCGGCGCGGGACCGACATCGTGAAGGCGCTCGCGCTCGGCGCGTCCTCGGTCATGATCGGGCGACCGGCGGCCTGGGGCCTGGCCGCGGGCGGCGAGGATGGGGTCGTCGACGTCCTGCGGATCCTCCGCGAGGAGCTCGAGAACGCGATGACCCTCTGCGGATGCCCCACGGTTCGGGACATCACCCGCCAGCACGTGGCCTCCGCACCTGACGGATGACGGTCGGCTCGCTCGTCTGCCACCCTTGCCGGCCATGCCGGGTTACGACCTCCACACGCATTCGACCTTCTCCGACGGGACCGCGACGCCCGCGGAGAACGTCGCGCTCGCGCGCGAGCGCGGGTTGGAGGGGATCGCGGTCACCGACCACGACACGATGGACGGCTGGGGGGAAGCGCTCGCCGCGGCGTCGGATTCGGACCTTCGGATCGTCCCCGGCGTCGAGCTCTCCGCCGAGCACGACGGAGCGTCGCTCCACGTGCTCGGATACTGGGTGGACCCCGCCCACGAGGGGCTGCGGGCGGAGCTCCGCCGCCTGCACGACACCCGCTTCCGCCGGGGCGAGATGATCGTCGAGAAGCTCCAGGCGCTCGGCCACGACATCTCCTTCGAGCAGGTCCGCCGGATCGCGGGCGACGATCTGATCGCGCGCCCGCACATCGCCCAGGCGATGGTCGAGGCCGGGATCGTCGCCACGGAGCGGGACGCCTTCGACTCCTACATCTCCGACGACGGGCCCGCCTACGTCTCGAAGCACGCCCTCGCGCCCGTGGACGCTCTCGCGTTGATCCGCGACGCCGGCGGTGCATGCGTGCTCGCGCACCCGGGCATGTGGCGGGGGGCGGACTCCGTCCCCGGCGCGTTGATCGAGGAGATGGCGGCGGGCGGGATGGCGGGGATCGAGGTGGATCATCCCGATCAGGACGAGGAGCAGCGTGCGAGGTACCGGGTCATGGCCGAGCACCTGGGTCTGGTCCCGACGGGGGCGTCGGACTGCCACGGCGCGCGATACGACTTCCGACTGGGGTCCGAGACGACCCCATCGGAGCTGGTGGACGAGCTTCGACGGCGCGCGGGCCCTTAAGCTCGGCCCGTGCCGGGCTCGATCCACTTCGTGTTCCTGGACATCGGGGGCGTCCTGTACGACGACCGCATCTACGCGGAGGCGTGGCGGCGTGCGCTCCGCGAAGCGGGTGGGCGGTTCACCGACGAGGACTTCGATGAGGCGTATGCGGCGTGCCGGGCGGCACAGAACGGTTCGTTCCGCCGTCGCCTCGCCGACCGGTTCATCGGTCCGGATGCCCACCTCGGGTCGCTGGAGCACCTCGCTTCTCGCCACTGGCTCTATCCGCCGAGCGCCCTGCACTCCGACGTCCTGCAGAGCCTGGAGGCGCTCCGTGACGCGGGCTTCCGGCTCGGCGTGATCGCGAACCAACCGACCCAGGTCCGTGCGGCGCTCGAGCGGGACGGGCTCGTGCCGTTCTTCGAGGTGTGGGGGGTCTCCGACGATCTCGGCCTGCAGAAGCCCGACCCGGCGCTGTTCGTGCATGCCGTCTACACGGCGGGGGTCGAGCCCGCTCGCGCCGTGATGGTGGGCGACCGGCTCGATTACGACGTCCGGCCCGCGAAGGAGGCCGGGCTGCGAACCGTCTGGGTCCTGCGCGGCGAGGCTCCCGATCTGCCCACCGCCGAGCAGCTCGCGGAGCCCGACGCAGCCGTTGCCGATCTTCGCGGGCTCCCCGAGGTCATCGAGGACCTGGCGAGAAGGTGAGGCCATGGCCCGGATCCTGATCGTCGGTGGCGGCTACATCGGTCTGTACGCGGCCCGCCACCTCGAGCGGCGACTGCCCGCGGGCACGCACGAGCTGGTGATGGTGAGTCCCGAGAACCACATGACGTATCAGCCGTTCCTGCCCGAGGTGGCGAGCGGGCTGATCGACCCGCGCGCCGTCGTCGTGCCGCTCCGGAGCGTCTTGCGACGCACGGAGCTGGTCGTCGGTGAGGTGGAGCGGATCGACGCGGAGGGCCGCACGGCGCGGATCCGTCTGTCCGACGGGCGCCGGCGGGAGGAGCCGTTCGACGTGGCCGTCATCGGCGCCGGATCGTGGTCGCGGACCCTCCCGATCCCGGGGCTCGCCGAGCACGCCGTCGGGTTCAAGACGCTGCCTGAGGCGATCTGGCTTCGGAACCGGGTGCTCGCGCAGCTCGACACGGCGTCCGAGGCCGGAGACGCCGAGGAACGGCGCACCGCGCTGGGGTTCGTCTTCGTGGGGGCTGGGTTCGCCGGGATCGAGGCGATCGGTGAGCTCGAGGACTTCGCGCGGGCCGCCCTCGCCACGTATCCGCCCGGGATGGCGAGCGAGATGCGATGGGTCATGGTCGAGGCCACGGACAGGATCCTGCCGGAGCTCGATCCCGCGCTCGCGACGTACGCGGCCGACCGGCTCCGCGAACGCGGCATCCAGATCCGGACGGACACGAGACTCATCTCGATCGAGGACGGCACCGTCCATCTCAGTGACGGCTCCTCGATCGCCGCCGCGACCGTGGTGTGGACCGCGGGGGTGCGGCCGTCGCCGTTGGCATCGGCGAGTGGGCTCCCCGTCGACGATCACGGACGGGTCCGCGTCGACCGCACGCTCCGCGTCGAAGGCGCGGACGGGCTCTGGGCGGCCGGCGACGTCGCCGCGGTCCCCGATGTGCACTCCGCGTCCGGATACTCACCGCCAACGGCCCAGCATGCCCTCCGCCAAGCGAAGCTGCTCGCGGAGAACGTCGTGGCGGTCCTGGAAGGTCGGCCGCCGCGCCCGTTCACCTACCGGAACAAGGGGATGCTCTGCTCGCTCGGCCACTACCGGGGCGTCGCCGACCCGCTCGGGGTGCGCATCCGAGGCTTCCCCGCGTGGTTCCTGCACCGCACGTATCACCTCTTCTACATGCCCACGTTGGGCAGGAAGGTGCGGATCGCGCTCGACTGGACCGTCGCCCTGCTCTTCCCTCGGGATCTCGCGCAGCTCGGATCGCTCGAACATCCACGGGACGCCTTCCGACGCTCCGCGGGATCCTGACGGCCGGCTCAGCTCAGCTGGCGTTGCCGCTGCAGCTCGCTCGCGGCGCGCAGGGCCTTCTGCGAACGGGCGATATCCGGCAGCTCGTGGCCGGTCGACAGCTCTTCCGCCGCCCACTTCGTCAGGTCGCGGATCGAGATGATGCCGATGACCTTGCCGCGATCGACCACCGGCAGGTGCCGGATGTTGAGGGACACCATCCGGTCGGCCGCCTCGCCGATGTCCGCCTTCGGCCCGATCGTCTCGAGATGTCGACGCGTCATCCCCTGCGCGACCTTCACGGATCCCGGATCCCCACCGGCGGCGACGAGATTCACCACGTCGCGCTCGGTCAGGATCCCGCCGAGCTTGTTGCCCTTCTCGAGGACGATCACGGACGAGATCCCGTTGGAGCGCATGATCTTGGCCACATCGGCGAACGTATCCTCGGCTTCGGCCGTCTTCACGTCCGACCGCATGATGTCGCCGACCAACATCGCGCTACCTCCTGGCCTCTCGGGGACGCAAGCCTACACGCAGGCACGGGCCGGCCGGCAGTGGCATGATGCGCCGCAACCCCTCCGGAAGGAGCTGTTCCATGTCGATCGAGCGCGCGGACGACCATCCCACCCACGAGTCGAGCGGCAACACGATCACGAGTTTGGCGGCGCCGGCGCGCGGCGCGAGCGAGGTCGCTCTCTTCCGGACGGAGCTGCCACCCGGAGGTGCGCTCCCACGCCACCGCCACGACCACATCGACGTGTTCACGGTCGAACGGGGTGGCGGGACCGTCCAGGTCGGCGACGAACGGTCCGCGGTCGGCGTGGGGGACTCCGTCGTGGTGCCGGTCGGCGCCTGGCATCATCTGGAGGCCGGCGCCGACGGCACGACGATCACCGTGGCGATGCCGGGCGGCACGAAACTGATCCGCGAGGACGGCTCCGAGATCGTTCCGCCGTGGGTGCGATGAGATGGCGAGCTCCTACTTCGCCGACATCACCGTGTTCGACGGGGCGAGGGTGCGGGCGCACCAGGGGGTCCTCGTCGACCGCGACCGCATCGCGTGGACCGGTCCGCATGCACGGGCCCCGCGCGAAGCGCGCGCCGCTCGGGAGGTGGGCGGTCCCGGCCGGGCGTTGATCCCGGGATTGATCGATTGCCACGTCCATCTGTGCTTCGACGGCGATGCCGACTTCGCCGCCGAGGCAGCCGGGCTGACGCCGGCGCTCGGGGCGATCAAGGGGACGGTCAACGCACGCAAGCATCTCGCCAACGGCGTCACCACCGTCCGGGACCTCGGGGGCATCGGGATCATCGAGCTCGCCGGCGCGATCGAGGCGGGCACGGTGCCCGGCCCACGGGTGATCCCGGCCGGTTCGGCGCTCACGATCACCGGGGGGCACGGCCACAACATCGGGATCGCACGACAGGTCGACGGCGCCGACGCGGTCCGCCGCGCCGTGCGCGAAGAGATCCGCGCGGGCGCGCTCACGATCAAGCTCGTCGCGACGGGCGGGGTGCTCACGCCGGGGATCGGCGCGACGTTCACCGCGTTCACCCCCGAAGAGCTCACTGCCGCGATCGAGGAGGCGCATTCGTGGGACCGAGGGGTCGCCGCGCACGCGATCGGGGCCGAGGGGATCCTGCAGTCGGTCCTCACCGGGGTCGACACGGTCGAGCATTGTGTCCAGGTCACGCCCCGCATCGCCAAGGAGATGGCCGCGCGCGGCACGTTCCGCGGTCCCACGATCAGCGCGCTCATGGGGATCGCCGGCAACGAGGGCAAGGCACCGGCGTATGCGGTCGCCAAGGCGCAGGCGTTGGTCGAGGAAGCGAAGGCGGGTCACGTGCGAGCGATCCGTGCAGGTGTCCGCCACATCTGCTCGACCGATGCCGGGACGCCGTTCAACCCGCACGGCAACGCGCCGAACGAGGTGATCGCGATGATCGACTGGGGCATGGAGCCGCTCGCGGCGATGGTCGCGGCCACGGCGAACGGGGCCGAGGCGCTCCGGATCCCCGACGTCGGGCACATCGCCCCCGGGATGCGCGCGGACCTGGTGCTCTACGACGCGGATCCGGTCCAGGATCCGGCTGCCCTGCGGGAGGCGCGCGCCGTCTGGAAAGACGGCGCGCGCGTCCGTATCTGAGCGATGTTGCCGATCCGTGACTCGACGCGGCGCCAGCGCGTCCCCCTCGTCACGGTCGCGCTGATCGCGGCGAACGTGATCGCGTTCCTCTTCTGGCAGCCCACCCTCCGGCATGAGAGAGACGCCGAGCTGGCCCAGCAAACCTTCTTCTGGTGTCACGGACAGATCCCGTACGAGCTCGCCCACCAGGTTCCGTTGGCGCAGAGCGGAGCCAACGGTCGTGCGGAGATCCACGCCGACTACAGCGTCACGACCGCCGACGCGACACAGCTCCAGGGCTACCTCGGTCGGAGATGTCCCGACAAGGATGTCTGGCTCTCGATCGTCACCGCGATGTTCCTGCACGCGGGCTGGCTGCACCTGGGTGGCAACATGCTCTTCCTCTGGATCTTCGGAGACAACGTCGAGGATGCGCTCGGCAAGCTCGCGTTCCTTGCGTTCTACCTACTCGGCGGGTTCGCCGCCGTCGCGTTGCAGTTCGGCTTGGCACCGAACTCGACGATCCCCAACGTCGGCGCTTCCGGAGCGATCGCTGCGGTGCTGGGTGCCTACATCGTGCTCTACCCGAGGGCGCGCATCCTGACGGTCGTCTTCTTCTTCCTGATCACCCTGATCGAGCTGCCCGGGCTCGTCGTTCTCGGGCTGTGGTTCGTGCTCCAGCTCTTCCAGGGCGTCTCAGGGTTGGCGGCGCAGGTGAACGGCGGCGTCGCGTACTGGGCGCACGTGGGTGGGTTCGGTTTCGGCGTGGTGGTCGCCTTGGTGTTCCTCCGAGGCCGGCGGCGTCCAGCACTTCGGCCACCCGCCTTCCCGACCTATCCGGAGCGCCCGGATCTGCCCTGAGGATCGCGACCCGTGCCGAGGCGTTCGATCAGCTCGGCGCCCGCGCGGATCGCGTTCAGCTCGTCGCGGGAGAGCCGTTGGAGTTCGACGGCGAGGATGCGGATGCGTAGCCGCCGCCCCTGCGAGCGGACCCGGCGTCCTCGGACGGTCGCCCGGACCAGCACGCCGCGAGCATCGTCGGGATCGGCCGCTCGCGTGACCAGGGTATCCCGCTCGAGGCCGTCGACCAGCCGCGACATCGTGGGAGCCGACACGCCCTCGGTCGCCGCCAGGGCGCCGATCCCGATCGGACCGGCGTCGACGACGACCGAGAGCGCCGATAGGCGAGGAGGGGAGAGGCCACGGGCATCGCCCTCCGTGCGCAGGCGTCGCAACAGGAGCAGGGCCGCCGAGTGGAGCTTCTCGGCGACGGCCTCCACCTCTCGCGCTGGGGAAGTTCGCCTCGCCGCCATCTCGCTGTTCGGATCAGCATTTGCTTAGCCTAAACAAATAGATACGATAGTGAGAAGGTGTCGCGATGGCAAGCGCATCCGACGAGCTGTTCGCGGCGATCGATGCCGGAGACGTGGATCGCGTCGGCGCCATGCTGGACGTCGATCCGTCCCTCGCGATGGCTCGCGACGACGAAGGCGTGTCCGCCTTGCTCCGCGCCCGGTACCGCCTCGATCGCGCGCTCGCCGAGGCCGTCAAGGCCCGGGTCGCGGCCCTCGATGCCTTCGAGGCGGCGACGTTCGGCGATGTCGGCCGGCTTGCCGTGCTCCTCGAGGCCGATCCCGGTCTGACGGATCGCCGGAGCGGGGACGGGTTCACGGCGCTGCACCTCGCGGCGTTCTTCGGGCAGGACGACGCCGTTCGACTGTTGCTCGCGCGCGGCGCCGACCCGGACGCCCACGGCACGGGATGGATGACGGGCACGCCGCTGAACTCGGCGGCGAGCGCTGGGCACGCGGCGACCGTGGACCTGCTCCTTGAGGCCGGAGCGGATCCCGACGCGGTGCAGCGTGGCGGGTGGACGCCGATGCACTCCGCGGCGCACAACGGCGACGCGCGGACGGTCGAGCTCCTGCTCGCGCACGGCGCCGACTCGATGGCGATCGACGACGAGGGACGGTCGGTCGCCGACATGGCGGCGGAAAGGGTTGAGACGCGACGATCGGGGTGATCCAGGCGGCACAGCGATAGCCCATGGGTCGGGCGGATCAAGGGAGCCCAGCGGGTTCCCGCTCCATCCCTTCGTCCAACGGAAGGGGAGCCAGGTCCGCGACGACCGCAGGGGCGCGGCGCCGCTTCCGTACGAAGGCGACGGCAACCATGATCAGCACGATGCAGGCCGCGAGGACCGCCAGCAGATCGACGAGGCGTCCTCGCCGCGCTGCGATGGCCTGAGCGCTGAGGAGCTCGTTCCGCGCCTGCTCGAGTTGAGCGGCCAGCTCGTCGCGTGTCCGCTGCATGCTGGCCAGTCGCTGCGCGCCCTCCTCCGATACGCGATCCGCCCTGTGCACCTTCCGTTTCAGGCTCCCGATCGTCCCTCGTAGGTTCTGTTCCTCGATCAGGAGCTGTCGTTCGCGCGCCGTGTGGACGATGGAGAAGAACCCGGTGAGAGGCTCACGGAATCCCGAGATGGTGCACGGATCGTTACAGATCTGCACGGTGTAGGTCCCACCGGGGAGCTCTGGCATCGCGAACGTGAGGTCGAGCCTCGTGTCGTGCTTGCGTGTGTGGATCGCCAAAGTGCCGAGCCTGACGGCGCCATCGGGGATCGGATGCCCCTCTTGGATCGCTGACCCGTTCGGTACCGCGAACGCGAAGAACGGCCCCCGATCGAGGATGGACCGCTTGTTACTCGGGATCAGCACGTAGGCCCTGGCAACCGCCGTATCCCCGGGGAGGTAGTACGTCTGGTCGAATTCGATGAAAGCCCCCCCATCGGCACTGGCCGGCATCGTCCCCCACACCACGGAACCGGCCAACGCCAACACCACGAGCATGCGGAGCCTTCGCATCGCGACCTCCTCCTCGGCGTTCATCTCGACAGACCGTCCCTCGAGGCCGGCGGTTCCCTCCTCGGGGGGAACTTCCCGGCGCGTCGGCCGGTATGGAGGGCAGGAGGAGCACGGTCCGAGCACCCTCCGGAAGGAGTTCGCCATGCGGACCCGCATGTTCGCCGGGGCTGCCGCCCTCGCCATGCTCTTCGCGTGCACCGGTGGAGGTTCCATCGGGACGGCGCCGTCCGTTTCGATCCCGCGGGATGTCCTGGTCCTCGACACGACGGAAGGATCCGTTGTCGTGGACACCAACGCGGGCTCGGTGCTCGCGGATGATCCGGGCGCCGTGGTCGATCCTGCGGGCGCCCGCCTGTACGCGACCAAGACGGGAGGGGGCTTCACGACGGTCGAGACGCGCGACGCGCTCGACGGCCTCCTCCTCTCGACTGCGACGTTCCGGGGCACGCTCGACGTTCGGAGCGCGTCGCTTTCCGGCCGCGCTGTGGCGATGATGGCCCCGCTCGCCGAGAACGGCGATCCGTGGGTGCCCGTGCCGCGTTCACGTTCGACGATCGTCGTTGCGGATCCCGGCGTGTCCGGCCGCGCGCACACCTATCGGCTCGAGGGCAACTACGAGCCCGAGGCGTTCTCGGTCGATGACGGGCGCTTGTTCTTGATCCAGTACCTGCCTGCGGAGAACCCCACCGCATATCGCGTGACGTTCCTCGACCTTGCGACCGGCCGCGTGAACCCGGTGTTCGGCCGGTTCAAGACCCAGCCGGAACGCATGCCGGGAGATCGACTCAGCCAGGTATTCGATGCGACGACGTCGCAGCTCTACACGCTCTACACGAATCATTCGAAGGCGTATGGCGATGGCTATTGGAACGCCGACGAGGGCAAGGACCTGACGTTCGTTCACGTGCTGAACCTTCGCGAGGGTTGGGCCTACTGCGCGGGTCTCCCGCGCTCGCTCTGGAACCATCCGGCGAACGCCGAGGCGATGACGCCTTCGCCCGACGGACGGACCCTCTACATCGTCGATTCGGTGCGTGGCGTGATCGCCCAGATGGACACACGGACGCTGAAGATCGAGGGCACATCCCATGTTGATCTCGGATCCGGTGCCGGGGCGACGACCTCCGCGGTGACGAGCTCGGATGGAGCGACCCTCTTCGTGTCGTCGTCGGCTGATCCCGAGGCGCTCTATGCGATCGACGCGGAGACGCTTGCGGTCACGGCCCGATGGTCGGTCGCCGGTCCCGTGTCCGACGTGGGGCTCTCGAGTGACGGGGCGCGCTTGTACGCGGCGCTTCGGGATCACATCGCGGTCCTCGATCCTGCGACGGGCTCGGAGCTCGGGTCCCTCCCCGTGCCGGGTGTCGCCTCCATCCTGGATGTCGGGACGCCGGGCCCTTGATCGGGGTGCGCGTGGATGCGTACGGATGCCTAGGCTCTCGTGGCGGAACGACCTGAGAGGGGCCGGATGCGAGATCTGGATCCGCGCACGCTGGAGCGCGCGCGCTCGGGCGATCTGCACGCATTCGAGGAGCTCGTTCGTGCATACCAAGCCGAAGTCTTCCGATTCGCCTGGCACCTCACGCGCGACCGGTCGCTTGCCGAAGACGTGACCCAGGAGACGTTCCTCCGCACCTTCCGCTTCATGGGCGGGTTCCGGGGGGAACAGCGTTTCGGTTCGTGGCTGTTCTCGATCGCGCGGAACTGCGCGATGGATGTGCTGCGGAGGACTCGGGCGTCCCTTCCTGAAGATGCGCCAGCCGGCATCGTTGCGGATGCGTCAGCTCGCGCCGAGCTCAACGCCGCGCTCCGAAGCGTGACCGCCGAACACCGCGAGACCTTCCTCCTCGTCGAGGTTTTCGGCATGTCGTATCAAGAGGCCGCCGATGTTCTTGGTGTGGCCGTGGGGACGGTGAAGAGCCGGATGTTCCGCGCGCGACAGGCACTCTGCGCCGCGATCGCCGATGAGGAGGCAGGGACGTGAACTGCGAACGCGTGCAGGCCCTGGTCTCGGCGCGGATGGACGGCGTCTACCTGACGGCCAGCCAGGCAGAGGCAACGGATGTTCACGTCGAGGGTTGCGCTCGGTGTCGGGCATTCGAGGAGCGGTCCGCCCGGGTTCGCACGGCGGTGCGGATCCGCCCGGCGGAACAGGTCCCGGATCTCACCGCCGCGATCATGGACCGGGTCGTTCGAGAGCGGTCGCGGGCAGGGCGAGGCCGTCACGCGGACCGGCCGGGCTCGTGGCCGTTACGACGACGACAGAGCCGTGGCCGAGGAACCCTGCTCGCCGCCGCCCTCGTCGGAGCGTTGATCGGGAGCCTCGTCGTTGGAGGACCGTGGCAAGGTCCTGCGTCCCGGTCCGTCGCGGTCGCGGCGGTGGCACGGAGCATCAGGGACGCCGCTCCATCGATCGATGCGTTCCAGGGGACGTACCGGATCGACGAGCGAGGCCTCTCGCCCGACGTACCCGAGCGCCATCTCGAGATGGACGTGGCCTTCCTCGCTCCGCAGCGATTCCGATTGGACGTCCACGACCTGACGAGCTACCCGACGAACGCGTGGACGCCCACCGATCTCACCTACATCGAGGACATGCCTGCCACGTACCGGTCGGGCCCGACCGGGTGTCCGGGAGATCTGCCGCCCAACGTCTGCCCGCCGACGAGAACCACCGTGAGTCGGGCTTCTGATCTGTCGGCTGCCGCGCCCTTGCCTGCCGACCTGATCCTTCCGATCGCGACGTTCGGGTCACCGCACGGCGTGCAGGTCGTCGGTGAGGGAGCGCTGGACGGTCATCAGGCTCTCCAGGTAGAGATGTCGTTCGCCCGCGCGGCGCCACTGTTCCCCTTCCTTCGACTGGGCGGCACGTGGCGTCCGTTCTTCGCCGGCGATCGCGTGCATCTGTGGCTCGACACGACGACGTGGACTCCGATCCGGTACGACGTGACTCCCGCGAACGACCCCGCGCGGCGCGCCTGGGAGATGCGGTTCGGGCTGCCGCCCGAGGCACCGACCGAGCCCATCCTGGAGGTGACGGCGGAGTCGGTAACGGAAACACCGCCCCCCGCGTCCCTCTTCGAGATCCCGGGCATCGGGACATCCGAGCAGCTGCCGGTCGCCGACGCGGCCAAGCGCCTGGGGTACGTCCCCGCACTCCCGACCGAGCCCGGCGGCCTCGGTCTGGTGACGGTGGCGGTATCAGGCACATCTGCGCCGCATGTTCCAGCGTCGGTCGTGGTCTATGCGGCCGGTCTCGATTACCTGCGCCTCGGCGAGGATCCGGGTTGGAAAGGGCCGGGTCCGTTCGGCCCTCTGGACGAGACCTCACAACGGATCGTGCTCCCGGGAGGCGGGGTCGCGTTCTACGAACCGGCGGGAGAAGGACTGGGCAGGCGGCTCGCGATCCACGGTCCCGGGACCGATCTCTACCTCGAGACGAACGTCGCGCTTCCGGAGTTGTTGTCGATCGCCTCCTCGATCCCGGTGCGTGGCGAGGACTTCCCCGGGAGGTGGCGCGTGCACGGTACCGGCGGGCTTACCGTGGTTCGGATCACACCCAGCGACGCTCTCAAGATCGCCGGTCTCTCGGCCCTTCCGCAGCTCCCGGACGGATACGGTGTGGAGAGCGCGGAGCGTGAATCGTTCCTCGGGGCGGTGACCGGCGTCACGATGAGGTTCCGCGAACGCGATACCGATGCGGCCGGCCCGCCCCTCATCCTCCACGTCGAGCCGCGTCGGTCGCTCCCACCTCCGTCGTCCGCCGCCCAATCTCGCGTGCAGATGGGGACGATCACCGGGAGATGGACACCGAATCGATCGCTCCTCGAATGGGCGGACCGTGGCGCGTACTGGTCGTTGCAGGGAGATGTCGATCTTCGGACCCTCGTGTCCATCGGATCTTCGATCACGCAGGAGGCGTCGGGGTGAGCCGATGGTTGCGTCTCGCGTGCGCCGCCGTCGCAGGGATGCTCGTCGGGGCAGCGCTCACGCTCGCCGTGCAGACCTCGGCCGGACCGGGGCAAGGAGCCATGTCCGAGCGGCCGGCGCTCCCCGTGATCCGCTCCGTTGCACCCGAGACGTTCCTCGCCTGGATCCCTCGTGGCCTGCCCGGCGGGTTCCAGAAGGCGGTTCGACATCTCCCCGACGTCGGCGCCGTGACCGCCGTCGCCGAAGACGACGGTTGGCTCCGGCGATCGTGGAGCGATGCCGGGGAGCTGATCGATTCCCCTCCGCCCACGTATCGGATCCCGCTGGATACCGCAGCCGTCGATCCGACCACCTTCGCACCGTTCGTTCCGCCTCCAGACCGGGTGAGCCTGGCCGGCGTGGCGAACGGGGAGGGGATCCTCGGAGCGACGTCGGCGTCGCTGCGTGGTTTGGGGCCGGGCGCGATCCTGGATCTCGGACGAGACACGCACATCCGTGTCGCGGCGGTGCTGCCCGACGATCTGGTCGGTGCCGCAGAGCTGCTCGTCTCGAAGGAGACCGGCCGGCGGATCGGGGTCGAGCAGGATCGGTACCTGCTGGTTCAGCCCGCGCCAGGTCGAAGGCTCTCGACCAGGAAGCTGTTGCGGGATCTGCGTCCGCTCTTGCCTTCGGACCTCGGCGTGAACCGCGACGTGCAGGTCCGTGCACCCGGGCAGACTCCCTACTTCCGAGCCGGCGACGCAGTGCTTCCGCCGGTGCTCGTGAAGGCGTTCTTCGGTGAATTCGCAGCTCGCCCCGGTGACGAGCCTGGAACCCTGGAGGTCGATCCCGCGTGGAGGGCGTCGCATCTGGTGACGACCCACATCCCCGTGCTCGGCACGGTCACGTGCAACCGCGGGATCATCGCGCAGCTCCGAGCCGCGATGGGCGAGGTCCGAGCCGACGGCCTGGCCAGCACGGTGAAGTCGTTCCACGGCTGCTTCGTTCCGCGGTTCATCGGTTGGAGCAGCGCCAACATGATCTCGTACCACTCGTGGGGCATCGCGTTCGACATCAACCTGGCAGGCAACCTCCGAGGCGCGGCACCCCATCAAGATCCGCGACTGGTGCGGATCCTCGCGCGATGGGGGTTCCTGTGGGGCGGCACATGGCTCGTCCCCGACGGCAGCCACTTCGAGTTCCACCGTGTCGCGTGATGCGCTCGCCGATCGGCCTCAGGCGGCCGCTTCGCGACCCGCGTACGACTCGAACACGTACTCCTGAGCGATCGAGTCGCACGGGTTCCCCCGTCCATACCGGACGCGCCCGTCGGTGACGTCGGCCACGCACCAGAACACGGTCTTGGATGTCGGCGTGCCGAACCCCGGGTGTTTGCAGAGCGATTGCGGCCTCGTCTGGTGATCCGACAGCAGCTCGCGGAGCCGATCCATCGTGAGCGAGGCGGGTGCTTCGGCGGCGAGGAGCTCGCGCGCACGCTCGTAGCGGACCCGCGAGAGCGGTGCGTACTCCGTGTCGCCTTCATACGACAACATCCGATCGCAGACGTAGTTGTTCGTGTGCGCCAGGTGCCCGCGCTCGTCGAGGCCGGTGACCTCCGCGTCGCTCGCGCTGCCCTCGACGTTCGCGACGCCGCCATCGAACGACGTGAGGACGTTGTTGTAGCTCGACGCGCGATCGGTGCGGAGAGCCATCGCGACCATCTGGTCGAGCGAACTCGCACGCATCATCTCCAGCACCTGATGGCTCCGGCTGATCCCGACACGTTCATCGTTGGGGGCCAGCTCGTTGCCGGTGAGCGATAGGCCCGCGGCGTTCCAGCCGACGGAAAGCCAGGGGATCCCGCCGAGCTGGAAGAACACCGGGTCGCCCGCCACGCTGATCTCGAGCGCGGTGATGTCCTCCTCCGCCTCAGGACGCAGGTCGTTGTTGTGGGCCACCAGGAGGTGGCCGTCGCTCGTCGCTGCCGGCCCCGCCACCAGGTCCGAGCACCTGCCCTCGGTGCGCGGACCGTACGGCTCGTACCAGATTTCTTCCATCGAAACCGCGAAGAACTCGAGGGGGTCGACGCCTGCGCCTTCGGCGCAGGCGTCGAGCTCATCGAGGAGCCAGGGGAGCCGCGGCGCGGTGAAGGCGCGGTACTCGTCGGCGAGCGCGAGCTGGTCGGCCTTCGACCGCCCGGACGGAAGTTCTTCCCAGGACGTCTCGACGGTCCGCCGGATCTGCTCGCGGCCGGCCTCGCCCAGCTGGAGGCCGACCTCGCGGTGCGTCCCGGCAACACGGACGAGCTCGATCGTAGGTGGGGTCATCGCTGGAGTATCGCCTCAGGAGGTGAGCGCGACCAGCAGCTGCGTGTATGCCGTCAGGTACCGGTCGACGTCGGCGAAGCCGGCGGGCACCGGCACGGTCGGTCCCGCGCCGGGGAGGGCCTCCCAGATCCCCCGGTTGGCCATCCAGATCCTGAGGAGCCGCGTGAGCTCCGGGTCGGTCATCGCGCGCGCGTCGGCACCCGTCCGCGGGTGGGGGCCGTACCACTGGCCCGCTCGGGGGCCGAACCGGTAAGAGGTCCAGGGCAAGCCGGCATCGTGCAGCGCCGCGTCGATCCCGTCGGCGAGCATCCCGCCCAACGCCGTCGCGTGCTCGTACGCCGCGGGGACGAGGACCTCGGTGAGCGCGGCGACGGCCGCCGCCGCCGACAGGGGGTTCCCGAAGAGCGTCCCGCCGGTCGCGACCTCCTTCGTGTGGTCGAGCTCCACGGCGAGCGCGTCGTTGACGCCGTAGGCGCCCATGGGGATCCCGCCGGCGACCGCCTTGCCGATCGTGACCACGTCGGGGTCGAGCCCCCACAGACCGGTCGCGCCGCCTTCCCCCACGATGTGCGTGTGCGTCTCGTCGAACGCCAGAACGGTCCCGCGTTCCCTGGTCACCTGGCGGAGCTCGTCGTGCCACCCCGGCTCCGGCGGCAGGAAATGGATGTTGTTCGTGAGCGCGGGCTCGGTGAGCACGAGGGCGACGTCCTCAGCTGCCACCGCGGCGCGCAGTCCCTCGACATCGTTGAACTGCGAGATCCGCACGCGGCCGGTCACCCCTTTCGAGAGGCCGCGCTGCAGCGGCGCTTCGCGGCCGTCCTCGAGGTCGACGAGCCCCTCCTCGAAGTGGCCGTGGTAGTGCCCCTCGAACAGCAGGACGACGTCGCGCCCGGTCGCCGCGCGTGCCAGACGGATCGTCTCGGTGTTCGCCTGCGAGGCGGACAACGTGAACTGCCAATGCGTCTGTCCCGGGTAGCGACGGGCAAGCTCCTCGGCGACGATGACCGACTCCTCCGTGGGGAGGAGGAACTGGGTCGAGCGCGTCACCCGCTCCTGGACGGCTCGGACGATCGCGGGGTGTGCGTGGCCGCAGAACATCGCCATGTCGCTCGCGTTGAAGTCGACGTAGTGGTGACCGTCGACGTCGGTGAACGACGCACCGTCGCCACGGTCGACGTAAACCGGCAGATCGTTGTCGGAGGCCATCCACGTCATCGGTGTCCCGTTCGGCATGTGTGCGGCGGCGCGGGCCAGGAGCTCGATCGTCCGGGGCCGCTCGGCGCGGAACCACGCGAGCTCGGCGTCGTGCAGCTCGCGGATCCGGTCCCGATCGAGGTCGCCCAGCGCGGTCACGTGGGCGGGAGGCTACCCGCGAACGCGAACCCCCAACCAGGCGTGCAAGCGTCCGCGGCGACGGGGATCACGCCGAGCGTCGACGTCATGTCAGAGGGCGTCCCTAGGGTCGGCGCATGGGTATCCAACCAGCTCTCCGTCAGCGCCGGCGGACGGGATGACCGTCGCGGCGATCGCGATCGGTGCGCTCGTGGCCGGCCTCGCGATCGGCTTCCTCGTGACGGCCGTCGCCCTTGCCCGGCGCCGTCCGCCGGACGAGCGCGGGCTGCGCGATCAGGTCCGGCTCCAGGCGAGCGAGCTCCGGCGCATCGCGGACCAGGGCGCGCAACGTGATCTGGCGTCCGAGCAACTCCGACAGGGATTGGACGGTGCGCGCCGGGCGTTGGAGGAGCTCCGGACGCACGAGCAGGACCGCCGTGCGGCGGATGGGGAGCAGCGAGAGGTCGTTCGGCGATTGGCCACCGTGCTCGCCGGCGGCGCATCCAAAGGCCGGGCGGGGGAGTTCATCCTTCGTGAGCACCTTGCCGAGCTCCCGCCGGGCATGCTCGTCACCGACTTCCGCGTGAACGGCAAGGTCGTCGAGTTCGGTCTGCTCCTTCCCGACGGTCGCCGGCTGCCGATCGACTCGAAATGGTCGGCGGTTGCGGAGTTGGAGGCGCTCGCGGCGGCGCGCGACCCGACCGAACGTGACGCGTGCGCCCGGGCCGTCGAGCGGGCGGTGACGTCTCGCGCGAAGGAGGTCGCTCAGTACCTCGACCCGGCCGTGACCGCGCCGGTCGCGGTCGCCGCCGTTCCGGATGCGGCTTATCGGGTGCTGAAGCGTGCGCACGCCGACGCGTTCGCGAAGGGGGTCATCATCGTCCCCTACGGCAACGCGTTGCCCATCGTGTTGTTCCTCTACTCGCTCGTGCGGCGCTTCGGCGACGCCGCGGAGGTGCAGGCCGCGCTGTCCGAGGTCGCCGCCGTCCTGGACGCGCTCGGGTCCATCGTCGAGAACCGCTTCCAGAAAGCCGCCACGATGCTCACGAACGGGACGGACGAGTTCCGTTCGTTGTTGAGCAAGGCGCGCGGCTCCATCGCGCGCGCGGAGGGGCCGGCCACGGGTGCCGATGACGGCGAGATCGGCGACGGTGGGCGGCCGTTGACGATCGTGGGCTCGGTGCCGGGGTCGGGATGACGCTTCTACCCAGCGTCTGCATACTTATGCGTCATGGGGGAGCCGGTCCGAACCGCGGTGCTGGGAGCGTCCGGCTACGCCGGCGGGGAGCTGCTCCGGCTCCTCGCGTCCCACCCCCATCTCGAGGTCACGTTCCTCGGCGGCGACCGCTCGGCGGGCCGGCCGCTCGCCGAGGTGCAGCCGCACCTCGGCGAGCTCCCCATCGCCGGCCTGCAGCTCCGCCCATCGGACGCGTCCGCGATCGCGGCCGCGTCCGACCTCGTCTTCTCCGCGCTCCCACACGGTGAGAGCGCTCGGCTCGCGCCACCGCTGCTGGAAGCCGGCTGCACCCTCGTCGACCTCGTCGGGGACTTCCCGCCTGGACGCGGAGTCCTATCCGGACTGGTATGGGTTCGAGCATCCCGCTCCGGCCTGGCTCGACAAGGCGGTGTACGGCTTGCCCGAGCTCCTGGGCGAAGCGTTGCCGGGCGCGAAGCTCGTCGCGAATCCCGGCTGCTTCCCGACGCCCGTCATCCTTGGCTGCGCGCCGCTGCTCGCGGCGGGGTTGATCGAGCCGAGCACGATCCGAGTCGATGGGAAGACCGGGCTCTCGGGCGCCGGCCGGACAGCCAGCCGGTCCAGTTCGTTCGCCTCGACCGACGGGTCGATCCGCCCGTACCGCACGCCCGGGCATCAGCACACCCCGGAGATGGAGCGGGGGTTGGAGCTCACGACCGGGACGACGCCGCGGGTGCTGTTCGTTCCCCACCTCGTCCCCAGCGTCCGAGGTGTGGTGACGACCGCCTACGCGACGCTCGGCCACGGGGTGACGACCGGTTCCCTCACCGACTGTCTCGCGGCCGCGTTCGCCGGCCGGCCGTTCGTGCGCGTGCAGCCGCCGGGGGGCATGGTGGATGCGAAGCGCACTCGGGGGACCAACGTCGTGGAGCTCCAAGCGGTCGCCGACCCGCGCACGGGGACCGCGGTCGTGCTCGGCGCGCTCGACAACCTCATCAAGGGGGCCGCGGGTCAGGCGATCCAGAACGCGAACGTCGCCTTCGGGTTCCCGGAAGGCACGGCCCTCCCGACCCTGGCGGTGTACCCGTGAGCGCCGGCGCGTGGTGATCGGGATGGATCTCCCACCGCAGATCCGGCAGCGGACCGTCGCCAAGGCGCGGACGCTCTTGGAGGCGCTCCCGTTCATGCGTGCGCATCACGGTGGCATCGTGGTCATGAAGTACGGCGGGGCGGCGATGGAGGCGGCCGGTCTCGCCGCGTCGTTCGCGCTCGATGTCGCGCTGTTGCAGTCGACCGGGATCGAACCGGTGATCGTCCACGGCGGCGGCCCGGCGGTGACGAAGATGTCCGCCCGGCTCGGGATCGAGACGACGTTCGTGGACGGGCTCCGCGTGACCGACGCCGAGACCCTCGACGTGGCGACGATGGTCCTGGCGGGCAAGCTGAACACGGAGGTCGTCGCCACCCTCGTCGCGGAGGGGGTGCGCGCGGTCGGCCTCTCGGGCGTGGACGGGGGACTCCTGTTGGCGCGCAAGCACACGCCGGACGGCGGCCCCGATCTCGGCTTCGTCGGCGAGGTCGTGCACGTCCAGGCGGAGGTCCTGTCCACGCTCCTGGAGCGCCGCTTCGTCCCGGTCGTGGCCTCGATCGCGATCGACGAGACCGGCCAGGCGTACAACCTCAACGCCGACGTCGTCGCGACGAGCAGTGCCTCGACCTCCTGTCTCGCGACGCGGTCGTCGACGGGGGCATGATCCCGAAGCTGGAGAGCGCGGTTCGTGCGTTGAAGGCGGGGGTCGGCCGCGTGCATCTGGTCGACGGACGGGTCGAGCACTCGGTCGTCCTCGAGCTGTTCACGCCCGAAGGCGTGGGGACCATGATCGCGCCGGACGCGCTTCCGGACGCGATCGGGGGGCCGCTCCGATGAGCCCGGCGAACGGCAACGTCAAAGCCAAGCGACAGCAGACGATCCTCGGGCTGATCGCGGCCGAGCGCCTCGCCAGCCAGGGCGAGATCCGGGCGCGTCTCGCTTCGTTGGGGATCGACGCCACGCAATCCACGATCAGCCGCGACATCGAGGAGCTGGGGCTCGCACGCGTGCACGCCGGGGGGGCGGTGCGCTACGTCGTCCCCAGCACGGACGAGGGACCGGCGAGCCCGGGGTTGCTCCGGCGCCTGCTCGATGAGTTCGCGCTGTCGATCGTTCGGACCGACGTGGGCCTGGTGATCCGCACGCCGCCGGGCGCCGCCGCGGCGCTCGCGGAGGGCATCGACCGCGCTGCGCTCGGCCCGGTCGCGGGAACGATCGCCGGCGACAACACGATCTTGATCCTGGGTCGCGAAGGTGTGAAGCCGGCACGGCTCGAGGCCACGCTCCAGACGATCAGGGAGGACGCGGGATGACGGAACGGGCGGTGCTCGCCTACAGCGGCGGGCTGGACACCTCGGTCACGATCCGGTGGCTCGTCGATCAAGGCTTCGAGGTCCACGCGGTGGTCGTCGATGTCGGCCAGCACGACGACTTCGCCGGCGTGAGGGAGCGAGGCACGCACGCGGGGGCGACCACGGTGCGCGTCGTCGACGCCGTGGATCGGTTCGCGGGCGACTACCTGACCCACGCGATCGCGGCGAACGCGCTCTACGAGGGTGCGTATCCGATGGTGTCGGGTCTCGCGCGCCCATGCATCGCGGAAGAGGTCGTGCGGGTCGCGCGAGAGCTCGGCGCGGCCACCGTCGCGCACGGATGCACCGGGAAGGGGAACGACCAGGTCCGGTTCGAGGTGTCCTTCATGGTGCTGGCGCCCGATCTGCGGATCGTCGCGCCGATCCGCGACGCGAACATCCCGCGCGAGAAGGCGCTCGCGCTGGCCGCCGAGTGGGGGATCGCGGTGCCGGCGGTCTCGTCCACCTACTCGGTCGACGAGAACCTGTGGGGGCGGACGGTGGAGTGTGGCCCGCTCGAGGACCCGTGGGTCGCGCCCCTCGAGGATGCGTTCGCTCGGACGGCCCCACCCGAGGCTCGGCCGAGCGAACCCTCGGAGGTCGTCCTCGCCTTCGAACGTGGGATCCCGGTCGGGATCGACGGCGAGCTCCGTTCGCTCCCCGACATCATCCGGTCGCTCGACGTGCTGGGCGGCGCCTACGGGTTCGGCCGCGTGGACATGATCGAGAACCGCAGGGTCGGGATCAAGAGCCGCGAGCTGTACGAGGTTCCCGGCGCGCTGTCGATCATCCGCGCGCATAGGGCGCTCGAGGACCTGACGCTGGAACGCGACCTCGCTCATCACAAGCCGGCCCTGGAGGCGCGATGGGCCGACCTCGTCTACGACGGCCAATGGTTCGGTCCGCTGCGGGCGGCGCTCGACGCGTACGTCGACTCCACCCAGACGGACGTGACGGGCGAGGTTCGGCTCCGCTACGAACCGGGGTCGTGCACGGTGGTGGGACGGCGCTCCGATCGGTCGCTGTACGACCTGTCGCTCGCGACCTACGGGGGGAACGACGCCTTCGACCACGCCGACGCGGCGGGGTACCTGCGGCTCTACGGGCTGCCGCTCAAGGTCTGGGCGGCGAAGCAGGGCGCCACGCCGTGACCGGAGGGAGCGGTGGCGGGCAGCTGTGGGGCGGGCGGTTCACGGAACCGCCCGCCCCCGACGCGCACGCCCTCGGACGTTCGGTCCACGTCGACGGCCGCCTCGCGGCCGTCGACGTGCGCGCGTCCATCGCCCATGTCGCGGCGCTGCGCGATGCCCACGTGGTCTCCGATGCGGCCGCGGCGAGCCTCACCGACGCGCTCGAGGTGCTCGGGGCGGAGATCGCCGCCGGGTCGTTCATCCCGGACGAGCGGGACGAAGACGTCCACTCGGTGATCGAGCGAACGATGATCGAGCGGCTCGGCGATCTGGGCGGGGCGCTGCACGCCGGTCGTTCGCGCAACGATCTGGTCGTGACGGATCTCCGGTTGTGGTTGCTCGACGCCGGCGGTCGCGTGGCGGACGCGGTCCGGGTGCTCGCGCGCGCGCTCGTCGAGCGCGCGCGCGAGCACTCGGACACCGTGATGCCCGGGACCACGCACCTGCGCCCCGCACAGGTGGTGACGCTCGGTCACCACCTGTGCGCCCACGCGTGGGCGCTCGCCCGCGACCTCGAACGGCTGGAGCAGTGGGCGTCGCGGACGGCGATGTCGCCGCTCGGCGCCGGCGCGCTCGCGACTTCGACGCTGGAGCTCGACCCGGCGACGACGGCCCGACGGCTCGGGCTCCCGCGCGCGTTCGAGAACTCCCTCGACGCGGTCAGCGACCGCGACTTCGTCCAGGAATGGCTCGCGGTAGCGGCGATCCTCGGGACCCACTGCTCGCGCCTCGGCGCCGACGTCGTCCGATGGACCGACCCCGCATCGGCATGGGCCGACCTTCCCGATCGGTACACGACCGGATCGAGCATGATGCCGCACAAGCGAAACCCGGACCCGGCGGAGCTCGTCCGGGCGAAGGCCGCACGGGTCGCAGGAGGCTTCGTCACGCTGACGGCGGTGCTGCACGGGTTGCCACTCGGCTATCACCGCGACCTCCAGGAGGACAAGGAGCCGGCCTTCGATGCGGCCGACACGCTCCTGTTGGTCCTGCCGGTGCTGGCGGGCGCGATCAGGGAGATCGGGTTCGACACGAACGCGATGCGGAGCGCGTGTGACCACGACGACCTGTACGCGACCGATCTCGCCGAGGCGCTCGTCGTGACCGGCGTGCCCTTCCGCCAGGCGCACGAGCGGACGGGGAAGCTCCTCTTGCTTCTCGCGGAAGCTGGCCGCTCGCTCCGCGACCTCGGTCCGGAGGAGTGGACGACTTTCGGCGTGCCCGACGGCGCCGCCCTGCTCGACCCGGATCGTTCCATCGATGCCCGGCGTGGCGCCGGCGGGCCCTCGTCCTCGTCCGTCAAGGCGCAGGTGGACGCGCTGGAGGCGCTGCTGTCGGCCTGAGCGCTCGACAGGAAGTCCGGCGCCGCACGTGCTCGCGCAACGAACGGGGGTCGGTAGGCTGGAAGGGCCATGACCGACCGAACCTTCGTGAGCGCGCTCATCCTGTTCGCGCATCCCGACGACGCCGAGTTCATGTGCGGCGGCACGGTCGCGCGCTGGGCGCGCGACGGCTGCGACGTCCACTACGTGGTGATCACGGATGGATCGGCGGGCTCGAACGAGCCCGGGGTGACCCGCGAGGAGTTGCGCCCCGTCCGCGAGCGCGAGCAGCGCGCTGCCGCCGCGGTCCTCGGGGTGAAGAGCGTCACGTTCCTCGGTGAGGTCGACGGAACGCTCGAGGTGACGCTCGACACGCGCCGGAAGGTATGCCGCGAGGTTCGCCGGCTCCGGCCCGAGGTGCTGGTGGCGCCCGATCCGTCGCGGCTGTGGTTCGGCAGCGGGTACATCAACCACTGGGACCACAAGCAGGCCGGGCTCCTCGCGCTCACCGCGGTGATGCCCGATGCGCCGTCCCGGCCGATGTTCCCCGAGCTGTTGGACGAGGGGTTGGAGCCGTTCGAGGTGCCGAACCTCTGGCTCGCCATGAACGAGGCCGACACGTACGTGGACATCGCGGAGACCCTGGACGCCAAGCTCGCGTCCCTCGCCGAGCACGTCTCCCAGCACACCGAGGGAGCGACCTCCTTCGTCCGTGAGCGCGCCGAAGAGCTTGGGAAGCGGAGCGGATCGGGATATGCCTTCGCCGAAGGGTTCAAGGCCTTCCACCTGCTGGACGACGACCAAGACGAGGATCAGTGATGGAAGAGGGATTCCCCGCCGCGGAGGAGCCGGAACCGTACGAGCTCTCACCGCAAGAGCGTCGTGACGTCGAGGCCGATCTGGAGGACCTCGGCAAGATGCACGATGTCTTCTCGCCGCAGGGCGTGAAGGGCGTCGTGATCGCGTGCCAGGACTGCGGGCAGAACCACTTCTACGAGTGGGACCTGCTCCAGGACAACCTCGAGCACATGCTGGACACGGGCGAGCCGAGGATGCACGAGCCCGCCTTCAACATCCACGAAGACGAGTACATCCAGTGGGACTACGGCAAGGGATACGTGGACGCGCTCGGCGATGCCGGGCTCCAACAGGGACGCACGATCGAGATCACGCAATGCCCGTGGTGCGAAACCCCGTTCGACACCGGGTACCAGTACTGCCCCCGCTGCGGAAGGCAGCTCGGCGCGATCCGCCTGTACCAAGAGCTGCTCGATCGCGGGATCGAAGACCGTGAGGCGCGCGCGATGCTGGTGCGCGCCGGCTACGAGCCGTTCTGACCACCCGCCCCAGCGGCCGCCCCAGCGGCCGCCCCGGCGGCCGGCTCGGCGGGCCGACCCGCTATCCTTCGCGCGATGTACACGCGGTGGCTGCTCTTCCTGCACATCGCTTCCGTCCTCGCGCTCCTGGGGACCCACGGCGCGTCGATGACCGTCCTGTACCGGATCAGGCGCGAGCGCGATCGCAAGAAGATCGTCGATCTGATCACCCTTTCGGGCGAGACGATCGTGCCGATGTACGTCTCGCTCGCGGCGATCGTCGTGACCGGGGTGCTCCTCGGCTTCAAGTTCGATGCGTTCTCGCGGTGGTGGCTCTGGCTGGCGATCGTGATCCTGGTGGTGATCGCCGCCTCGATGGGCGCGATCGCGCGGCCCTATTTCACCAAGGTGAAGGAGGCGTGCGCGGTCCGGCCTTCGGGCGTCCCCCGCGTCTCCGACGAGGAGCTCGCCGAGATCCTGCGATCGCCGACCGCACACGTGCTGGCGGCGATCGGCGTGATCGGGCTGGCCGCGATCCTCTACCTGATGGTCTTCCAGCCGCACTGAGGCCGCTGCCCCTGGCGTCTCACGCGGGCGGCAGCGGCCGCGCGGCCGGTCCGTTGACGACCTCGCCGG
>WNGJ01014459.1_pt1 | contig 24507 bp, 35 predicted proteins | sample 5400611 | NCBI WGS metagenome assembly WNGJ01 (sample SAMN13153375, study PRJNA577476) | soil metagenome | isolation source: 40 cm soil or saprolite under Garry oak tree replicate 1 | place: USA:California | collected 2016-06-15
TGTTGATGTGACCTACCTTAGTTTCGCCATTCCAGATTACGTACCCGCCGAGACACTTTTCCATCGTTATGTTGATACGGGTGTCCCGGCTAGGAACAACGAGCTTAGGGGGATTCGCTGCTTTTAGCATTCCTGGATATCCTCAACAGCTTCAAAAGTGAGGGAGGCGGCACTAGAGGCACTGAACAAATCAAGGCTACCGTTAGTCGGGCCAGCGCCAGTACCGGCAAAGTCGATATATGGAACATCGTCTGGGTTAATAGCGACCCATCCACCAGGACCGGAAGCACCCATAGAGGCGAACCCTACCATGAGTGGTCCGCCGGTGCCGCTTTGGATTAGTCCATTGGAAGCAGTTGCCATTCCCATTGTCGCACCAACGGCAGGGGCGACACGATTCTTAGCTTGTGCGGTAACTGCCAAGCTACTGCCGGTAGAAGAGGTAACACTAGACGTTGTAGTAAAGTGCTTTAACCGGATTGAGATGCCACTAAGAGTTGTAGCACCGGATGTCCTGCCCTGGACACGAACCGCAACGAGACCGAATCCACGGGCAGCGTGGGGCTTGATAAAAGAGTGGTCAACCTCTGTAGCAGGAGTGCCGCTGGTTCCCCAGGTGTCCGATCCCTGTTTACTAGCCATCTCATAGACAAAAGGCATGGTTGTGTCCCTCTCAAGAGAACTGTAACTATTAGTGTTGCTTGCTCCTTTTTCCTTAATACTCTAATCCCAGACGACATTTTCCCCGTTAGGTCCCATACCCTGCCAGATAACGGGTTGGCTTTCCTGATACTGTTTCCATTGTTCCTCGGGATACCCCTTAAGGGCTCCTGTATCTAGGTGCCAGCCGAAAGCGTGTTTAGTCATGTCTACTAGTGACCTATATCCTAACTGTTCTGTCTTGTCAAGGAAATACAAGTCTTCCGTCGCTCCCACCGTGAGCATACTTCGGTCGTCAGATAATTCCAGGTCTTCTACTCTGCCGAGAGTCCTATACCACTCAGGGTTGCCATACTTGTCAGGTAGTAGATCAAACTCGTCACGAAGCTTGCGGTAGACTTCGGTTCTCAACAAGCGGTTCTGCACCCCTACCGGGAACCTTACCGAAGTAAACCCCAGAAGCAATGTCTCTGTCATGAGACAACAACTGTACCAGGGCACCACGGGGAACAACTACATCATCATCTATCCAGAATATATGAGACATTTCTCGCTGGTCTGTTTCGGCATCTATTACCGTCTGGGCTAGGCCATTACGGCACTCGGCAATCTCACCACCTTCTTCGTCCCTAAGAAACAGGAGGCAGGAGCCGGAGTTAAAAGGCCATAGGAGTCCTTCTACTGCCTGGACCCACCAGCAATGCAGATTCCCAAGGGTAGGAGTACAACGGGCTATGACCTTTGCCCGTCTCGGTTTGTCTGGGAATTGTCTATACGGGGGACAGGCTACGGGGTCGCGGGGGGCGGTTCGCTCCAGGACCATTAGCCCGTTCTGGTGGAGAAAATGTACTTTAACTCGGAAATTCCCCTCTGCAAGAAATTCCTGTATGGCTAGCCGTAAACCTTTAGAGCCCTCAATAAACCCGGGTATATCCCCGCCAACATCTGCGTACTTAACCGTATCGTGCAGGATTATATACTTCGATACTTTCCCAGAGTGACGCCTCAACTCGACTCTTAGTTGGTCGTAGGTGTGAAGAGTGTCAATGAAAAGAAGGTCTGTCGGCTCGATAGTGACATCCCTGGAATCCCCCTGGATAAAGCTGTAGTTAGTGTGACCGGAGAGCCGGTCCATTCGTGCCTTCGTGTAGGGACAGGGGAGAATATCGTAGCTGACAAGCCGCCTAGGTCTGGCGTGCAGGAATGCCGTTGTCGATGAAGCCCCAATGCCGGTAATGTCACCAACTCCCATTTCGGTAACGTGGTTGATACTTCCTTCCCTGGCGAACCCCCAGAGATTCAGAAGGTGCTCGTTAATGTCCGTTACCTTCATCCGGGCAACCTTGTAGTGCCAGGCAAGATCGCGGCAGCGCCAGTCATTGCAGTGGGGTTTTGTGTCCTTCGCTCTCATTTATTGTAATTCCTGTAGGGAGAGTCTTTCTCAAGTGCCTTTAGTTCTGGGCTAAGCTTGTCCTGAGCGATAGCCTCAATAACTTCTTTCTCAGTTAATATCCTACCGAATTTCCTTTCTAGCTCATAGGATACTGACTGGTTAAATTCGTCGTCAGGCATGACGTAAGTCCCGGCAACCCTACCGTAGACTTCGTAGCACTGGTTACATAGCCAAAACGCAAAGTTTGTGTTCTCCAACGGAACGTAACCAAACTCACAGCCGCAGTTGGCACAATAGACCATTGCACATTCGCAGCGGACGGTAGTACCGTCCGGCATCTTCCAGTCTGCCATTACAGAGCCGAACTCGGGTCTACTCTTTAGAAGACTACTAGGTAGTGCGTCACTCATTGTGGCGCTTCCTCTTTCTTGTATGGGAAAGCTTCATTCAGTTTAGCCTGACGGTCGCCGCAACCGCAATCCCCACTGAAGATATTTTTGTAAATCGTCTTGAAGGCGTCGGCACCGAAGTGGCTTAGGTTCCGTGCAATGGTGTCACCCACACCCTTATCCTCTGGGGAACGAAGCTTGGCAATAGCCCGTACTGACCAGGGCCATTCGGACTCTGGACTATTAGACGGTGTATAGCTCATGTAGACCCTACTAATAGACCCCCGTAGAAAGTTAGTGTGCCAGTACCGCCCCCAGATTTGTTGTAACCGATAGTAGCATTGATCCCCTGGGAGCCCATGAGAGAGAAGGACGCACCCGTAGAAGCAGATAGGTCACAGGTCGCGTTACCACTAGCTGCGTCCATTGACAAGAGCATAGTACCAAGATTACCGAAGTACAGAACTAAATCAGGTACACCTGAAGCGGCAAAACCTCCAGCAAAGATAGCTGGGGAATATGGAGAGCTAGTAAATCCAGTCCAGAAAACTCCTGGGTGGCCAAACCCTGCACTACTGCTAAGGAAGAAATCCCCGCCGACATCAACATCATTAATGAATGTTTTGGAACCCGCAAATGACTGTCCACCAGTTGTTACCGCTCCCATCTGGCTTACTGACGCTGCTAGCAGTTCAAGAGTTACCGGGTTACTACTAGAGCCAGACTCGATAGCTAGCCCTGTAGCCTGGTCTACGATCAGGACTGTTATGTTAGTGTAATCTGGGGTGCCACTAGATTGTTTAACTTCGATAACACCACCGGCAGGACCGGTACTCCCAGCAGAGTACACTACAGCATATACCGACTCTAGCGTTGTATCGTAATAAGAGAACTGGAGCATTACGTAGGCTGGAGTCGTGATAGACCCGCCACCAGGTATAATCGCAGGGTAAATACTGGTAGTACCAGACCTACCGCCGACTAAATCTACAAGGCTACCGCTGGTGTTAAATTGTTGCTCGGTCCAGGCGTACTTACCACTACTTACGGACGTAAGTTGTGCCCAGAACGGGGCGGATTTAACTACCCTGTCTACAAGCTCGCCTACCCACAATCCGCCGTCTGAGTTATCCACTTACACACCCTACATTATTTTGAACAGGTCGGTAAAGTCTGCGTAGTGGTAACAGGTCGCTGGTTTAGCAGGACTACTCCCGACAACATTACCTTGAGTCTGTACGGCGTACCACTGTAAATCTCTATGCCAATATTTTAGGTTATGTCCTCTATGGTTAGCATTATTGTCAACTACATACTTGGCTCTAGGAGGGTCGATAAAATCGAAGTTTAGTACCACGTCGTACTGGCGCTGGGATATGGCTTCGTTCTTTCCGAAGTCTGGAATTAGCATTAAACCTTGTGGCATTTGCAAGGCTCTAGGACGTAGCTCGCAACCGGTGTAAAGGAGCGTACCAGTAGGGCACCCAAAGAACATAACTGCTGCACTGGAATCGGTAGTACCACCACCTACTGGAGAGTTTACACACCCAAGGATGGTCGAACCTTTAGCACTACCATCTGCGTTCGTGTTAGAGACACCAGCCCCGCCGTCCCTCTCAAGTGCCGTTATAGGGTTCGTGGTGCCTGTCCGAGCGTAAATCAAGTTAGCTGGGATACCCATGGGGGTGTTGTCAACCCAGGTGCCGAATATGGCACGCTCTGGGATTTCATACCAAGTGAGGGTCATTTTGACCCTACCAATAGCCGTACCGACGCCAAAGTTGAAGGTGTTAGATGGAGTAGGAGATGAACCGTAGGCAAAATACTCCATTATCCCTTCTCGGACGCTGACCATTTGCGTGTTAATCGACCAGTTTCGCTCGACATATCGGAGCCACTCTTGTTTGTCACCACTAATGTTCAGGATGTCGCCGTCCCCACGGACAAAGTATGGAGGTCGCCAGAAATGTAGCGTCAGTAGAGCATAGGTCCAATCGCTCCAGGGTCCGGTATTAGTGTAGTCCCCACCTCCTTCTGAACCTTCAGGTACGAAAGTGTCGATGCCAGCTAATTGAACCCCCTTGACAGAGGCAATATTCTTGACGAACAATTGCGAGGCGAACGGGTGACGCCAGGGTAGTACTCTACCAAGAGTTGCCGGTATGGTGTCAAAGTCTCGATAGGAGAACCCAAGTAACTCCTGCAATGCGTCTGCCAGGTCTTCCCAGTAGATGAGCATTTGCATGGTCATAGTGCAGCCGTCAGTACCGAACACGGCGTCGAACGATGATATAGGCCCACCCTTCGGTATGTACTCAACCCAAGGGAAGCTAAGTCCGCTAGTAGGTCTGACCTTCAGTTGTGACTTTAGTACAGGACTCTCTACCGGCATTGCTAGTTGTTCCTCTCTGCCCGTTCCATGGCCGCAGCCAACTCCGGATTCCTGCGTCTTGCATTCTCTATAACGTTTCTCTGAGCTTCTTTAAGTTCCTCATCACTACCTCCGAAGTGCTTGGCGAGCCACAATACCGCATCAGCACAGATTTTTAGAGCACCAGTAACCGTTTTACCCCATTCTATAACGTCAGCTATCTTGCCCTGTATGTTAGCCGCAAGTGTGTTAGACTCTCTTTCTACCCTCTCCATCATCTTCCGAATGTCTTCTGTGTTTTTCCCCAACTCTTCCATCGGGTCTTTAGTCCCACCGCTTAACGCTTCCTGCATCATTCTCCACTGATTTTCCAAACTACCTACACCAACAGGTCGAACGGCGGCCCCTAATTGTGTACGTGTCTTATCCTCATCCGGTGATTTGAAGTCGGCACCGCTCCCTGAGTATCCGCCTTGGTCATTTCTTGCACCTGCTGTGCTAGGAAAATCTGCACTACTCCCTAAGTCTTCACCTTGGCTACTTCTTAGGATAGATCTTGTTCGACCACCAATCCCTGTGAATGCCTTGATAACTTTCCATATGGCAACTGCCGCGACGGCAGCCCAGTGAGCCAGCTGCCGGAAAGCACTTATCAAGTTCTCACGAATCTCCCTAGTGGTACTGCCAAGAGAATCTCGGATCTCAGTAAAGAGTATAGTTATGACGTGTCGCAACTCGGCCAGGGCCGCATTCATCTCCCTTTGGTTAGGCAAGATACTAGCAAGCAAGTCACCGAACAGCTTAACCGTTTCCGTCATTAACCGCAGCACTGGAACGAAGGCACGACCTATTACCGCTTGCGTATCCCGCAACGTCATTTCCCAAAGCTCAAACGTGCCTGGGTCCGCTAACTTAGACATATTTACCAGGGAGGTGACAATCCCTTTCAACAGGTCCGGGACACCAGCAAGTGCATCAGCTAGCGGACCCAGGAGAGTACCAATTAAGGGTATAGAGTGAATTACAGAAGCTAACCCCTTGAGCCCTGTTGACAGTATTTCCAATCCGGCACCGACAAGACCTAGCGGACCCTGTATCTCGTGCAGGACGTTCCCCATTAGCTTAAGAGGAGCTACGATTGCAACCTGGGCTACAGCCCCTAGGGCTTTACCGGCAAGCTGTATACCCTTACCGACGGCAGCGACAATCGTAGTAGTGACAATACCAACAACACCAGCTGCCCCCGCGAGTTTACCTCCCATAGCTTCGCCGCCACGCATCATTGCCTGCCCGGCACCACCTAATGCACCTTGACCACCCGTGGCGCTGTATATGTCAGCACCGATTGCTGATACTCCCCTTCCCAGGGCGTGAGCACCACCAGCCCACAATTGACTTACTACCCCACCGACAGCGCCAGGGGCACCCATCATCCGGTGCCCAGCTACTCCTGCTGCAAACGTTTGCGACAGGAAGCTACCGGTTGACTTACGTAAGGCTTGGTAGACAAAGCCAGCGTAAGACATTCCCAATGCTTCCAGCTGACTGCGTATGTCGTTTACAGCCGCATTCAGGGAATCAAGGTCCGTCCTAATCTTTAGTGGGAATTCTAACGGGTCAGCCATCTACACCTACCTTACCGAACTTCGGATTTTCCGCTAGGAAACTACCCCACATCTTTTCTATGGTCTTGTCGTCAGTACCGATTTGCCGATGAGCCCTCTTGACTGCAACTGAAAATGGGATTTCATTACTGATAACCCGCTGCCCTCTTGAGTCTATTTCAACCCAAGATGGTAGTTTGGGAGATTTCCGTATTAGCCTGCCGCGTTTATCCCGTTTGCGGAATATTAGGTACTTTAATTGCCAAGAGTCATAACCGGCAATCTCGGACAGAGGCTTACCAGCGTAAACCATCTCACAAACCATGTCCGCCAAATTCAGTCCAATGTCACAGGGGTCGTCTTCTTCTTCCCTCCCGTTACCGACAAGTCCACCGTCGCCGTTTCCGGAAGAATATCCTGTCTCATCCCCGTCCCGTTTTCGGACGGGGTTTGTGAGTTTCCCAGTGCCCACTTGATAGCCATTCCGCAGCCGGTAGGATTGTTAATGGCTATCTTGCTGGCTAACTCAACAGTCACTTCAGGTTGGCAGCGCCTAAGCAACAGAAACAGGAGATACTGGATACCGGGTAGGTCGTCTAGGGCACTACGGACAAAGCGTCCATCCCAATTGTAATGACCGGCAGCACGGTCGGCGATGTACTGGGAACGGGCACTCGAACCCTCTTCGGGACCTAACTCATCCTCAATCTCCTTGATAGTCCTCATGGCTAGGGAGCGAGTGTGTTGCTCGAATTGGGCTTTTATCCGTAGCTCAAGAGAGGAAACCTTCCAATCCCTACCGAGGGAAAAGATGATTTCTCCGGTGTCTTTGGGAGTGGATGGGTTGGAGGCGTGCTCGCCAAGAGCCTCTGTCAACCCTGGGGTTTGACTTGAAATGTCTGTCATTCTTGCTCCGATGAATCTAAGAAGGTCTTACTCCGAATCCCTCGTCCTGAACCTCGACAACTTCGCCTTTCTTATCTAGTAGCTTAGGCGCTTTCCAGTGGAAGGAACAGTAGTAACGTCGCTGGACAGCAGCGCCACGGTGGAACTTAATCTTTCTACGTCTAAGGTTGCCGGCAACGTCCCTTAATTCATCTACAGAGGCACTTGCTTCTACCTCGTCTGATACTGACCACGAAGCAGGACGGTTACAACCGGAGTGAGAGCATGGAACTTGAAGGAGGGGGTTGGGAACAGGCTTAACTCCAGTAGGCATTCGTACCATCCTGTCCTTCGCATAACAGGCTATGCACAAATCATCACCTGGTAAGGTGAGAACGTTACCGCATTTAACGCAGGTAGGGGCTCCCAATACTCCCCTTGAACCTCCGCCGTTAGTAGTATGGGACACCCCCCTACCTGCCGGTCCACCGGGAACCCACTTGAACCTGCCCTTTGCCGTGTAGGTCAGGTAGTTACCTTCTGAGTCCTTCTTGATGTTCCCGCTAGAGTCAACCTGATAGGCTTCTAGCAAGCCCAGGTCACAGTCGACCCATATGACCTTGCGGACGGGTTGCCCCGTTTCTAGGTCAATTACAGAGCCTCTATAGCCACTCCTAGCGTCTAGTCTCATACTGACCCCACTGGCATGTTGAAGGTGCCCTGAGAGGAGCCACCAGCGGTGAACGTTACCTTCCCACCCATAGCAGCGCCAGTAGCAGCACTACGAATACGCATGTAGGGGAATACCCAGCCAACGTTATCGAGGCGGGACGTATAGAATTCAGTAGTCGCTAAGTCGTCTCTGGGGTACAAACCAGGTGGGGTTCCTAGTGGTGCGAAGTGAGCATCCCAATCGCCACCGAAGGTAAGGTTGTCACAGCCGATAGACCCTAGAATACCCTCTCGGAATGTTTGACCCTGAGACAGGCTGTAAGACTCGAAGTTAGTAGTGTCCAGATCTTCGCCTGTCATTGTCACTGCCCAGCTAGCAAACGTCAGCAGATTACCGCCTGTCGTAACTCTGGCAGTTTTAGCGGCACGTTGATAGCCAGTACCAAGAATTTGTGCCATGTTACCTCCCTAGCTTGTTGCCGCAAAAACATTAACCTCAACTGTAGCACTGTTCGTACCATCGAGGTTTTGAAATTTGATATTCTTCGCGGCAGCACCTAAACCCGTCATGAATCCGCCTGCTGCTGCATCGAAGTAACAATAAACACTACCTTGCAGAACACTGCTACCACCAGCAAGGCTTACCATACCAGTAGGGGTTGTTGGGACTGTAGCGTTAGAATAGCCAGTACCGCCAGAGCCAGCAACTAATGTAGTTGTAATGGGGACTCCCGAGGCATTCGTAAGAACGAATACTGCCCCGCCTGCCCCGCCTGCCTGTTGAGGGGTGACAAGGAAGGTTGCACTCTTCGGGTAGCCAGAGCCGGCAACACCTATGGCGACAGAGGTAATAATACCCCCACCTGTAGTCAGAGCTAAGGTTAACCCACTACCTCCATTAGGGAACAATGGTGCCGGGTTTGCCGGCGTCTGGTTCTCCATAGTAACGTTAGTAGAGTTTGCCGATATGGTGCTATCGTCGGTCTGAGACAGTAACCGGAATATAACCCCCTTGATACGGACAATCGACACCGCTGCTTGCTGGAGCAAATTTGTCATTGCCGTTAGGTCAAGTGTGGCACTAGAAGCCGAGGATATGGTCTGCTGGAATGAGAAAACTTCGTCACCACCACCACTAGCAGCATTTGCAGAGGCGGTCCCGAAGTTGTAGGTCTTGCGGATGTCACCGGAGTTAGACGTAGGGTTGTAGTTGACGCCGGTGATGTTGTTAGATACCGTCCACTTAAACTCCGTTTGTAGAGCGGCTACGACGGTTGAGATACCCATTTACTCTACCTCCTCCTCTTCAAATTCGTTCTCAGGCTTATGCGAAGGGTCCGCATGGCAGGTATGTGGGGTCTGTCTCAGGTCGTCAACGGATACCCTAGTCTCGTGCAAGGTAAAACCGTTGCCGGGAGTTATGTCCAGGTCATACGTACCGTCGTCATTCACCTTGGTGACTGTGCCAGCCCAAGGCTTGTTGGGTACTAGTACGATGGAAAGCGTGAATGGCATGAGGCAGGTACAACACCTTATCCCCTACCTTTATACTCATTGCTACTCCTTCCCGTTCGGGTGCTTGTAGTCCCAATAGATCAGTAGGAGTAACGCTCCCCAGATACTACAGACTACCAGGAAAACAGTCCAACCTTCGCTCAAGGGAGATCCACTATTATGCGGTAATAATAGCTCCGTGTATGCCACAATCATAAATCAAGTCGCCCCTGTAGAGCAACATCGAATCCGCTGTTCTGGTGCCTTCCTCCTGCCCGCAGTACCATTGTCTTAGCTCTAGAAGCGCCACATAGTAAGGATTATCGTTAGGGCCACCGAGAGCTATTAGTGGCCAGTTGGAGCATTGGGCTAACAGAGCCTCGATCTTGGTCAGGATACCCGTTACTGGATTCTCTAGCTGGTCTCTAGTTATTCCCCAACACTGGATGTGGATTTCTCCTTTGTCCCAGTAGGGGTCTTCCGTTGTCCATTCCCTAGTGAATCCTGGCTCCCTCATCCATACCTTGACTACCGGCCAGTCTGCCGGGGAAGTTACTGTATTCGGGTTTATGGCATTGCCAGACGTATCATAGCGAGGAATCTCCCCGTCCCACACTGTTACTTGCAGTTGGGTGGCGATAAACGTTATCAATCCGCCGATTATCGGTGCAGGCACTACCTACCGCTCCTAAATTCCTGACCGATGATTCTTTCTAATTCCTTGCGGTACTTTAGTAAGGTCTTAAGAGCGAACGGATGTAGTCCCTTGTCGAACTGACCTGTCCTACCCATCTCATGCCACTTCGGGTAGGAGAATCCCTTTTCGCTCTTGGCACTGACCGTGATTACAGCTTTAGAGGGAGTTATCATCTTGCCAGCCACACTACGTTGGAGGGCACCGCTGACTTTGCGTGGTGGTGCCTTGCGGAGTGCCTTGGTCCGTGCAACATATTTGAAGGTGCCGCCTGGGACTGGTACTCTATCCCGTGGCGCTGGCAATCCTACCTCTTCCTTTATTCGTGCTGCCAGGAACAAGACTGCTGCTTTCAGACCTTTACCAGCTGCCCGCTCTACCGATTCCTTAACCCGAAGTGCGATCTTCTTATCCCACTCACTTATCTGCGAGCGGGTCATTGCGTAAGGACCAGTCCATCCTTTCCAGTTAGGACTTTGTGGCATCTTTACTATCGTTAGGGGGTGGTGCTGGCGGTGCTATCGTGTATGCTGCCCTAGATTCTATGTCTGCCGTTATGAAACCCTTACCTCCCGATGTCCAGCCTGTTAGGTGGATCATCACGGGTATTCTGTTGCCATCCCTGTCCTGAGCGTAGCTGATTATGGCCTTTAGTGGATCTAGCTGGACACCTGATTCTAGAGCTTTCTTAAAAGCCTCTGTATGCAAGGGTAGTATGTCAGGGGGTATTAGTACCTCGATGTTACGACCTATTAGCTCGGAAGGGACGTACTTGAACAGGGGAACTAAAGAAGGACTGAACACCCGGATTATCCCCTGTAGATCCGCTACCACTACCCCACGGTTGCCAACACCGGTCCCTTGCCCGGTAATCTTCTCTAAACCTGCTATGCGAAGTCGAGTTGTCCTAACGTCTGCCAACAGGTCAGATTCTTTCTGACGTAGTTCGGATATTTCATCCTGTAAGCTCCATATCTTACTGGTCAGTTCATTGACACGGGTTCGGAGAATGTTAAGATCATCATCCTGGCGCTTAATAAGCTCATTCAAGTGACCTATAACCTCATCCCGTCTTTCCTTCTTCATCTTCGCTATCAACGCCCACATAGCACCTAAGGCCCCCATCAATCCTATCAGGGAGGTTCCTATAGCCGTCCACGTCCCAGAGTCCATCTGAGCGGTCAAGGTTAGCTCCTAGACGCTTGCCAGAAGGAACTTGATCGCGAAGATCGCTACCACGGCAATAACTACAATCCAGAAAATCTGGATTACCCAGTAGGGTATGGCTATGCCCATGACCCTGATTGCCACCATTGCGATAGCGATAATGGCAGCAATCACAATTACGAATACGATAATTTGAGCCAGAGAGTAACCACCAACCGCCTCAGCGATCAGGGTTGCTAACGGCAGTCCAACATTAAGAGCCAGGTCGGCTGATTTAAGAAGGAGCCCGGACACGTTCCACCTCTAATTCCCATTGCCTTCCACGTCCGATTGGTTGTGACGTACCGCGGACTAGAAGTTTGTAAGTAGAGCCCGTCCTGTCCGTGACTGTCACTAAATCGTTTACTTCCGCTTTAGGGTCTTCCGCGAAGTACAACATTGACCGAGTTAAAGTCTGACGCTGCCCGTAAAGGTCAAGTACAGTTGTTGACTTCTCCTGGTAGGAGCACCATTTGTTCGTCCAAATGGTTTTGTTGAAAGTTTGTGTTACCCCTGACTCCGCATCACGTCCAATGCTCCCCCGTACCAACGTTGCCTGTGAATCCATTACGGAATATATCGACACGTTACCAGCTACTCTCCCTGTAGGGTGCTAGGGTGCGGGCAATGGAACCTATCTCTGGGATGTCCGTTGATTGCTTATCGAGAACGTTGTACGAATAACTTCCTAAATTCTCTGAGGTTAGGGGAGAGCCACTAGGCATTACCCGGACCATATAAGCAACTAGCATTGCTGTTGCCCACTGGATATCGTCAGGTACGGTTGGGTTAATTCCTGAGCCCGCTGGAGCATATCCGGCAGTGTACTTGACCCAAATGTTACCGTCGCCTCGTGGCCAGACAGGCAGACGGTAGGCACCGAGCTTCCCTGAGTAAAAATTCTCAGGGTAAAACCCAATGAAACCTTGTCCAGCGCCACCGATTCGTCGTAGTAAGCCACGGTTCGATTTGCCTCCCGTGTCGTCAGTCACCACTACGAACTGAGTCCCCAGTACCATCTGCATTTGATTGCTCGTGGCATTGTAGAAGCTGTTGGGTGTCTGACCGAAGTACCCCGCGGGATCGAAGAAGACAACTGGGGCACTTACACTGCCTCTCCCGTATGAGGCTTTCATTGTCCCCGTAGGTCCCCCGAGAGTACAACCAGTGAAACTCGTAGCCGTTGTGCCTGTGTATGTGAACCACGTCCATGTTGATACTCCTGTCTGCCGTAGGGTAATATCCCGCTGAGCATGACCGTCGAACGGCTCATCATAAGCGGCTAATTCCAGGTCACGTTTGCAGTAACGCTTAACCCCCGTACTAGCAGCACCGAGAAGTGCATTAACCCATGCCGTCGGTGCTGCCGACAGGTTATTCATCCCAGGCATCATAAAGACTTGTTCGTAGGTACAGAGGATAGTTAGGACTCCTCTGATTGTGGTGCCTGTTCAGGGTTCACATAGCCAGAGGCAGTTGCCAGCAAGCTTTGGTTCTCTGATTGGAGAGTGCGAACCTTTTCTTCCAGTTCCTTTAGGCGAGCGGCAGGACTACTCTTGGCTTCTTTCTCAGCCTTGGCTAGCTCTGCCTTCCGCCAACGTTCCGCCTTCTCTTGTTCCGCTGCTTCGTTCAGTTTTGCCTTACGGTTCCTCTCAGCCTGGCGCTTGTTCGTGTCCTTCTGGGGTCCACTGAACCGCTTGGTCCAGCCGATGATGTCCTTGACCTGGTACTTCTCTGCGGGAACGTAGTTAACCCCATCGAACACACATGGCCCCAGAACGTAGCAAGGCTCCTTGCCGTCACCGTCCCTATATAGTTCCTCTGGAGTCACAAGCACTATATCCTTGCAAACATTCTGCGGAAGCAGAGCCAGTACTTCGCGGTTAAGGGCAAGACCGGGGGGCCACAAGCTGCGAATGCGAATCTCAGTCTTGTAGGGCTCTGTCTCAACAAACTTAGGGACGGTAGTAGTCATATTTGTCAAATGGAGTAGCCGGATACATCGTCATACCCGGCTACTCCCTCTCCCCTTCCTGTTCAGCGTTGAACAGGCTGCTTAAATACGTTGAAGCTTCCGTTCCCACGGAGCTAGTTTCTTGACTGGTTTTTCTTCGGGCGGTATGCCATCTGTAAAGTACCACAACGGCACCGGAGGTGGCATAAGGCCCTTGTAGTATGCATCATTACCTAGCAGCTTTCGCAAGTCCCTTAGCCTGGTCATTCTCCACTCTTCGCCGTTTATCATGCTGTCCGGGTCCATGTACCCTCTAGCGTTTATCGGACCCCAAGCGTCCGCTAAGGCGTCCCAGGCACGGCGACATTCCTCAGCGTCGTTCTGCCAACGGCTCATGAATGCTCGGGTGTCGGAAAAATCCATTCGTCCCTGTAGCCAAACCTTGTGCCTCTCTGCGAAGTAGTAGTAGTCCCAAGCTACCTCTTTACACTGGAATCGCTCAAGGTCCACGAAGGATACGTCAGGCGGAGCCTTAGACTGTGCGGCGTACAGGATGGCAAGAAAGCATATCACACTTGGCATCTACAAGATGTCCTCATTGAAACTACGGGCGATACCCTCCCACTGCTTACCATCCATTACGAAGTACGTCCAGAGGAGCAAGAGAGATATAGGTATGGTAATGAGAACACCTAAGAAGAAATCCCTCAGCTGCCCATACCACACCTTAGACCGCTCATATTCAAATTGTACTAGCATCACTCACCCCCTATTTACCAGGGTAACTACCAGAGCTATAAAACCTAGTAGGAGCAACACTATTACCGCAGCAGCGATACAGCCAGCAGTGTCCGTCCTCGGCTCACCTCCATTGTCCCAGTAGTCATAGTCGTTGGGCAAGACTTGCCCTCCCACTTGCCTATCAGCCCCCACCGAAGCAAGCACCACCGCCACCACCACGAAAGATGCCAAACCCACCGCGAAAACCACTGAATCCGCTAAATCCGGCAAAACGTGTAGGCTGGTAAACGGGTGCATAAGAGTTCCACCCAGGGTAGAACATCTGGCGCTGGATAGGCGGTGGGTAATAGACAGTCGGGTTGTAGTTAGGCTGCTGGTAATAGATAGGCTGAGAGGTGGACTGCTCAGACTGTAAAGGAGCGGAGTGCTCTACCCGGAGAGGCTGAACCGGAGAGCACTCCGCTTGCTGGGCAACGGCCAGGGCAAGGGCTGCACGAACGTCCGAATCGGAGGCTTGTAGGGATAGGCAACAGCCACCCATTGCCAGGAAGTAGATTAACAGGGATGTGATAACCTTTCGGTTCATAATCCTATCCCCTACCTCATTTACCAGCCTTCCTGAATTTCCCACCACAACAACTCCTCTGGAGACATCGACGTAGGGTCACTCAGGGGGTGGGAGCCGGCGGCGTGGTTGCCGGCGTTGGCGTAAAAACCCCAAGTGCCGCCAGTAACTCCTCTAGAAGAGCGAATGCTCCAGGTCCGTACTTCTGGAGTAAAGCCAACAGCTTACCGAAGTCAAACGCGGGAAAAGCTTTTTCAACTGCATCTGCCACTTCGGGCTTGAGCCCAGCTTGTACTGCTTCTGCTTTCGTAGCCATATTTACTGCCCTACTTTCTGATTGGACGATGTTGAGAAGTTCAGAGATAGCCCCAGTAGCTCTCGACCAGTAGACCCTTGTAGCACTGATTACCGCCCTCTGGTCATTATTCAACTGTGTCCACCAGAGAAGGGGATGGGTCTTAATGGCATCAATTCCATCGAGGATCATCTTCAGCAATTGGTCGGTGTTCTGTATCACCGTACTCACCCTTTATCTTGCCTTCTGAGTCAAACGCTCTGACTAGGGGAATCTGCCTAGGATTCATTGTAGCAAAATGCTCCCTTGCGTCAAATGGCTCTCCATCTTCAGTATGCCACGGGTCTTTAGGTCGCTGATGGTCGGGTGATAATTGGTAAGGTCCACTACAAAGCGCCACAATGACCATAGTAATCGCTACAGTGAACAGTCCCGCAGCAATCACTAGTGCCATAAGTGCTATGAATGACTCTATCGGGTTCACTCTACACCTGGGACCAATCGAGTATCGTTGGCTGCGAAGGAAACCATGTCTGAGCCGACAGGAGGTAAGCATCACCATCCAAACCCAGTTGTTTTGGTACAGGTACAGAGGACCGTCGTTGGGATGCTCCCAATACCCAAGTAAGCACGTCGAATGTCCGCCTTGCCCGTCGAACTTGCCCTTAACATAGGGCTCCGTACCGCCCGTAATTTGTCCGCCACCAACATAATCATCACATCCGAAATAGAACGGATAGCCGTTCAGGATACCAGCCTTGGCGTCAGCAGCACTTCTTGCTGGCGCTGCCGTACCAAGAGGGTATGCTTTGGCAGCGTTTGCGTACTGCAACACGGTGCTAGAGCCGCCATCGCTCCATTGCATCTCTAACTGCGAGGTAAGAACAAGTCCATCGTTGTTCTGGAACTGGGGTAAGCCCTGCACGTTGAAGGGCAATACCCCCTCGTGCTTCATTGTGTCGCAAGCACTGGAGTTGAGGGCTCCTTCTCCCTGTCCCCTGTCCCCTTCGTTGTAGCGGGTCCGCCCATAATCGAATGGCCAGAAAGGTAGGATTACCTTAGTAGGTCCGATGGCGAGCTTTCGCTGTACACAAAGGAGAGTAGTAATGGCATTACCAAGTGAAGCGCCAACACATGAACCTGTCAACTGATGAAACCTAGGAAACTCGAAGCCAACGTCAGCTTTCACTAACTGGTCTTTCCACAACTGACTGAGGATTAGCTTAGTCCCCTTCGGGACGCTAGGAGGAGGTAGAGAGAAAACCCCCATTCGGGACTCTGCTTGGCTATGGAAAAAGTCATGGATAGCATTTCTGTCACGATGGCGTATGAACCCGAGCAATGGCATGTTATTTCTCCTCGTGGGACTTGTGCCTACTGTTGCCATTGCCAGCCGCTGTCGTTCTTACCTGAGACAATGAATCGGCAATCCCCTTGAACGTGGCACTTACCTTCGCTCTGGTAGCATCGTCCAGGGTCATAGGAGTTGCCAGAGTCTCATTCAGCTTGGCACCTACGATTTTGCGGATGGAAGCTAGAGCCGTATCAGGCATTAGCACCTGGCGAGCCTTTATCATCACGGTCAGGAGAGATTCCGTATCTTTTATATTGGCATCGAATACAGTTTGGGTAGAAGCTTGACGCCAGAGAGCGGCATAGTCGGCAAAGTGTTTTGCCTTGGTGGGGTCTGGGTCAGCGTCGTAAGCCGCCTGAACAGCCTTGGCAAGTGGGTCGGTAGGAGTAGGAGGCGCCGGCGGCGTGGGTGGTGTCGGAGGAACTGGGGCACCAACAACCACCACACAAACCGCCGGGTCTGACGGTCCCGAGGCGTCAGACGTGTAACCAAGTACTCGATAGGTGCCCTCCTTTGTAGTGGTCACTACCGCAGTCTTGGTATCTTTCAACAGGTCAACTGGGAATAGGTTCAGCCCTGGGTCAACCACATACCACTTGACAGTTGCCCCCTTAGTTTCGGCTGGAATGCGAATGAACGAACCGGGGTCGCCAGTTACTTTTTCGGGCAACTTCAAGTCGGCACCGAACACGGCGAATGCGGCCAGCGCCAGGACCAGGATAGAAGCTAAGAGATTTTTCACTTGCTCAACTCCGCAAAGCGGGATTTCAAGACCTTTAGCTCTTCCTCCTTGCGTGTAATCAGTTCTTCCAGTGGTTCCCTACTCTTATCCCTGTCCCGCTGCATGGCAACAGCAGCGTCGGTAGTGTAGATCCACGGCTCGGGTGGACAGTAGATTTGCTCGACAACTTCGAGCCCACCACCTTGCAAAGGTAGCTTGGTAGAAGGGCGTAGCTCATCCTTCTTACCCTGATGGAGCATATCCATCCACATCGTTCTACCGTAGCGGTCCTGTCCTTTACGCTCCCAACCAGCAGCGGCAAGGTAAGAATCCGCCTCTTGTTGCCAACCGTAGGGGTTTGGTGCTGCAATTGCCTGGGCAGTCCCCACTGTAAGACTACTGCTCGTCTTGGCCATAACCTGTTTCTGAGTCTCAGCCATTGTTTTCCTTTCTAAGAGTTAGATACCTTCGTGCCAATTCCCCAGGCTAAGCTTGGCACCTGGAATTGGGAACAGTCCTAACAGCTTCTTACTCCACGGAGCGTGGACGGAATTCCAGTTGGGATTGTTCGGGTTATATCGATTCAACTTTTTCTTTGGCTTCCGCCGTTGTCCGCTTTTCCTTCCCGCCATTGTTCAGTTCTCCATACCGTTCGAGGTTGTTGGCATTCGCCATATTGTCTATAACCTGGGCGGGGTCTACTACTGCTATTGTACCAAACTGGCGGACCAAAACAGCACCAGCCGATAACAATTCGTCCACCGCCACGGCAACGCCCTTGTGCTCAGCAATATCCGTAAGGTAGTCGTGGAACAGAATTAGCCCGCCAGGATTTATAACTTCGAGAGCGGCAATGATGTCGTAGCGAACACTCTGCACGTCGTGGGCACCGTCGACAAACACCATGTCGAATCGGGGTCCGAACCTTTTCAGAGTAGGTAGAGAAGCCGTTGTGGAACCCTTAAAATACAAGACGTTAGAAATCTCATATTTCTTGAGGTTCTTCTTGAATATGTCCAACGTATCGCGTGGCTTCGTCTGGCCAGTCGGGTCTGTATTAGTGAATGTGTCCACGCAATAGACAAGCTCTGCTTTGCGTGCCATCCATATCGTTGACAGCCCGCAGTAGGAACCTATCTCCAGTACGTTCTTACCCTCAGCCAGCCTTGCTAGCTCCCTACCCTCTTCTTCGAGTAGCCATCCCTCAACACCGTGTGGGATGTCCTTCCAGGTTACATCCCACTTATGGCGTAGTGCCTGGTCATTTTCGTGCTGACCCCAAGACTCCGTATTCGGGAATGGATAGTCCCCTACGTGCTGAAGCTTAACTTTACGGGTGCAGCGAACGTCGCCGCCTAACGCAGTCAGCTGCCGGGAGAAATCCCAATCCTCAGACATAACCTTACTAGTAAAGCAACCTACCATACCAGGTCGGTACTTACGGTTAGAGATTATAGTACCTTCCTTGTAGAACACTTCGGGTTCGCCGTCGCCGTACCGTCCTGACCAGTCTTCACCAACTATGAAGACCATTGCGGTATTGATTTGAAAGTGGACTTGCCAGCGCCAGAGTCGATCGAAGCGGCATACCCAACACCCAGTATTGGCAAGCAAGGCACGCCCCTTGTCACCCTCAGTCTTCCAGCAATCCTTGGCACTGAACGTCTCGGGTAGGGTAACTACCTCATTCATATGCAAGCGTCTGTAAACGTCCCAGGGGTCATTAGGGTCGTCTATAGCAGTGCTAGTGAGTCCCCTACCATCCTTTAACGGCACCACGGCTGATATCAGGTCCGCTCCTGTCAACTCCAACTCATCTAGTAACGTGTCGAGCCAGAAGTCCTCGGGAACGATATCATCGTGGAGCATTGCGAAGTAACGAATATTCTTACCTGCAAGCTGGTAGTTAAGGGCTGCACGCCAGTGATTGTTGAAAGCATAGGGCAACAGACTACTACCGTGGTCGTCAAATGTGGAACCGAGGTTAGCCCAGCGTCCAGTAGGGTTGACAGATGCTGACCAGAACTTCCGTTTAGAAGCCTTGTTCCCTGGTCCATAGGACGGCTGGCAAGCATACACAATAGGCGGATTACACCGAGAGACTGGGGTATCGTCTGCCTTGGGCTCTCGGGTAACAGATGTAGATTCCGTCATGCTCGCATTTTCCTCCAATGACTTACTAGTTCCTTGTGTTCTTCCCTTACGGCTTTGTTGTAGACCCCTTGCATTGGCACTGCGAAGGGGGCGTCTTTCGTCTTCCGAAGCGCCACAACTACCATGGAGGGATGCTCTATGTTCTCCGTCGCCACTACAGACGTAGTAGTTCGAGAGAGTAGGCTAACTGTACGAGGTGGGTCTAGCTCCGCATAGAGCATTTCCACTACTTCGTAGCCGTTGGCGTAGGCTAGGTCCCAATACAGAGTGGGGTGGATACTGTAGAAACCGTGGTCGTGCCATCCTTGCCACGGTGATTGGTGGACCATCAGCCCGCCTAGCGTGCAGTGGTCGTGAACTGTGCGGAAGCAGCGAGCTATGTCGAAGATGTGCTCTATAGTGCCAAGATTTAGCACCACATCGAATTGCTTACCGAGGCTGACAGGCTCATTCAGGTTCAGTTTAAGAGCGGCGGGTCCGGCTTCGCTTAGGTCAATAGCGGTCATAGAGGAAGGGTCCAGGAATACCTTCCAAAACACCTTGCCAAGAAACCGCATGTATTGGTAGTGACTTACTTCCTTGGCCTCTTCCAGAGAAGTCTTGATCGTTTGTATGTCTTCGAGGCTAACGGTCCTGAATACATCATCTATCAATCTCGTATCTTCCATGTCCCCATACCAGTTGGACTCACCCAACTCTAGTACGGAGCATCGCTGACTCAGGACACCACGCTTTTTCAGCATGGTGAAGAGTGCATAGTCTGCGGAAGTGATTGCCATACCCATCCCGGGGAGTTAGACGGGCGATAGTATTGGTCTTAAACTAAGCCATTGCCACCACGAGAGCCGTTTCCCTGACGTTCGCAGTGTCAAACTGGCTAGCAGGCTTGTAGGAAGCTTCACCACCAAGGCAAATCAAACCTGCGTTAGTCGCGGTCGTTACCACGGTCATAGCAGGAATTACGTAGCGGTGTCCAGCGGGTAATTGGTCGGCACGAATTTCGATGGACTGGACTCGGTTAGAGGTAGTAGTACCAACAAGCTGCGTGGTATTAGTGTAGAGAGCACTGTTGCCAAGGTTAGTACTGGAAGCCATGTTAGCCGTGGCGCTGCTCTTGTAGTATGCCTGAACGTTACCACCGCCAGCCCCTACGTCAAGGTAGGTGATGAGACGACGGAAGATGCTCATGTCGATACCAGCTACCGACACGTCAGTATTAACGGCATGATTGCTGGCAGGAATCTGACCCACAACAGCAAGTGCCTGGCTCAAGGTTTCGGTAAACACTTTGGAAACCTCCCTATTTTGTTAGGTCTTGAGGGTTAGAGTTATATAAGGCGAAACAACCGTCGCCTTATCTTGCAGGGTAATTGCTCCAGACACTTGCGGTCTCCCGTCACAACGCAACCAAACCTTGAACCAGGTCTGATTCTTAGTAAAGTTAGGGTGTGAACTGGCGGATATCACTACCTGTTGCCGCATACCGATAACGTACAGGGTAGGATCGAAAAGTACAATAGACCCTGTAACAGCGGAACCAGAAGCAGGTAACTTCTCTGTAATAAATACCGGACGGGTAGCTAATACACCAGCAGGAGTAGGTGCTTTCTTGTGCAAATCCCCTAGCTCGACGTTGATAAGATAGGTCGATATCTGCTGGAGGCTAGGGATTAGTCCAGGGTGGATAGCCCATATAGCATTACCCCAGCTATAGGGTAGTAGCTTAGATGTCATATTGGTGACATCCTTTAGGCTAATTAACCCTGATGAGTCACCCGAATCCGCAGCTACTGTTATGAGGGCAGGACATTTCAAGATGCCGAGAGGCATAGTGTCCCCAGCACCCAGACCGTTGAAGAAAGCGTATTCGGCATACCATGCCGCCGCCTTACCGAACAACTTAATCAACGCTTCTTCGCCAGCCGGACCTGTATCCCCAAGGAACTGATTAGACATCAGCACTTCGCCAATCAAGTCCCACGCAGTTAGTGACAGCTGGCGAAACTGAGGCTCTGTTTCGGGAGGGGAAGTGGACTCGAAAGACCAGGCAAACTTTATACCGCCGAAGAACGGTGAAGTCCCAGTAGCAGCAGGAATCGTCTCTACGTCTATCCTGGGAAAGTTAATCTGCTGGCGCTCCATCGGTATGACCGTGGCACGCTGCCAGACGAAGCTTTCGTCAGAAATAACGTTAAGAAGCTTAGTAGTGTATTCAGAGGGGACGTTATAACCACCAAGACCACCAGAGGATTCCCCCATTGCCGTCTTCTTAACAGTACCACCATCCGATACCCAGCCGGTTTCATAGACCTTCTCTATGGTTCGCTGGTCGTCGTCCTGGACAGCCTTCAAGAAGCCAGTGAAGGACTTCCCAATGGGTTTATCATTAGGTGCAGTGCTACCTACACCGGCTCGACTATATGGCAGACTGACGGGTACTGCCATGTACTACCCCTTTCGTAAGAGGCTAAGAAGCAGTGCCAGGGTTAGGAGTAACCAAACGGTATTTAGGTCAGGCATTATTCCGTCTCATTACGAGACCTGGTTAAACGGCGTCGAACAACTTCCGCTTCCAGTTCCTCAACAGTGCTATTTTTCAGTGCTTCCGCTTCCTTCTGAGCGATGAAAGCCCTGAGTTGCTCGTTAGAAAGCTTGCGGAGTACAGCTTCCTTACGGTTGAGACCGTTACTGTCGGGAGCAATACCCTCTAGCCTAGCCTTCTCTTCCAGTGCCTTACGGTGCTGTTCTTCGAGCCTGGCAAGCTCTCTTCTCTTAGCTTCCAGGGACTCGGATTCCAGCTTGGCAACCTCTTGCCCGAGCTTGTCCTTGGCTTCTTCGAGCTTCTTCACGTCCTGTTCAAGCTCCTTCTTACGCTCCTCTGCCTTCTTGAGGGCATCTTCCGTCTTGTAGTACGTTGTCGTCTGCCTCTCAGTGGGAGTTTCCTTGAAGGTTGCCGTCGCGGTTTCGGCGGGAGCGGCTTCTTCTTCGTGGTAAGTAGAGCCATCCGCCCTAGTTTTCTTTGTCATAGCTTCTAACTCCTTGAGTCCGTACTGAATACTTTCCGAGGACCCATAATAGATATAAGGCTTTCCCTTACCATCTTGTACAGAGATTTCAACCACATTAGCTGTTGCCAAAAGTTGACCCTCAGTGCTGGTGAACCTTTTCATCAGCTGTTGCCGAACGTCATTAGTGATACTGCTCATTAACTGTTATCGAAAATCACGAACGGGCTAATCGTAAACCCGCTCTGGTCGGTAATAGGAGCGTTGAGCCAAGGCTTGCCGTCGCAACGAGCAATAACACGCCATGCCAACTGGTTGTTGCGGAACAGGTAGTGCGGGCTCACGTCGATCTGGAGGTCAAGACGCATACCAATAACGTAACGGCTCCAGTCCACCAACATGCAACATCCCTTGGCACCAGTAGAGCCAGGAGTGACGCTAGGAAGCTTTTCGGTGAAGTACAGTGGCAGGCCGTTGAAGAATGCCGTCGGCATCTTCATGGCCATCGAACCAGTCTTGCCATCACCGAACGGGGTGAGCCACGAGAAGTGCTGACCAGCGCCAGCAGTAGTTGAACCCAGATCAGTCATCTGGATTAACTGCGGCAGCAAGGACTGGTGCATAATCCAGCAAGCATCGTCCCAGCTACGGATCTGGAGCTTGCTCATCATCTTGGCAACGTCGGCAACGTTGAACGTCCCGGCAGAGCCAGACTTGGTAACTACCAGAGAGGCGGGAGCGTTCAGCACGCCCAAAGGCATACTGGAGCCGGCACCCTTGCCTTGCAGGTAGGCAAACTCCTTGTACCAAGTGATTGCCTGTCCGAACAACTGTGTCAGAAGGGCATCAAGACCAATACCGTTATCGGCGAGAAGCTGGTTGCTGGATACAGTGTAGAGCACTAGATCCCAGGCAACCCATTCGCTCTGCTTGAAGGCAGGCTCAGTTTCATTGATGGTCTGAGCTTCAGGCTGCCACTGTCCGAGAATACCGCCGAAGTATGGGGTAGTAGGGATAATCTTGGCCCGCTGCTCGATAAATCCGTCTTCCGCGGCAATCGTCAACAGTTCATTCATAAACTGAGGCGGAATTACATAACCACCACTTTGACCGCTACCCTCAGCCAGCGCTACCTTGCGGACTTCGCCGTTGATACCCTGGACACCAGTTTCCTTCGCCTTTACGACGCTGGTAAATCCGTATTCCTTCTCAAACTTAGCGTCGTCATAGTCCTCTGACATACCCTGGGACTTCGCCATAGCCCGAGCGTCAACGTTGCCCGAGAGTGCGGCAAGACGGACCATAGCCGGACCTACACCAGAGAGGCGGGGCTTGCCGTTGTGCTTCTTTATGAACATGTCGGCAGCGGCAGGAGAGCCGTAGGACGAACCGGCAAGCTTCTTCAGCTTCTCCATAGGCCAGTCGCCAGACTTCCAGTCAGAAGAGTAGCCGCCGAAGGTGCCTGCCGGTGTGGCGCTGCCACCGGAGGGACGGGAAGCAACCTTCATTATGGCCGCTTCCATCTTGTCCATCCTCTTAATCATTTCATGGTCGGTCATGTTGCCCTCGTAAGAGAATCTGTAATAGTTGGCTTTCCTGATTACAGGTTCCCTTGCGAAAGCGCCACATAGCGGTCGCATAGGAAAGGCTGTTATAAAATCAATGAGAACGTTCCGACTACACCGCCGGACTATTCTCTAAATACCGATAGCGTACTTCAAGGTCAATATGACTTTTTGTTACGCCACCACGGTTAAACTCAAACTCGAACGTCATTTTGTTAATTGCCGAGTTTCGTGCCGCCTCCCGCAAGTGTTCTCTCACCTTCTCGACAAGGGCATCTTCATTCTTGAATTGCTTGGCAACTGCCAACACGGATGGCGAATCCAGGTGTTGCTTACTCATCAAGGTTGATACCTGTCATTTGACGGAATTTGGCGGCAAATTCATCGAACCTATTCGATACAGAGTTTGACAGTTGCTTCCCTTCGCCTTGCTCGGGAAGACGCTTCGCTTGCTTACCGGTGCTAGGCTCACCCGAGCCAGTAACTTGCTGGCGGGATTGCCCGTCACGTTGGAGCCTACCCCGCTCCCCTAGAGTAGAGCCACCTCCCGAGTTGTTCTGAATCTTGCCAGACTCACTAAGTCCGCTACCACGGGAGCCGTTTCCATTGTTAGCCTGGATTTTGCCCTTGTCCGAAAGACCCCACCGCAGTTGCTTGTGGACAGTCTGCAATTGCTTGGCGTAGTTCTTCGAGAGCTTCTGGTGGTGCTTCGGAATGGTAGTGTCAACGGACAGGTCAGAGAGGTATTCGCCAACATCCTTAACCGTCTGGATAGAATCGTCCAG